>SDBT01020013.1_pt1 | contig 10475 bp, 31 predicted proteins | sample 2277101 | NCBI WGS metagenome assembly SDBT01 (sample SAMN10404973, study PRJNA504765) | marine sediment metagenome | isolation source: marine sediment core GS10_PC15, 103 cmbsf | place: Arctic Ocean: Southern Knipovich Ridge | collected 2010
AGTTATGAGAAAAGAAATGCTTGAACAATTAGACAAATTTAGAATTGAAGTAGTTGTTCCTCTCTTACTGAAAGGTCAAGAGGAAGACAAAAGAGAACTCTTAAAGGTACAGGAAAGATAAAATGATATTGAGTGATATATTTATTGTGGTGGCAGGATTAATTCCTATAACCTTTTTTGTTTTAGAAATATTAAAGGAGAGTAAAAGATAAAATGGAAATAAAGACATGGAAATACAGAGATTGCCAAGAAGGATTAAAGAAAGGAAAATGTTGTCAAGAATGTGTATCAAGTGGAGAAATAGTTTGTTGTGAATGTAGAGTAGATCTAGAAAACAAAAACGAACCTAGTGAGGAGAGTAAAAGATAAAGTGGAAACTAAACAATTATTAAAATATTTAATAGTATTTTTTTTAGGAGGAGTTGTTCAAGGAATAGTTTATGAGTTAAGATTTAATAATGAATTACTTAGACAAGAGTTTATTTTGGTAACAGCAAATGGTATTTCTGGATATTTTCTTGCTTTAGCCTCTTTAAATTTAATTGGAATAATGTTTTTTGGTATTTGGTTATTATTAATTATAAGAAAAGAAAAGCGAACAACAAAGGAAAGTAAAAGATAAAATGATATTTGAATTAGCGTCAACATGGAAGGAAGGAATAGTATTAATCCTCATAGGAACTGTCTTTATGTTTGTTGGAGGGTATTTAAAGTACAAGAGAAAAGAAAAAGTTCCAGAAGGTTTTAAGATTGCTTATAGAAAGTGGAAGGAGGATAAAAAATAATATGGTAAAAATTTACTTTGATAAGGAAGAAGATAATGATAAAGAAAAGTTTGTAGATATAAATATATGGAGTTTAGTTAAGGCAAACATTCTATCAAGTCTACTTATTAATGCAATCATTATTGGTGCTATACTTGGATTAATAATAATTGGAAGTATTATTGGGGGAATGTTGTAAAATGGAAAAGAAAAAAGCTTATTATGTTTCTGATTCTGATGGAGAGTATGGAATTTTTGTAGTGGCAGAGAGTGTCAAACATGCTAAAAGAATGAGTTGGGGACATGAATGTTTATGCAATGAAGAATATATTGATCTTAAGGCAAAATGGAATAAGAAAGTCAAAGTAGATGATTTAGAGTATGGTGTTCAAGATGATTTCAAAGAAGGACTAAGAAGGGGCGTGTTTAGTTTTCTTGATGAAGGATATGATTGTGATGAGTGTGAATCCGAAGCATTCCTTACAAAAGTTGGTGACAAATGTTTATGTAGTGACTGTGAAGATAAATTAGACAAAACCGAACCAAGTGAGGTACAGAAAAGATAAAATGAGTTTAGTCTTAGAGGGTAAAACAACTAAAGATAAATTAACAATATTACTCCACTTCATAAAATTCCCATACTTTTATATTTTTAACATCAAACATCCAGTTCTGATTAGAGATGTTACAATACAAAACAGAAGAGGTATATTTTATTGTGGCAATAAAAGAAAAGATGCTTTTGGATTAAGTGAAAATGCAGAACAATATATGTATGGCCACTTAAATTTGGATAAAGGAATTTTTATAGATGTTGGAGCTTATCATGGATTGCACACAATACCCATAGCAAGACAGTTAAGGAACAAGGGAAAAGTTATTGCTGTTGAACCATGCAGAGAATCATTAGATATTTTAAAAAAGAACATCAAATTAAATAATTTAAATAATGTAGAGGTTGTAGAAATGGCTTGCTCATCAAAAGAAGGAGAAGGAATTTATAATATCAATCCAATTAATCATGCTACAAACTCTTTGGTATATAATTTTGGAGATGAAAAAAGGAAGATAAAATTAACAACTATTGATCAAATTGTTAAGGATAAAAAACTAAAGAGAGTAAATCTAATTAAAATAGATACAGAAGGAGAAGAATTAAATGTTTTAAAGGGAGCAATTAAAACAATAAAAAGCTTTAGTCCTAAAATAATAATTGAAATCCACAATAAAAATCAAAAGATTGTTTTAGATTTCTTGGAAAAACTAAGTTATAAATATAAAAGACTCAATAAAGAAAATTACTATTGTGAAAGATAAAATAAAACTTGATTTTTTCTCATTATAAAATAGTTACACATCTTTATATAGAACTATTATGAGTTATATGTAAGGAGTTGATGACATGAGTAAAAAAGAAACATGCCCAGAATGTGGAAAAATATTAAGAACAAGATGTTTTATATTTAACATTATTCTCAAAAAAAAGGTATGTGGATATTGTCACAAAAGAACTGGAACAAACAAATTTTATACACCACAAGTCAAAGGAATAAATGAAAAACAGAGACCAACTAATTATGATATTAAATGGGATGAAAAATATGCCCTATACTCAGAATTAATACGCAGAGGAATTTCTCCTGAAGCAGCAAAGAAGAGAGTTAATAGCAGACAAAAATATGTAAGCTGGTTTCAAAGATCAAGGAACTGGAATAATAAAACAAAGGTCCAGAAAGACACAGACATAAACAAAAAAATGTTAGAGGGGTTAAAGAAACAATGAGTAAAAAAAAGAACCAAAGAAAAATAGATGCTCAAAAGAGGGCAGAAGAATTTGCCAGGGTTCCAAGAAAAAAGAAGTGTCCAATGTGTCAAAAGCCAATGGTGAATACAAGAAAGTGTGAGAAGTGTAAAAAGAAAAAGAGACTGAAAAGTAAGGCAAACTCACGAGGGCGAAGTAAGAATACTTATTTATTAGAAGGGGGTAACAATTAAGATGATACCAAAGAAAAAAATCAAAAGGGCTAAGACATCTAGCAAAACAATTGGAAAAAAGGTTAAACCTAAAGAATCAACATATATATTTACCATCGGTGCACAGAGCACAAAAGGTAAACAATCAGAATTGAAGGAAGGAATGATTCAGATATTAGAGGCGTGTGATATTGAATTTCATATGGATTTGGACAAGGAAACTAGTAGGGATTTTCTGAGTGTAAAGAAAACAGAGTTTAAGTTTAATAAATTAAATGAGGCAGTGGAGTTTGCAATTAGAGTTTTAGAGACTAAGAACATTTTCTTCTGTTCTTTAAAGAAACAATGATACCAAAAATTGATTGGGACAACTTATTCAAGGTAAGAATAGCCAGTTCAGATCCCAGCATGCAAAAACATGAAGTCTTAAAGTTACTTCTAGTAATGAAACTACTGAATAAAAATAGAAAGAGAAAGTCCTGGATTAGAATTTACACAGAGTTTGAATTAGAGAATGGTTGCAAGCCAGATGTATATTTTGAAGATGTCCAAAGGAAAGAAGCAATGGCTTATGAGATTCAAAAAGAAATGACTAAAGAATGGCAAGGAAGAAAAGCAGCACAGTATAAAGACTGGGAAGTTCCTTTTTTCAATTCATCAGATTTGATTACTATTCCTTTGAAAGAGTTCTCAGATAATATTGTAGAGATGGATAAACAACTGGAGCAGTACATATTTTAAAATGAAAACAATAGAAACAGAATATGATGAAGCAGGGTGGAAACTAAAGATACTAAAAAATAAAGAATCAACTCAGATATATCTGAGAAGTAAATATGGGCACCATAATATGCACAAGAGATTTTACTTGAGATTAACAAACAAACGAATGAAACAATTAAAAGAAATGTTGGCAGAGATAGAATGATTGAAAAAATACAAAAGATAAAGGCCGTTGTGGAATCAGTATTAAGGGATGATCCTAGAACAAGAAACTCTGATACTTGGTTAATATTTGAAACACTAAGGGCAATGGGATTCAAAGTCTATATAGATTTCAAACAATTAAAAGATATGCCAAGCTTAGAAACAATTTCAAGATCAAGAAGATACATTCAGAATGAAGAAGGAAATTATCTTTCAGATAAGGGTGTTGAAGAACAAAGACAAGAGCTAGAGAAATTAAATAGAAAAGCGTGGGGCAAGGGACATTTAGTATGATTGGAAAAATATTGTTTATACTCTTAGTAATTTTTGCTGGAATGTTAATAGTGGAAGGTTATACTATGGATAAAATAGTTGTAGGAGAATCTGCTTGTAAGGATAATCTTGGAAGAATATTTGTAGATGAAATGTGTGAGGATTATGAACAGACTGATGGATTTATATGTTCAACAATTAAAATACCAATTTTTTGCAGCCAGTGGTTTAAAGGATCATGAATAAAATGAAATTCCAAGAGGACGATGAACTTGCTAAACATAATAATAAGTATAAAATGACAAAAGAAAAAACACTAAGGGAGAAACCAGAAATCAATTTAGAATACAAAAGAGGTTATGATGATGGTAGAAGACACAGAGATATACAATGGAATGAAGCAGTTGAGAAGTTGGAGGAAAGAATGTGTTTTATAGGTCAAGACTCAAAAACTTGGACAGTTGTAAACATGGGAAAAGAAATGGATGAAATCTTCGGAGAGTTCAAATGACTCCAATACCAAAACTACCATCAAAGTATAGAGAATCATCTCCAAGAGAAATGGAAATGATTATGAAAGAATTTGAAATGATGAAGAAGAAGGGAATGAAGTCAAGCAAGATAATAAATCTTAACGTAGCAAGACAATGGCAAACAAGAAAGGAAAACAAAAGATGGGATTAAAAAGAGAAGCATGCCATGATCAGAAGGATTGTATAATGTGTGGCAAAATATTCTATGTAAGAAAAGAAGGAATGAGAACAAGGAGCACTTCATTTCCAGTAAGACAAAGAAGATCCAAAACATGTTCAAAGATTTGTTCATTAAAATTTAAGAGGAGCACAAACGGATGAGTTTAAAATTAATAACTTTATTAATATCCATAATATTGAGTGGTGGAACATATCTTCTTCTGGGAATAGAAACTCTTGTTGGTTTGTGGACAATTATAATTATAATAAAAATTAGAGTACATCGGAGAGGCTTCTTTTGGAAAGCCAAAGATGGAACTAAATTAACCTTTAAAGAATTTAGATTAAGATGGAAGGAAGGTTACACTAATATAAGCCCAGTCCAGCAAACAAGAATATCACTTTGGAGCTTCGTTCCAATTTTTGCTGGGATGATATGGGGAATCGTTGTGGCATTTATGGGGGGAACCTACTGGTTAGCGTTGATTTTGTGTGGGTCCCTTCCCATAACTGCAATAAACTTCATATCAAATCTCCAGAAATTTAAATCACAAAAGAAAGTTGATGAGGTTATGAAAAACTTTGAAAATGAAGATAATAAAAGAAATAGAAAGTCTAAGAAAAGAAGTGGACGATCTAAAAAAAATAAGTGAATTGTTTAGAGACATGGCAGATCTGCAAACAGGAATCATTGAAAGATTGAAAAAGATAGAGGAAAAAGAATAAATGGATTGGAGAATAATAGCAGTAATTGTAATATTAACTCTAGGAGTTATTGATCTAGTTGCAACTTACTACTATGTTCATACTTACAAACAGTGGCAACCTGATAAACCTTATAAATTAATTGAGATGAATCCATTACTTGTTTTCCTATGGAACAAGATGGGATTAGTTATTGGGATGGTAGTGGGAGCCATAGTGATTTTAACCTTACAATTTATTATTGCAAGAGAAGCACACTGGGCGATAGTAATAATCTTAGGGTTATTTTTATTATGGGCCGAGTATAATCACTTCACAAATATTGGATTGCTAACTAAATTAATAGAACAATATCCGAGTGGCCATCTTCCAATAGAAACATTTGGAAAGGTTGTAGGAAATAATTTAAATTAAATAATATGGAGGTAAAAAATGGATAGAGATACAGCAAAAAAATATCTTGATAGGAAGGGTAAGGATTCCTCAGATGAATCAGAAGTTGAGGATGTTATGAAGAGAGGAAAGATTTACGGAGACCCTTTAGCAATGGTTGAATAAAGAAAAATGGAAAAGAAAGAAGGGAAGTTCCTTGTTAATGCAAGAGTAGATGTGGATTATACTGGCAAGAAGCCAAAGATCAAATTTGGTTATCCAGTAAAAGATCCAAAGAAAGAACAGCTGACGCAAGGAGGTCTCCCTCAAATAAGTATGTTATTGTTATTTTTTCTTGCCTTACTTCCAGCTCCTTTTTTGGTACCATCCTTTAATTATTCAGATATGTCTTACCCAGAAGAATGTGGGGATGTGAGCTTTGACCAATTCAAATATAATAAAATAGTTACATTTGAAGGAGATTATAGCAGTTTAGATTATGATATAAACTATTCAGCAGTGTATGGGTTCAATGTTACTTGTGACAATCAAACACACGAGATAGACTTTAGAGTAGGTAATCCAGGAGAAGCTGCCCATTTTTCAAGTTATGAAGTAAATTATGTTTATATACTTGTAATTATAAGTTGGGCGTTCTGGATAATACTCTCATCCTGGATTGCAGCTAAGATTAATAAACAGATTACTAAAAGATTAGTAAAGAGTCCAAAGTACCAAAAGTGGTTGCCAAAACATAATGCAGAGAGAGGAATTATTTTCAAAAAAAGATATAAAAAATATAGTAAATTTTTACCTAAAGATGTGCTTGATAATATTGTAGTGATTCCATACTTTACAAACGTAGAATTAGATTATCAAACCAGTGGAGACTTTTCAAAGTATCTAAAAAAACTAAAGATAAGAGAGTATCAAACAAATTCAATAAATATTAAAACAAAAAAGACTGGAAAGATGAAACAGCATGTATGTAAATGGTATGCAGTGTTTTACTTCTCAGAGAAACCAAAGACAGGATCAATGGAGGTAACTTATCAATAATGGCAAACTGGTTATTAATCGGAGGAATTGTAGGAGCAGCCATAGTTGGAAGTTTATTTTTTGAAGAAGGAAGAGAATGGTGGGGGGAAGTTTTAGAGTATATAATTAGTTTTTCATGGTTGGAAGATATTTGGGAATTTATTACTAGCATATTTGATGGTATTGGAGATTTCAGTATTGGAGGATTAATCTTTGCATTATTAGTTGTAGGATTTATATTTGTATTAAGAGATTATATGCTTATGCCTTTTTTGAACCATATGGGGAGGGTTGAGTATTTAGTATGGGGTGGAGCAACGTACCTTTCCGCAGCAATAGGGGGGTACATCGTAGGAAATAGATTGTTTAGTGATTAAAATGATAAGTTTTGAATATCCATTACAATGGTTGCCACAACAACCAAGAAGCAAGTATAGAGAGAGAGCAAGGTTTGGAAATCACAGCCCATCAAAGGCAGGAAATTATTTAATCGCAGAACTTGAAAGACTAGGCTCAAAAAAATGTGTCATTAGTTCAAACCTCCAATCAAAATTAACAGGAGGATTCTATGCAAAACAAAATGTTGATGATCCTGGAGTTGTTGTTTATTTTGAATTAAAAGGTGAAGGAAAAGCAATGGCTTGTGACCTGTGGAATAAAGTTGAACATAATTTATGGGCATTATATTTATCTGTCTGTGCAATAAGGGGATTAGAAAGATGGGGAGGAAGTGAATTTTTAGACGGATTGTTTACAGGGTTCAAAGCTCTTCCAGGACCAGGAGATGTAATGACTACAGAACAGGATTATTTTCAAGGAGTTCAAGACAAAGAACATTTGAAAGAGAGGTATAAAAAATTAGCAAAAGAGCTTCACCCAGATCTAGGAGGAAGTGAAGAAGAGTTTTCCATAATGTCAAGACAATTTAAACAAAGGGAAAAAGGATATGAATAAACAAACAAAACAATATTGCAAACAGTACAGATTAAACAATAAAGAAAGGATTGCTAAATATAAGAAACAATATTCAAAAAGACCAGAAGTAAAGGAAGCAATAAAAAAATATCGTCAGAGACCAGAAGTAAAGAAAAAAAGAAGAGAATATCAAAAAAAATATATGGAAAAACCAGGGGCCAGAGAAATACAAAAAGAATACCTCAAAATATATTTTCAGAAACCAAAGAATAAAGCAAAGCAAAAAGAATATCTTAAAAGACCAGAAGTAAAAGAAAAACAAAGAGAATATAATAAACAATATTCAAAAAAACCAGAAGTAAAAGAGAGGATGAGAGAGTATTTTACAACATATAGACAAAAACCAGAAGTAAAGGAAAAAAAAAGAGTATATTTCCAAAGATATTATAGTAATCCAAAAATAAGAAATAGGATGAGAGAATATTCAAGAGAATATTATAAAAAGAAGTGCAGACAAAAGAAAAAAAATGAATAACAAAATAGAAAAAAAGATATTGAAATTGAGAACAGAAATCAGAGAAGATTATTTAAGAATCCAAAAGAACTTTCAGAAGATATTTTTAGAGTTAGATTCATTTTTAGAGAATGTATCTCAAGGATTGAAAGGAGGACAAGAAAATAATGGGTCTTAAAGAAAAGTTGTTTGCTAAAGTGACAAGAAATGCAGTGAAGTCAGAGATGGATGGCGAAGTAGTATATCTAAAAAGATCAGCAGGAATATTTGAGTTTTTACCTAAGTTTGTAAGTAAGCCTTTGAAAGAATGGAAACAAATATATCCTCCAGTGAATGAAGATAATTCCTGGAATTGGTTTAATTTATTCTTCGGCGGAAAGAAGAATTTTTGGACATTGATCTTACTATTTATATTGATTGGACTGATCTTGCTGCAATTTACGGAGTTATTTAATTACATAGACATTGTACATCAAGATATATGTTTTCAACAGTGTATGAATGATTCCTTTCAGAACTTTCAAGTAAACAGTATAATACCAAATTAATAATATGGAAGAAAGAGGAGATATTCCGAATGTGCTTTATTTGTATATCCACTCAAAGATATATGAAAATGCAAATCCAAACAATATCTTAGCAACTAAAAGAGTTAAGGCATTGCTTTGGAAAGCATGGCATATTCCGAAAAAGGTTTGTGTTCTATTTTTAAAAGAACTAGAAGTATTAGGATTAGTAGAGAAGCATACAAAGTATGAGCTTGAGATAAAGAAACCAAGATTTAGTGTAGATGACTGCAATGAATTTTATGAGCAATTAAATTTGTTCAAGGAGAGTCATAAATAAAATGATAATTGAGAAATGTATAATTTGTGAAAGAGAAATGAAGAAAACCAATACACCTAGAAAAGCTAGATCTTCTTCAGCAGTAACAAGATACTTTAGACACAGTGGAGCAATAACTTGTTCTAAAACTTGTTCTAAAATATACTATAGAATTTACCATAGAATAAAGAATAAGGGATTTCTTAAAATCAAAATAAATAAGGATCATTTGAAGGAGAGAAAATAAAATGAATAAAGAAAGATTAAAAAGATTTTTTGAAGAAGAAGATAATATATTTGATGAGATAGATTCCAAAATAATCCACTTATTAGTTTCCAGAGGAATTAATCTTAAAAGTGAGAGAAACAAAATTGTCAAACTTAGAAAAGCACTACTCAAAGAGGTAAAGAAGAAATAAAATGGCAGATAATATTAAGGTGGAAGTGATGTCTGGATTCTGGTTTTGTGGTTGGTTATTTACTTGGGGATTTGTAAAGTTAACAGGATGGAAAATAGTTTGGAGTATAGTTATTTGGGCCTACTATCTTGGAGAGTATCTAAGAGGAGTGATTTAGAATGAAAGATAAACAAATCAATTTAACATTTAAGTATATGGATCTCAAAGTAAAACATGTAAGATTATTATGCCTATTACTTTTCTGGCTAGTGTTTGCTATTTGTGGAGCCATGTTAAATTCTCTTGCAATATCTGCCAATGGAGGAAAGATGCCAGTTTATTCTAATCCAGTTTATAAAACTTCAAGCAACATGCACTTTGTGACAAACAACTGGAGTGAGATAAATAAACCAGAGGTTGTGGATAGATTCAAGATAGGAAGATATTATGCAAGCATAGGGGATTTCTTTATTTTTGCAGGAACGCTTGGAACAATAATTTTATGTGTGCTAACTGTAATAAATACATTCAAATTGAAGAAAATAGATAAAGCATATAATATGTATTATATGCAGAAACAAGAGGGAAAAGGATGCAAAGGGAAAAATTAGTTACATATAAATGTGTCACTGGCAAGTGTATCCAAACATTTATAACATATCAGTTTATTATATGAGTAGATAAAATGGAATTAACATACTTAATACAAATGAAAGGAGGTAGCGTAGCGAAATGGTAGTAGAATATATTATAGGGTTTATTGTGCTTATGTTTGTGATTGCTGGAATTAAGATAGTGAGACCAACACATAAGATGCTGATTGAAACTCTAGGAAAATATTCAAGAACAGCAGAGCAAGGATTTAATTGGATTGTGCCAATCATACAATCTACAAGGTATGTAAACATAACTGAGCAAATGGTAGATGTTCCAGAACAGATCGTACAGACTTCAGATAAGCTAAACACAAAGGTTGATGCAATGGTGTATTACCAAATTAAAAATGCAAAATCATCTGAATATAATGTAGATGATCATAAAAGGCAATTAACATCTTTAGCGAGAACAACTTTAAGAG
>SDBT01020014.1_pt1 | contig 10475 bp, 7 predicted proteins | sample 2277101 | NCBI WGS metagenome assembly SDBT01 (sample SAMN10404973, study PRJNA504765) | marine sediment metagenome | isolation source: marine sediment core GS10_PC15, 103 cmbsf | place: Arctic Ocean: Southern Knipovich Ridge | collected 2010
ATTTACTGGTATGTTTGCCTCGTCTATGTTAATACCTACCTGAGACTGCTGGGCAAACTCATTGAGGGTGGTGGCTAGCCCACCCCGCGTAGGGTCACGCAGACAGTGAAGCTCAGCTGAAGTTTCCATCATTTCAGCTACCAGTCGGTTGAGCGGGCGACAATCACTGGGTACTGGTATCTGGAATTTTAACCCTTCACGCTGGCTGATTATGGCTATACCATGGTCACCCAGATTACCACTGACAATAACCTTGTCTCCCGGTTTGGCATTAGCTCCTGAGATATTTACCCCTGAAGGCACAACACCCACACCGGAGGTATTGATGAATAGTTTGTCAGCACTACCTTGATCTACTACTTTGGTATCACCAGTAACAATCTTGACCCCAGCCTCGTCGGCAGCCTGGTGAACAGAATTTACTATCTTTTCCAGGTCGGTAATAAGCAGACCTTCTTCGATAATAAAGGATAGGCTCAGGTATAAGGGCAAAGCGCCGCTCATTGAAAGGTCATTTACCGTACCACACACTGCCAGCTTGCCTATATCCCCCCCAGGGAAGAAAATGGGGCTTACTACATAGCTATCAGTGGTGAAAGCCAGACGCTGGCTACCACTAAATTCAAATACGGCTGAGTCATCCAGTTTATCTAATAGGGGGTTACTGAAGATGGAGACAAAGCTCTTTTCTATTAAATCGTGGCTAAGCTTGCCACCACTGCCATGAGCCAGTAATACTCTATCTTCCATATACATCTCCATAGTGGTAGTAGGTGGCGCAACTGCCTTCAGAAGATACCATGCAGGGACCTACGGGGTGTTCTGGTGCGCAATTATTACGGAAGAGTTTACAATCCAGTGGGGTACTGACCCCCCGCAGGATACTACCACAAATACATCCCTTGGCTTCGTGGATGGGCTTGTCATTGATATCAAAGTTTGCTTCAGCATTAAACTGCTGATATTTTTCCTTCAGCCTGAGTCCACTTGATGGTACCATTCCTATGCCTCGCCAGTTAGCTTCACCAACCTCAAAGACCGTATCCATTAGCTTCAGGGCTTGCCTGTTGCCCTTGGGCTTTACCCCACGGCGGTAGGCTATCTCTACCTGATATTGTTCCGTTTCAATCTGATTTACCAGCATGTCAATGCAGAGCAGGATGTCCAGCGGTTCAAATCCAGAAACGACACAGGCGATATTATAGTTATCGGGGATGAACTGATAGGGGTACGAACCTATAACAGCACTCACATGCCCGGGGCAAATGATGCCATTAAGTCTTACCTCACCCATGTCCAGGATTGCCTTCATTATCGGTGGGCACAGCTTGTGGAGAGACAAGATATAGTAGTTATTTATTTCCTCCTGCTCAGCCTGCAAGATAGAAGCAGCAATAGTAGGCGCTGTAGTCTCAAAACCAATGCCGATGAAGATGACCGATTTATCAGGGTTATCCCGGGCAATATAGAGGGCATCCTGTACCGAGTAGACAACCCTGACATCACAGCCCTCAGCTTTAACCTGTTGCAAGCTGGAGTAACTTCCTGGCACTCTAATCATGTCACCGAAGCTGGTAATGATTACATTTGGCAGATGGGCCAGGGTAGTAGCCTTATCAAGGTCAGCATTGGCGGTAACGCATACTGGACAGCCGGGACCGGAGAGCATCTCGATGGTCTGAGGTAGGAGCTGGCGTATGCCATGTTTGAAGATACTGACAGTATGCCCACCACAGAATTCCATTAGCCTTATTGCTTTGGTTGAGTGGTGGTGAATTCTGTCTATCAGCCGTTTACCTAGTTCTGGGTCGCGGTATTCATCAATAAACTTCACTTATTTCTCTTAGCAGCTTGAGGGTTTCTTGAGCTTCAACTTCATCAATTACATTTATGGCATAGCCAGTGTGCAGTAGTACATAGTCGCCAACCTTGACCTCAGGGGTGAGCTGAATACTGACCTGGCGGGTTACAGTATCTATATCTACCTCAGCCATATAGCCATCTATTGACTTAACCAGGGCCGGAATGGCAAGGCACATGTTTAACTCCTTATATGCTGGCAAAGTTGGCAATAACGACCTGACCTAGAGAGATTCCTCCATCATTACACGGCACTTGCCGGTGGGTAAACACATCAAAGCCATCGTCCTCAAGCAAGCTAATCACTTTTCTTAGTAGTAATCGGTTTTGGAATACTCCGCCACTTAGCACCACCTGGGTTATACTTGTTTTAGCAGAAATTACTTGACATAACTCTCTAATCATTCGGGCTACAGTGTTATGGAATTTAAGTGATATTCTAGCTTGAGTAGTACCACCCTGTAAATCATGAATTATGGCTGAGAATAAATCCTGAAGCTTGAGTAAGCTCAAGCCGTCCTGGTGAGCTATGGAGAATGGGTAGCAGGCAGTTTCATCTACTTCATTGCAGGCAAGCATCTCTAACTCAATAGCAGCTTGGGCTTCATATTCTGCCTCACCTCTTACCCCTATCAAGGCTGATACTGCATCAAAAAGACGGCCGCAACTGGAGGTTAATGGCGAGTTAATCTTTTTCTCAATCTGCTGGTGGATAATATCTATCTCCGTATGGTCTACTTGTGTTAGAAAGGGCAGGTCTTGCTTCATAGCAGTCTCACCGAGTAGTGATGAGATATAGCTAATGGCAGTACGGAAAGGCTTTTTTATGGCCAGGGCTCCACCGGGTAAGGGAAGATACTCAAGATGCCCCATTCTGGTAAATCCCCGATAATCAGCTACCAGAAACTCCCCGCCCCAGATGTTGCCATCAGTTCCATAACCGGTACCATCAAAGGCAACCCCAATGACCGGTGCGTCCAGTCCATTATCCACCATACAACTGACGATATGGGCATGATGATGTTGCACCGGGACGAGCCTGATATCAGCTGATTTGGTTGCCAATTCTTGGGCATATTTGGTGGCTAGATACTCAGGGTGGAGGTCGTGGGCAATAATATTCGGTTCGATACGAAATAGCCTTTTGTAGAGGGCAATAGTATTTTCAAAGTGCTCCATAGTTTCTATGTTTTCCATGTCGCCAATGTGCTGGCTTAAAAAGGCATGTTCGTCTCTGGTTAAACAGAAGGTATTTTTCAACTCAGCACCACAGCCAAGAGTCTGTTGGCTGCTAAAGTTAAGGTGGAAGGGGTAGGGGGCATAACCGCGAGCTCGCCGGAGGAGCTGAGGAACGTCTCTTTCAGCCATGGTTACGCTGTCATCGTAGCGGGCATAGATATTGCGATTGTGAGTCAGGAAATAATCAACAATTCCAGATAGTCTCCTTACTGCTTCGTCATTGTCCTTGGCGATAGGCTCTTCACTAATGTTGCCACTGGTCATTACCAGAGGCAGTCCTGTTTCCCTGAGCAGGATATGGTGTAAAGGGGTATAGGGAAGCATCACCCCAAGATACTTTAGATTAAGAGCCGCTACCGGTGATACCGAAGAATCGGCTTTCCACCTCATCAGCACAATAGGGCTATAGGGAGAGGTAAGTAATTTTTCCTCCTCATCGGTTACGTAACAGTGTTTCTTTACTTCCTCAATAGATGATACCATTATGGCTAGCGGCTTAAACGGGCGCATTTTCCGCTGGCGCAAGAGATTAATGGTGGCTTCGTTGGTAGCATCACAAGCTAGGAGAAATCCACCCAGACCTTTTATGGCGACAATTTTCCCTTCTCGTAAGAGCTGACTCGTGGTGGTAATGGCGTCATCAACGGTTATCAAAGTGCCATTAGCATCCAGCAGTTCCAATGTTGGACCGCACCTGGGACAGGCATTAGGTTGAGCATGGAAACGGCGATTAAGGGGGTCATTGTATTCCTTCTGGCATTCGGGGCACATTTGGAAGTAGCGCATAGTCGTCCGCGGGCGGTCATAGGGTATATCCTCAATTATAGTGAAGCGGGGTCCACAGTTGGTGCAATTGGTGAAAGGGTAATGATAGCGCCTATCATCCGGAGACAAGATTTCCCTGAGGCAATCCTGGCAGGTAGCAATATCTGGGGAGATAAGCTGATATTTTCCTTCTTCAGAAATACTGTGACGAATTTCAAATTTTCCGTAGTTGGCCGGGGGGTGGTGTTTAGTGGTAATGTGTTCAATATTAGCTCGGGGTGGAGCTTGTTTTGGTAACGCCAGCAAAAATTGCTCAACGGCTTCGGTCTCCCCTTCTACCTCAATCTTTACGTCCTCTGAGGTGTTGCATACCCAGCCCTTGAGGTTGTGTTTAGTAGCTAACTGATAAACGAAGGGTCTGAAACCAACGCCCTGCACCACACCACGCACTTCAACTCTGACCAGCTGAATTGTTTTAGTTAGGCTCACCCCGGCTCTCCGCTATGTAACCAGTCCTGGTCTACTATGCCCATTTTTGTAAAAGACATTAGAAAGTACGGACTTTATTTAATCTCGTCTAAAATTAAATCAATAATTTTACTTACTGCCTTCTTTACTTCTCTGGACAGGCTTAAACCCAGGGATAAATCCTTCGGCTCACATCCTATGACAACGACTTCTTTGGGATAGTTATCTATCAAGGCTGTAGTAGCCAGGATTCTTTCTAAATCACTCTCATGAAGGCTGACCGTAAAAGAAGTTAAAGAGGAGCTTCGCGAAAGGTCCTCCTTGCTTAATGTAATTCTGTATGCCTGTCCTGGTTGTTTGCCCCGTTGTATGGCATCAACAAATATTACTTTATCGTATTTGCCTATCTCCAGGGCAACTTTGAACCCCGAGATGCCAGAATCCATTAGGCTAACATTCGATGGTAAAACTCGCTTTTCCAGTTCCTCTATTAAATACGGGCCAATGCCGTCATCTTTTTTGAGTTTGTTCCCCATGCCACATATTAAAATCCTCGATAACGGCAATAGCTTTCCCCGATCAGCTCTTTTCTGAGCAGATAGCCAGGAACTCCTTCTTAATGTATATGCTCAAGTTCTTTCTCGACTATCTTTTCCCCGTTCGGTAAATAGACGTGCACAGTACAGCCCAAGCATGGGTCGAAGCTCCTTATTGTCCGCACTACATCTATGCCATCCAGATTACCGTTAGTTCCTTGTTCTGTAATTGGGGTATCGATTATTGCCTGCTCATAAGGACCTGGTCGACCAAGCTGGTCGCGTGGTGAGACATTCCAGGCAGTAGGCGTTATTATCTGGTAGCGGTGAATTTTACCGTTACGCATCACGCACCAATGAGCCACGGCTCCCCGCATCGCCTCGGTCATACCGACACCGATGCCATTCTTAGGCCGGCGATACCTATTCCATGCTTTTGTTTGTCCCTTGTTGAGCAAGTCTATAGCTGCCGCAAAATACTTGTAGCCTACATAAGTAGAATAAGCATGAAAGTAAGCGCGTGCCCTTATCCGTTCTAAGGCATTTATGCTCTCAGGTATCTTCCATTCCAGAGATAGCTCTTGAGGAACCCTATAACCGACAACGGTGCCAGCCGGCAGGGTGAATTTAATTGAATTGCCGGTAGACTCTGGAATTTTCTTAGCCATTGCTGTTATCCACATTCTGGGCAAGGGACCGGCTTCAAGGACATGCGTCTCACCATTGACTCTGTTTTTCCAATCATGCCAGCGTGGTGATTTTGCCCAGGAATACTTATTCTCCCAATCCTTTTCCTTGCCTGGCCTGGGTGTATTCTCTTCATTCCATGGGTGCTCTTTGTTTAAACTATTGCCCAGGGGGTCCTTAGTTACCTCTAAAGATGGGGTCTCATCGTAATAGGAGTGGGCGACAAACTCATTTATACCAACATTTATTTCCACTAAGTCTGTGGTTATAAGCTTACCTCCGATAATGATGCCCGGGCTCATGGCTCTTTTCTCTGCCCAACTGCTCATATTCTCATATCTGGCATCATAAGCCAGTGGGTTATCGTACATGCCATAACTCAGTAGATTAGCCGGCGTCTGCCCGGTCTTGTCCCAGCCGACGCTGGTTAAGAAGTCCAGCAGGTCATCAAACACTGAAACAAACTCTTTTGCGAAAGCTACTTCCTGGGCTAACAGGGAGTAAAAAGTTTCTAAGTCCGTCAGGGTGACTGTCTTGGCTATCCCGCCTGGAACAAAGGTATTTATATGGGGATGCTTGCCACCCAGTAAAGATGCCATCTTTATGCCGACCTTTGATGCGTTCAGGCATTTGAGCCACAAGCTACCTGATACAGGGTTTAGCCCCTGCATAATCTCCCCGATAGTACTATAGCCGTGAAAGTCGGCTCTTGGTGCTTTAGTGTTGTTAGCCTGCTTCATGACGTCCGGATTGAATTTAGAGGTAATGACTTCAGAATAGTCTGGACCTTCCAGGATGCCGCAGCCAAGTGCACCGTCATATACCTCTTCAGCAGCTTGAGTCAGGTTCCTCACTGCGATGGCAAATGGCGGTGGCGGTGCCTGGTAGGCCATATCAACGGCCAGCACTGAAGCCATGGCGTGGGGGGTTGGGCAAACACCGCAGGCGCGTTGTGTTATCCATACAGCATCTGCCGGTTCCCTGCCTTTTAATATCTCTTCAATACCTCGGAACATAGTAGCGTAGCAGTGGGCATCTATATATTTCTTTGCCTCGACATCAGCCTCGGCATGAATACCCAAATGGCCCTCTATACGGGTTAAAGGCTCAATATTTACGGTAGTTGTTTTTGCCATCTTCTAAATCTGCCTCCCTTTTAATCTAGTGAGTGCGGAACTGACATGGCCAATAGTATCCACAATAGCATCTACCGTCCATGGCCAAACAGGTGCTTTCTTAAAGAAGGGAGAGAATGGTGCATCGGGGAATCCCGGCTCGGTACAACCTATGCAGATAGAACCAACTGTAGGGCAGCCACCAAAACCGTCGGCAAATCCATCCCGGGGTACCCTGCAGTGGGTTATAATCCCCTTGCAGCCTAAAAGCCCCATGCAGTAGGGCTCGCCGAAATTGTGGGAGCAAGCACCGTGGGCAAGGGATCCAGCTCTGGGGCAGATGTGGTGCGCCAGCTCACCGTATAAGAATACTGGTCTGTTGTGCTCATCCAGCTCTGGTATGACGGTAACTACTCCTCTTGCTACCAGCGCGAGATAGGCTAGAGTCTTTATTGAGTTATCCCCCGTTGCCGGGCACCCGGGCACATTTATTACTGGTAAGCCCAGAGTACTTAAGTAATCTTTACCAAAGAAGTCGAGTAAGCCCATTGCTCCGGTAGGATTAGGCTCTCCAGCGGCGATGCCACCGTAAGAAGCACAGGTACCCACCGCTACTGCTGCAGCAGCTTTATCTTTCAGGCTCATTAAAAGCTCATTGATAGTTACCAGCTTACCGTCTTTATCGCCTACCCCACAGTAAAAGCCACCTTCCCTGGCTGCTTCCTCCTCATCTGGTATGGCACCCTCGAGTATAAGGACAAACGGATCTAGTTTGCCTTCTTTGGCATCATCAAGCACGCTTAGTGCTGTCTCACCCCAGGGAGCCATCACCGTGGGATGATAGGCTAGGTTGATGTCACTTACCTCGGGTAGAATACCGGTTAATACATCAACCAGAGACGGTTCTCTAGCACTTATCAAGGATACGGTATCACCGGTACAACCTTGACCTTGTAACCATACTAAGTTGATTGGTGTCACTATTTTGTTCACCTCCTCTGAGCTAACTCAGATAAGTTATTATCATCACTATCTTCTTATGGGGCCAGACGACTATATTGTAGCCATAATTTTGCCAATTGTCAAGCCTTTACTTAGTTCTCCGTAGAAATCCGACACTCATCCTCATTTTGTGCAGTCAAGTAATAATACCATTGCTCTACTGATGATATTATTATACAGTGACGGAACTACTTGCTTTACAGATAACTTCAGTTGAAGATATGAGGCTAATGGAAGGTGGGATAGCTACCTTACGGTAACCACTTGCTTTGGATTGCTGACCACTTCTCCAATAATAACTGCCTCCTCCACACCTGCCTCTCTCAATCTACGTAGCAGCAGTTCTGCTTTTCCAGGCGCGACACAGATCAGCAATCCCCCCGAGGTTTGCGGGTCAAAGAGGATGTTCTGGATATGGATGGGAATTTCGCTAGTCATCTCTACACAATGAGAGTAAACTTCTCGGTTACGTTGTAAACCAGCCGGGCAAAATCCTTGTTTAGCAAGCTCACCGGCTTCTGGAAAGAATGGAACAGAAGTGCTATCGATAACGATACCTATCCGGCTGTTCTTAGCCAGCTGGGTGGTATGGCCAAGAAAGCCAAACCCGGTGATATCAGTACAGGCATGAACCCTTACCGCCTGCGTCAGTCCTGAGGCTTTGTCGTTCAAAGTTGCCATACACCCGGCAACTTTGGCCGCCGTTTTCTCATCAACCACTCCTGCCTTTACGGCAGTGCTTATGATTCCAGTCCCTAATGGCTTGGTAAGTATAAGTTTATCTCCTGCTTTGGCACCTGAGTTGGTCAACAGCCGTTTGGGGTGTACCACCCCCATGACTGAAAGCCCATATTTAAGCTCGGTATCATCTATACTATGTCCTCCGACCAGCGCCACTCCTGCCTCACGCATCTTATCTACCCCACCCCTCAGGATACTCTGGAGCACCGAGATATCCAGGGACTCGGTGGGAAAGCAGACTATATTCATAGCTGTTAGCGGCTTGCCACCCATAGCGTAGACGTCACTTAAGGCGTTGGCAGCGGCAATCTGTCCAAATATATACGGGTCATCGACTATCGGTGTAAAGAAATCAATAGTCTGGATGACCGCCAGTTCCTCAGTCAGTTTATAGACACCGGCATCGTCTAAGCTTGCCATGCCACGAATCACCTTAGGGTCAGATATCAGCGGCAAACCACATAAAGCTGTATCCAGGTCTCCCGGGCCCAGCTTAGAAGCTCAACCGGCACCACGAACACCCTCGGTTAGGCGAGGATTTACCATTCTATTCCTCTAGCTCCTTCGTTACTGCTGAATTCTAGCATTTTGAATATCAAAAGGCAAAGCTGTTGTCATCTATTGGACTTAGCACCATATTCATAAGCTTATACCAGGTTTAGAATAGGGGAGGCAATTTTGAAGGTGAACACAGATATGTTAAGATATTCAGGAAGTTAATGAAAAATAGCGAGTTTCGTCATCTTCCCAGCGTGGACAGACTTATCTCCGAAGAGCGGGTTAAGCAGCTTGAGCAGACTTATCCGCGTGAGTTGCTGGTAAATCTAGCCAGGCAGCACATCGAGGGCAATCGTCTTTCTATCGCTGCCGGTAATCCATGCCCTTCTGTTGACGAGATAGTAGAATCCCTTTGTGCTCAACTGCGTGAGCTAGAGAAAGCCAGCCTGCGTCCGGTTATCAACGCTAGCGGGGTAATACTTCATACTAACCTGGGTCGTGCGCCGCTCAGCCGGGAGACAGTAGCGGCTATGGATATAGTCGCCAGGGGCTACTGCAATCTGGAATTCGATCTTGATAATGGAACCAGGGGGTCTCGCCATACTCATATCGAGCAGATTCTGTGCCAGCTAACCGGGGCTGAGGCAGCATTGGTGGTAAACAACAATGCTGCGGCGGTATTACTGGGACTTGCCGCATTAGCCAGGAGAAAGGAAGTAATCGTCTCACGCGGTCAGGCTATAGAGATTGGCGGCAGCTTTCGCATCCCCGACGTAATGCGCCAAAGTGGGGCGAAGCTCGTAGAAGTAGGCACCACAAACTGCACCTATGCTGCTGATTATGAACAGGCGGTTAACGCCCGCACAGCAGCACTAATGCGTGTTCATTCCAGCAACTTCAAACTTATGGGTTTCACTCACTCTGTTACCCTTGACGAATTGGTAACACTTGGTCGGCAGCATGACCTTCCTGTGTTTGACGACCTGGGTAGCGGTTGTTTGTTAGACACCACAAAATTCGGACTTGACCTGGAGCCAATGGTGCAACAAAGTGTTGCCGCCGGCGCCGGGTTAGTCTGCTTCTCTGGTGATAAGCTTATGGGTGGTCCTCAAGCCGGGATTATCGTTGGTAAGAAGCAGCTTATCGACAGGTTAAAGAAACACCCCCTGGTTCGGGCAGTGCGAATTGATAAGATGAAGCTAGCCGGACTGATAGCCACCTTGATTCACTATTTAAAGGGTGAAGCAGTAGATAAGATACCGGTGTGGCGTATGATCTCGGCACCGATGAATGAGGTTGAGCGGCGAGCCAGAACCTGGGCTCAGGTCCTGGGTGAATCAGCCAAAATAATTGACGGGCAGACGATGGTTGGGGGCGGTAGCCTGCCGGGAAGCACGCTGCCCACGAGACTGGTGGCCATTCGGGGAGAGGGCAAGAAAAAAGGCCGAACTATAGCACAAAGATTGGCTCGAAGGCTGCGAAGTGAAGAGGTGCCGATTATCGGTCGCATCAATGATAATGTTCTGCTCCTCGACCCACGCTCTGTTCTGCCTGAAGAGGACCC
>SDBT01020015.1_pt1 | contig 10475 bp, 18 predicted proteins | sample 2277101 | NCBI WGS metagenome assembly SDBT01 (sample SAMN10404973, study PRJNA504765) | marine sediment metagenome | isolation source: marine sediment core GS10_PC15, 103 cmbsf | place: Arctic Ocean: Southern Knipovich Ridge | collected 2010
GAGTATGGAGGTCATGCTTTTCATTGGCCTTGTCCTCTTAGTATTATTGATGGAGATATAAAGATAGAAGATGTTCTTCAGGATCTTGAAGATTATATAAAAGAGATAAAATGAAATATGTAATTTGTGGAAAAACTGATTCTTTTGATATTTATCTCAAAAATAATAAAAAAGAAGCAAATCAAATGCTTCACACTCGTACACTAAAAGTGTTTGATAAGATAACAGAAGAAGATACTATCGTTCTATTGTATGGATGGTGGGCAAGAAGTTGGGCAAAAGATGCCCTCAAAGAAGTAATTAAGTTGTATCCTACACTAACTTTTGAATATTTGGACGGTCCATTTGGAGAATGTGAAAGAAACGATTTGCAAAGTGAATCCATATCGAATAGATTTGGTATATTAGATTTGTAAATTGTTTCGAGTAACAGAATGGCTTTACCAAAAACAGAAATAAGATATAAGATATCAACCACTAAGATCGGTGCTGATGGCATTGAAAGAGTGACTAACTGGCAGTTGATTGAGCTTATTCATATATCTCTAGGAGTCCCAAATCACATACTTCGTGGTATTCCTAAAACATTTCCAATTCTGAATTTTGACGATATCGTTACGCCTATCACTCGAAGATTTACAATTTTAGATTTATAGGTAATTTGTCGATATCAAGTAATGAAGTATTTTAAAGAAAAGGAGATTGCTATGTCTGGACAATTAAAAGAAATAACAGACGCTAACTTTAAGGAAGAAGTTATTGAAGACAAAGGAGTTGTCCTAGTTGATTTTTATGCTCAGTGGTGCAATCCTTGTAAGATTCTAGCTCAAACGGTAGAAGAGCTAAGTACCGAATACGATGGCAAGGCAAAGATTTGCAAAGCTGATATAGAAGTTAATAGTATCGCAGTAGGAGATTTGGGTATTGCAGGAGTTCCGTTTGTGGCTATGTTTAAGGACGGTAAAGTGGTCAATAAGCATGTCGGACTTCGCTCTAAGAAAGATCTGAAGAAAGATCTTGAAGAGGCATGCAATGATTAAAGAAGAAATATCCTATGAGAGACAGAGGGTTTTGATGGCTGAAGAACTGCGTATCCCTCCTGATGATCTTGATTTAGCCTCTATATTAGGAAGCTCTTTTAGAGCTATTAGAGAGTCATGTGAAAGCGAAAATGACGACATAATGATCACGATCAAAGATAAGAAAGAAGAAGAAGCAGTTTTTTGTAGTCATGGGCAAGAAGTTGTCAATAGGATATTTGGTGATCAAAGCCCATTAGAGAATATAGCAAGAGATTATGAGAGATGGTATATTTCTATTTTGAATAATATTGAAGAAGGAGATATATAATGGCTTATTTGCATTGTCATTCGTGTGACTTTTCTCAAGATGATTTTTGGCATAAAGGATATAATCCAATAGAGTCAATACAAGATTGGGAAGATTTGTTATTCAGTGATAAATTTAATAAAGATTATGGAATGGACAGAAACTGGAAACAAGAGATAGGATATGGAGCAGATCAAGAAGTAACAGGTCAAGAACTCTTAGCTTACGAATTTGAGAAAACAGCCAAAATTATTAGGGGTATGAAGTATAGAACCATGGAAGAGTTCAAAGAGAAAAACCCCGAAGGTATTTGCCCCAAGTGCGGGAAGAAAGATTTAGATATTGACTAACAAGGAAAAAGAAATTGTCAGAATAATGATAGCTAGAGCAGGCGGAGTTCCTCCTGATACTATTCGAATTTTGACAAAAGAGGTTGATGATAGGCCAGTTTTTTATGCAATGGAAAATTATAACGACTGTGATATAGTGATAGGTTTTGAACATTTTCCTACATTTCAAGAAGTCTCAGAAGAAGTGAAGGAGATGCTTATAATAAGTTTAGATCAAGATTTGGAAGAGGCTATTTGAACTGCTCTTCTCCATTTTCATCAACATAGTACAATAATCTACCAGCGGTAGAATTATACCAAACTTTTATAGTAATTAGGCCAGAATGATGCTTTCTATGGCAAGAAGTGCAAATACAGACACAGTTGGAATTATCATATTTCCCTCCTTGAACTATGCGGTGGACATCGAGGAGTTCGTACTGATTTTCTTCGCATATGCGACAGCATTTTTGTCTCTTTTTAAATATTTTTTTACTAATAAACGGAATCATAATTTTCTACTTTAAAAGTGAAAGTTATTAATATAATATTAATCGGATAAAAGATAACATTAGTTTAATGAAGGAGTTTTAACATGTCAGATTTTAACAGAACCTATCTAATAGGTAATTTGGTCGCTGACCCAGAGATGAAGGATATCGGCAGTACTAATAAGGTTACTAACTTTACTATTGCTGTTAATAGAAGCTGGACAGGCGCTCAAGGGGAAGAGGCAAAGGAAGTTTCTTTTCTTGATTGTGTAGCCTATGGAAAAAGGGCAGAGACTATCGACAAGTATTTTAAGAAGGGAAGAAAGATCCTTATTGAGGGTCGCTTGAAACAGGAGAAGTGGACTGATAAAGATACGAAGAAGATGCAAAGTAGGATCAGGGTTATTGTAGAGAATTTCCACTTCATGGATAAGAAGGAATCTTCTTCAGCAGATGTCGTGGCAGCTACGACTGGTTGTGGATCAGGTTGTATCCCTTCGTGTGCAGGTGGTAGTGATATGCCTATCGTTGATCATATCACGGATGATGACTTCGAAGCAATTTAGTTTAATGAAATAGATAGTGACGCAAAAGGCAGACCGTGAGGTTTTGTTGAAGGTATACCAAGTAAGCAATTATGGGAGCGTCTTAGGATAAGGTGGGTGGGAACTTTGTCTATCTGTTACAAATTATAAGGATTTAATATGGCCAAACTAAAAAAATTGATACTTAAGAATTACTGTGGATACAAGGGAGAGTTTGAACTTGATCTAACAGACAATGGAGTGGTGAAAAGATGGGCAATGTTCTTCGGCCCCAACGGTATTGGTAAAACTAATTTTATCAGGGCTGTTGATTTAATAGCATCACCTATTACAAAGTTTACACAAAGAAAAAATTTCATACCATTTCGCAAATTAAAATATCATAACGATTACATTCCTGCTGCAGAATTGCTTTACGAATCTGTCACGGATCTATCTATAGAGGGTATATTTGATATTGATGGAGAGGAAAAAAGGGTCGTCCTTGAGGATAATCTCCAAGGTCAGATTTTTGCGGGTAGACAGTTAGACGAAGAAAAGGGAGAGATCTCAGGTATAAAAATTAATGAGCTTACTATGGAAGATCAAGGAGTAGTCTTTATAGATGCTGATAGCAGGAACTTGATGAATCAGTTTCAGCTTATAGATTCTTTCAGAGAACCTTTCTGCGAATTTGCCTCTGCTGTTTATGGTTTTAAATGTTATTGTCCTGAAAATGCTGAGGTAGTTACGAATGGCATAACGTATTTGATGGATTTTGTTATAGAAAAACCAAATGGAACAAAAGTCCATTATAAGAGATTCTCTGATGGAGAGAAAAAAATAGCTACTCTGCTTTCAGGTTTATTTAAGAGGGCACACAAAACTAGTCCTACGTATGAGAATAGTGATATTCTGATCATTGATAACATCGAAATGCATATCTATTGGAAAAGGCATATGAAGCTCCTCGAAATGATGGAGAAGTATTTTGGAGATAAACAGATTATAGCTACGACTCATTCTCCTATTATTATTCATAACATGGACAAAAAGTATTTATATGATTTAGAAGAACTATTGACGGAGAAAGTTTGTGATACTTCTGGAATCTCTGAAGAGAGTTAACTACTGCTCTCCAACAGAATGGAGAGGATTTACAGTTAACAGCTCTAATGTCAGGATAATGTATGAAAAATATTATTTTGCGGTAATAGTAAATGATAAAAAGATACATGTTAGACAGTTAAAAAAACCTTACTTAGAAGATCTGACATACACCGAGCTTATTGATTTGACTAAGCATCTTTTTGATTTCTCTAATGTGATAGAAGAACAGTTTGCAGAATCGTATTGTGAGAATATAGATTTTTGTATTAAGAAAAGAGAGTTAGTTGATAAGCCAATAGAAGAGTTGGTTGAAAGGACTAACTGTAATCTACTCTGTATTGAAAAGAATTCTTGTGGCAGTTGCGGTTGCCATTTGTGTGCTAAAAAGAATGGTTACTTTTACAGAGGAGAGATATTTATAAGAAAAAGACTGCATGATAATGATGTAAGATATATTAGTCCAAGTAATGATCAGTTAATAAAAGATTTGTTTGATGAAACGTTAGGGTATTTTAGAAAAGATGGTTGCTGTCTTCCACGAAAAATAAGATCAGAAACATGTTTGAGATATACCTGTGACGAATTTATAAAATATGAGATGAAAAGAGAGACAAATGACTAAAGCAGAAGTAGTTTTTAAAGAAGAGTTAGAATACATAGATGCCAAATCTATAAGAGATGTTGTAGTAAAATGTTTTGATGAATTAGCAGCAGATTATTTTTGGGATTTTACCGCTTCATCAACTCAACTCCACCATCCAAGAGTTTGCAACAAGAAGCATGGCCTTGTTATTCATACTAAGTTGTGTGTTTGGTGGGCAAGAAAATTTGCACAAGCATTTGATCAAAAGAATATAGATATAGCTGTAGCTTCCCTTCTTTTACATGACATACAAAAATTTGGGAAGATACTAACTCCTGAGGGAACTCCAAGTTTAGCAGAATATTCTTCTACTCACGGCCCACTACTAGCCATGCAAATAGAAAAATTATATTCTAATGTAAAGGTTCATGAAAAAACAATCAACGATGTTAGGCATATTGCTTGTTGCGTAGCTAAGCATATGGGAAGATTTACAGATGAGTCTTTGGCACTTGCATGGACAGACTATTTACAGGATCTAGAGGGAGAAAATGATTTCACATCAACTATTGTTGAGTTCTCCAATTATGCTTCTTCAAGAGAAGTAGATAAAAAGTTTAAAGAGTTTGATAATTATAAATTTCCTGAGATGTAAAATGGCAAAAAGAAACCCCAAGCAAGAAGGAAGTAATATATACGATTGTAAACCACAAATAGGAAAATGTCCTATTGGTTGTAATCAATGTTTTTATAACAGAGAAGGTGCTTTTTATGTTGATATAGATGAGTCTCATATGCCCACTTTGGAAGAAGTAGGAGATGGAATTATGAGGGTGAATTCTGGACATGATTCTAACATACAAAGAGAAAAGGTTATCGCAGAAACAGAGAAGTATGAGAAAAGATTTTTCAATACTTCAGTTCCAAAATTTAATTTCCCTTCTCCAGTAGTTTGGACAGCAAATCCTAAAGAAGAAGAACCTATACCTTGGCATGATATACCAGATAATGTTATGTTCATAAGACTTAGAGTTTCTAGTACCAATTGGGATCATATCGAAAAGGCTCTTGATTATTATAACAATATTCAAGGAGTTCCAGTAGTTTTGACTTTTATGGCTTATTATGACAAAGAGCCAGACCATGCTGAAAACTATATATGGAAGAAGAGACATATTAACTCTTACTGGTGCCCGACAAGAGATTTTATGAAAGAGACTATTGAAAAAGCTAAAGACATGGGTGGAAGGCTAGTTGCTCTTTGTAGCGATTTAGATGCCTATCAGTGTACCGCTTGTGGAAATTGCGAAACGTATTACTATCAAACAATTAAGCACATGAAAGAAATAGGGAAGATATTAAAATGAGCGAATGGAGATTACCAAAATTAAAAGAAGATAAAAATATCCTTATCCAAGCAAAATATGCCACTAGCAATATTGATAGCATAGCAGGCATTTTAACTTGCCTGTCCATGGAGGCTAGAAGAAATGAATTAGGGTCAATGGCTTTTGTTTTGACAGAGTTGGCAGATAGTTTGTCTGACTCAGCAAGTAAAATAGATAATTTATCAAGATGGGCAGAGAGACAGAAAGAGAGACAAGATGAGCAAGATAAGAAGAATTAACTTTATGGGTGGAGCTGGACTATGATTGAAATAACAACCGTAATAATTTCAATAGTATCTTGGTTGTCAGGTATTGTTATGGCTTTGCTTTTAATAATTCCTAAAACACATATCTCTGAGAATAGAAAAGCAAAAATAGATAAAAATAAAAAGCAAAAAGAGTTTGATGGTATAACTAAAAATATGAAATTGTTACTAGATCCTATAAAAAGAGATTTGAATAAAGATCCTGACAATAGAAGAATTATATTTGCTTATAGAAGTGATTTAAAAAATGCAGATTTATATAAGAAAAAATTTCATTATTTGAAGAAAACTAAACAAACTAAACAAATTATTATATTGAAAAATAATAAATACGTGGATGTTGATGAGCAAGAGCATAAAAGAGGGAAAATAGGTCGTACTAGATTTGATTTTTATATAATGAGTGAAGATTTTGTGAAAATGTTGAAGAAATAATATTTTATAGCAGGTATTGGCGGTGGATTAATCGAATATAAATAATGATACTTATTTTAAGGAGAATATCATGGTTTATAAGAGAATATGCCCACAGTGCAAAAAAGAAGTAATTCATAAAAACAAAATTAGTTGGACTAAATCGGTTAAGGAAAAAAGAATTTGTATAAGTTGTACTCATAAAAATTTATATAAAGATGAAGAGTATAGAAAGAAAATGGCTGATTGTCAGAAATCTCTGTATGGGGAAGATAATCCTTTTTATGGGAAAAAACATTCTAAAGAAACTAAAAAAATATTATCACAGAAATGCAGAAAAAATGGTAAAGATAACGGCATGTACGGCAGAAGTGTTTATAGCGTGTGGGTGAAAAAATATGGAAAAGAAGAAGCAAATAAGAGAATGGAACGAGCAAAGATTAAATGGTCAAAAGCGTCCAGTGGAGAAAATAACCCGATGTACGGTAAACCTAGCCCTCAGGGATCTGGTAATGGTTGGAGTGGGTGGTACAAGGGGTGGTTTTTTAGGAGTTTGATAGAATTATCTTATATGATTAATGTGATAGAAAAAAATAATTTAAAATGGGTGTCTGCTGAATCTAAAAAATTTGCTATACCTTATCTTGACTGGGATGGCAAGAACAGGAATTATTTTCCAGATTTTTTTGTGAATGACAAGATATTAGTAGAAGTCAAACCAAATAGATTGAAAAATTCTGCAAGGAATATTTTAAAAGCAAAGGCTGCAGAAAAGTTTTGTAAAAATAATGGTTATAAATATGAAATAACTGATGCCGTAAAGATAGAGAATGATCAAATTATAGATTTACACAGTAAAAATTTGATAAAGTTTACAGAGAGATACGAAGAAAAATTTAAAGAAAGGTATTTAAATGGCAAATAAAATTAGAAGGATCAATTTTATGGGTGGAGCTTGCTCGGGAAAAAGCAAGACTTCTCATAATGTATGTGCCAAACTTGGCTTCAAAGGATACGACATAGAATTCGTAGAGGAAGTTATAAAAGACTGGACATACATCCCAAGAATACCAAAAGATTGCGATAGTTTTTACCTGCAAGGATGCCAAGTTCAAAAAGAGGATATAAGATTGAGAGCAGGAGTTGATCTTATAGTCAGTGAGTCTCCATTGTTCTTGCAATATTTCTATGCATGGTATCATCAAGTTCCTATGCAGGAAGCCATGCTATCAGCTACCAGAGAATTTGAAAAGATATACAACTCTCTTTATATATTTGTCGAGAGAGAGGACAGGTTCTATGATGAAACAGGAAGATATGAAGATCTTAGAGAAGCTAAACTGATCGATGATAGAATAAAGAAACTAATGGAAGTTAATAGGGTCAAGTATAAAACATTTTCATGCTTGGATCAGGACGTAATCATCGATTATATTATATCCCAGTTGGAGAAAGAATAATGGAAATAAAAATATTAAAAGAAATAGTTGAGGTATATATTAGATGGAAAGAAGATATAGATCTTAATGTTGTTGCATCTGATCATCGTCAATGCTATCTTTACAGGATAAAGGGTATTGGAATAGATAAGCAATTTATTTACAGTGATTATATATCTGTTGCCAAATTTATAGATGGATGGATAGGTGCAGATATCGAAGTAGGAGAGATGTATATTTTGCATATGGGTGTCGATAAGACTACTCATAGATATATAGTGGTCTCTGAGAATAGAGATAAAATCATTATGTGTTATGAAGAAGCTGTTGATTATTTTATAGGCAGGCTGAGCCATCGAGAAAGTTCTGACATTCAAAAACATTTTGCGGAGATGATGAAAAAAGACAATGCCTAAAATAGAAATAGTATCTGAAGAGGAAATGAAAAAACAATTTCTTTTATTGCATGGAGATGCTAAAGATATCCTTAAGACTTTCCCTGATAACTGTATTCATACAGTTGTGACTAGCCCTCCCTACTGGCAGTTAAGAGATTACTTTGCTGATGACCAGTTAGGGCAAGAAGCAACTCCTGAAGGGTATGTAGACAATTTAGTAGCCATACTAAGAGAAGTCAAAAGAGTTCTAAGAAAAGATGGTTCTCTATGGCTTAACATCGGAGATGGTTATAATAATAGCTCAGGCTTTAGCAGGACTACTGACTGGAAGAGAGATGGTCGTGAAGGAGGATCTGCTGATAAGAAATCTTTTAAACATCCTACTATTAAAACTAAAGATCTTATTGGCATGCCTTGGCGTGTCGCGTTCTCTCTTCAAGAAGATGGTTGGTATCTGCGTTGTGATATTATTTGGTGTTTATCAGGAGGGGCAGAAGTTTATGTTAAATCTAATGATAGAGAATTTTCCATATCTATAAGAGATTTATATAGGTTAAATCCTGCAACTATAAAATTATGGAATGGTAAAAAATGGACACAAATGATGAGGATGGCCAAAAATCCACAAAAGCATAATGAAATTCAATTTACATTGAGAAGTGGAGAAAGAGTGTGTTGCACTCCTAATCATAGATGGCCAACAGAGAGGGGTATAGTAACAACAGAAGAATTAATTGAAGGAGATATATTGAAAAGGTGCTCCTTGCCTGAGCCTGAAATCTGTTCTAATCCAGATTATATTCCTGATGGAATAGGATGGTTTGTAGGTATGTATCTGGCAGAGGGGAGCAGAAGCGGTAAAACTATACAAATTTCTAGTCATATCAGTGAAAATAATAGATATGAAAGATTAAAAGACATAGCAAAAAAATACGATGGAACTTGTCACAAGTATAAAACTAGTGATAATGGGATGACCATCAATATTCATAGTCATATTTTAAATTCAATCATAGATATGTATATAGGAGGAAAAATAGCAAAAAACAAATATCTTTCTTCTTTATGCTGGCAAAGAAACAACATATTTTTAAAAAATATATTAGATGGATACTTAGAAGGAGATGGACATTTCGACGCAAAGAATAACAGATATAGGCTGGGGTTTACAAGGAATTATGATCTCGAACGTTCGCTGCGAACTATCTGTGCTAGATTAAATATCTTTTGCACAATTAAATTGGCTCACAGCAAAATAAAAGAAAAAACATATAAAACATTTAAGGGGGAGATTAAATTTGAAAAAAGCTCTCACCTTAATTGTAAAAATGGATCTGAAATTATTAAAATAGAAACAGATAAAGGAGGTAGAGAATATTTTTATGATATAGAAGTGGAAGATAGACCTAATCTCTTTGCGTTATCATCAGGGATCTTAACCCATAATAGTAAAACAAATCCCATGCCTGATGGTGTGAAGGATAGGCCTACAAGAGGTCATGAATACGTCTTCCTGCTTACTAAGTCTCCAAAGTATTACTATGACTACTACAGAGTCCTTGAGGATACTGAGGAGCAACCTGAGCAGATTCAGGGCTTCGGAGCAAACGAACAAGAGGGAACTTACAGGATGGATCAAGAAAGAACCTTTGAACATTACGGGAAAAGGAACAAGAGGTCGGTATGGAGAACTTCTGTATCGACCTTCAAAGGTAAGCATTTTGCTACGTATCCTCCTAAGCTTATAGAGCCAATGATCAAAGCTGCTACTTCTGAGAAGGGCTGTTGCGTAGATTGTGGAACTCCATGGGTTCGTCAGTTTGAAAAAGAGAAGCTACCTGCTGATAATAAAAAGGGATATATCTTAGAGTTGGTTGATAAGGGATGGGTTAAGGGATGCTCTTGTAAAACTAATGAGATTAAAAAATGTATAGTTTTAGATCCTTTCAATGGCTCTGGGACAACAGGTAAAGTAGCTTTTAAGTATGATCAAAACTATATTGGCATAGATACTAACAAAGAATATTTGGACATAGCTAGAAAAAATATCAAAGATACTAATGCAAGTTCTAATAAGCTTTCCAAGAAGGCCTCAAAAGGAAAAATAGTAGAAGACTACTCTTATAGCATTTTAGAAGTATCTACAATAGAAAGTTTATTAAATGATTAAGACTATGGATTTAAGTAAATTTGAAACAGGATTA
>SDBT01020016.1_pt1 | contig 10474 bp, 8 predicted proteins | sample 2277101 | NCBI WGS metagenome assembly SDBT01 (sample SAMN10404973, study PRJNA504765) | marine sediment metagenome | isolation source: marine sediment core GS10_PC15, 103 cmbsf | place: Arctic Ocean: Southern Knipovich Ridge | collected 2010
CCTATATAGAGCCTGGCCTGCTCCTTATAATTAAAGGGCGAGGGCAGAAGGAGCGCCTCAGCGTCATAGAGCCCCAGGCGCTCCCGCACGAAATCAAATGTGCCGCCGGTGGCAAGCGTTGCCGAAGTATAGACTGCGGATTCCAGAGAGCTAAAGACCTTCATGCCGCCTATGTCTATGGGGGTACCCACCAACCCAAGATAGCGGCGGCCGGAGTTCTCGGCCCAATACACATGGCCCTCAAGCTCCTGGCCCAGAAGCGCGCGCACGCTGCCGCTTAGTGCCTCGCACCTGCGCACGAGCGCAAGCAGGTCGCGCCTTAGCTCTTCTTTTGAGCCCGGACAAGCCCCGGCCAGGCCTTTTAACTCAAGGGCCAGGGCCACGATGCTCTCTGACACCACGTCCTTAAGCGCGCCAGCCTCTTTGATCCGGGTTGTGGGCTCGGTGAACTTCTCGCTGAACGCCTTGAAGAACTCGCCCGACTTGCTCCTGGCCGAGCCCGCACATGCGCGCACTCTTTTCAGGTCAGAGGGCTCAAGCCATTTAAGCCTTCTGAGGATTCCCTTGCCGCGTCTTGACTCTATGGAATTGAAAAGGTGATTCAGCCGCATATTGGAAAACTCCACCCCAAGGTAGTCAGCGGCAACGTCCTCAAGCTCGTGGGCCTCGTCAAACACCGCGGCCTGAAAGTTTGGCAGGAGGTGCCCGCCTGTGGCCACGTTCGCAAAATACAGGTGGTGGTTCACGACTATGATATGGCTTTGCCTCAGACGCTCGCGGGACTTCTGGTAGAAGCATCGGATGAACTCCCGGCAGTCGCGGCCATGGCAGTTGTCGCTCTCGCGCATGACCTCGCCCCAGAGCGGCCCGCCCGAGCCCTCCCTCAGGCCGTCCCTCGTTTGGCCCGCCCATTCAAGGAGCTTATCAATCACACTGGTGTTCTCGCCAAAGAGGTCGTCCTGTGCCTTCATCCTCTCAAAGCGCCTGAGGCAGAGGTAGTTCTCGCTCCCAAAGGCAAGGGCGAATCTGAGATTCGGCTCAACCTCGCTCTTTATAAAGGGGAGGTCTTTTTCCGTAAGCTGCCTCTGGAGGGCCTTGGTGTAGGTGGAGACCACCGCGCGGTACTCGCCCTCCACCGTATACCGCACAAGGGGGACAAGGTACGCCAGGCTCTTTCCAGTGCCGGTGCCTGCCTCTACGATCAGGTGCCGCTTGTTTAGAAGCGCTCGCTCTACCTCCGAAGCCATCTGTGCCTGTCCCGCGCGGGGCTCGTAGCCCGGCAAGTGAGGGGCTAAAATGGAGTTCAGGTCAATAGGGTCCGTGTTATTCATCTGAATATTATAATCTCTGAGGCACGACTAATGATTTACTCATCTAATTTGGGCTGTTCGTCGAACTCAATATTTTCCTGCTGTTTAAGCTCTTCGATCTTCCTTAGCGGACGCTCCAGCGCACGGGTTCTCGTGGTGTCAAGAGCGTCGTACTCCTTGCGAGCCTGATCAAGCCTGTCGCCCATTTTCTTAAAACCATCCTTATAAAGATTCCACTGCTTATCGAAATCCCCCAGATGCTTCAATATGACAGAGGCCGTCTGTTCCATATTAAAATTATCCACCGCATGGCGGATAACGGCAAGCACTGCATATAGGGTGAAGGGTGAGCACAATATTATCTTCTGACTCAGGGACTCGTCCATTATGGCGGGGTAGGATTCGTTAATAAAAGAATAGACCTGCTCGTTGGGGATGAAGATTATGGCATAGTCCACGGTGTTGTGGGCGGTGTCAATATAGTCGCGCTTTGAGCCCACGTCCTTGACCATGGTGCGCACGTTCTTTACAAGCTCCTCCTTGAACCGCTTGCGGTCGTGGTCATTTGTAGCCTCAACGTAATGGAAGTAGTTATCAAAGGGGAATTTCACGTCCATATTGATCTCGAGGTTATTAGGCAAAAAGAAAGTAAAGTCAGGCCTGCCGGCAGAGCGCTCGAGTGTCTTTTGCTTGGAGTAATTGATGCCCTCTACCAGACCCACAAGGCGTATCACGTCTTCGGCCATGCGCTCGCCCCACTCACCGCGTTTTTGCGCTGAGGCCAGCGTGAGCTTCAACCCCGCTGTCGTCTCCCCGAGCTTTTCCGTTATCTCCGAGTGGACCTTAATAAGCTCCGAGACCTCTGTTATTTTCTCGATATTGCCCTGCCCTATCTGCTCGAACTTCTTCTGCATGTCCTGGAGCTTGCGGCCCATGCTCTCTATGCTCTGCTCAATGAGTTCGCGCTTGCCTTGCAGCTCCTTTGCGCCCATCTCGTTCTGCGCCTTTAACGAAGTGTTAGCAAACTTCTTGAACTCCTCGGTGTTCTCCCTAAGCGCGTCGTGGGAGAGGGCTTTAAAGGTCTCAATGAACTTACCCTCTGCCTCCTCAAGCAGGGCCTTTTGTTCATCAATGCCCTTTCTGGTCTCTTCAAGACGCGCCGAGGTGTCAGCATTTAAGATGCGCTCAGACTCAAGTGCCTTCCTGAGAGAGGCCGCATCTCCTGCGCTTCCCCTGGCTATGAACCAGTGCATTGCCGCACCAAAGACCGCGCCAATAATGAAAACAGATATAAGGACAACGGCCTCGGGCATGACACCTCCTTGAGAAGTAATAAGACCTACATAAAAGATAACACAAACACCCGCTCCTGGGCGGGTCGTGGATCGATCAGAATTCCTTGTTGTGAGTAAAAGTTAATAATCCTCTGGAGGGTTATTTCTTGCAACCTTGTCCGGGCAGGGCAAGTTCTTGTGCACGTAGGATTTTTTCTTCTTACAGTAAAGGGCCACAAAGGTCCTGCAGGAGCCGGAACCGTCCACCGCGTCTTCTTTTGGAAAGCTTGCGTACTTGCATTCAAGGTCGCAAAAATCCATTCCTCATATCTCCATGCACTTGATCTTCAGAGGCTTATGCTGCACCCTGCCGTGCAGTACTCGAACTCCCGGGGCATCTCCTGGCTTATCCTCTTTATGGCCTCAAACCCTGTGCAGTGTATGGGAATTATCTTCTCTACGCCAAGCCTCTTGAACCCGGCTATGGTCCTCTCGATCTTGGCCTCTCCGGGCCCGATGAGGTGGAACCCGCCGATGACGCAGTAGACCTTCTCGATGCCGGTGAGCGCGATCGCCTGCTCTATGGTATTGATTATGCCCGCATGGCTGCACCCGGCAAGTATGGCCAGCCCCTCCCGCGTGTTTATCACCACGCCCTGGTCATCCATGACCCTGTCATCTTCCAGGGTGCCTTCTCTTTTTATCCTGAATATGCCAAGCTCCTCCCACTCGTGCGCCCTTGGCACCTCCCCTGTGGTGATCACACCGGGGGCAAGCTCAACCGGCCCCTTGTGGTATTCCACCGTGTGCGTGCCAGGGTCAAGGGCCGGGCTTGTGATGTCATAGCTGGTGACCTCGTTCGGTGTGAGATAGCGCTCAAAGAAGGCGTCGGGGTGCGCGCTTATCCTGCCGCCCATATGAGGAAGCCCGCCTGTGTGGTCCCTATGCCCGTGTGAGAGGAAGATGGCGTCAATGTCCCCGCTGCCAAGCCCCAGGAGTCCGAGGTTGTGCTCAAGGGCGAGCCCCGTGGCCCCTGTGTCCACAAGAATCCTCTTACCCCCGGTCTCTATGAGGGCCGCAAACCCGTGCTCGGTTATGAAATTCTTCCCCGGCCCTGAAAGGCGCTTTATCATCGCACTGTCGGGGATGAACTCCATTATCGAGTTATCAATAAGGATCGTGATCAATGCGCTTACTGTCTCAAGGGGTTTTATTGTCATGCCGGATCTTCCCTTTTTAGTAACTTGTCCTGGTGCATGATATTGTCGTGCTGCGAATGAACCGCAATAACGCGGATAAGGTAAACAGGGCCTGAGTTAACCTGTTATCCGGGGGGTTTGCCGGGAGGACGCCAGATCCACCAGTCAAGAACGCTCTCTATATCAAACAACTCGGCCATCACGCCCACGAGCAAGAGCAGGAGATAGGCGGCAAGCACGCCCATGATCACCTTCTGGCCGTACCTGTCCCAGAGCCCTCCAGAGTCATCCAGAGCCCTCAAGAGGGTTTTTTCTGCAACTGGTCTTTCCGTGCCATTTTCCATCATTGTTAATTGATTGTAACCGCACGGCAGAAAGTTTTCAAGCCCTTGGGCAATAAATCAGCCGTCTTGATCATCTGAATCCGGGCTCAAAGCAATATTTCAATTAAATCGCATGGGTCCATAAATATGATGAGACAGGCGGGGACAGGCGGGGATTTTTTGTTCTGACGAGACAGGCCAAACAGGGTAATTTTGCCACAGGGTCGGGCCGAAAACTCAAATGAACTGCTATTGCTGGGTCAGTTTAAAACCCTGCTCCATCTGCGCGCTTCCGCCGGCGCCGTCCTCCACGGTTATGAGATAGTTAATCGTCCCCACGAAGTCCCCCGGCACCTGCCAGGTCACCTTGCCTGTCATGGGGTCTATATCCATCCCCTCCGGGCCGGAGTCAAGCCCGAAGGTCAAAGTGTCTCCGTCAGGGTCCGAGGCCCTTGTCTGGTAAGTATAGGTGGTCCCGTCAAATGTGAATTCATAATGGCCGTCAATCACAGGGGGGAGATTGTCCGTGACCAGATCAAGCACCGCCTCTTGACCGTAATCCTCACCATCATAGGCGACTATCCTGACCGTCAGCTCATCGCCCCTTTTGATAGTAACGCCAACCTCTTTGTCCGTGCCCGCAGGCGAGCCGTTTACCGTCCACTCATACTGCATCACCACCTTGTCCCCGTCCGGGTCCACTGGTATCGCTTCCACATACAGGCGGTCTCCGGGCTTGAAAGCACGCGGCATCAGCCGCACGGTCTTAAACTCCGGTGGAGAGTTCCGGACAGTGACCTTTTCGGACAAAAGCTCTGCACCCTCTGCATATACAACGGCATAAAGCGTATCGCCCTTCCGGATGTCCTCTTCGGCAATATGGACGCTCCTTGATGTAAGGCCGGTAGCCGGAGCGTCGTTTAAATACCACTGGACAGTGGCCATTTCCTTGTCAACGCCAGAGGGGAAGGCAAGCTTCAAAACGTCTCCGGCCACTGGATATGGGGGGTAAATGCCAAGCTTTCCTTCAGACGGGGCCGCTTCTTCTGCAACATCAGCAGACGGGGCCTTTTGACCGGTCCCGGCTTCTTCTTCCTGAAAGCTCTCTTCCAGCATGCGTGCTTCTTCTTCTGATAGTTTTTTGAAACGGACATCGTCTTTATCACTGCACCCGGACAACACCAGCATTGTGCCCAATAAAATTGCCGGAAGAATCTTTATTGCGCTCTCCACTGTTCCCCCATTGCCTAGTATTGATAAAGTATCGAGAGCAGGGCCTTTTCACCATCGAAATTCGTGCTCCTGCGCGCATCCAGTTGTATCGTGTAGACGTATGAGACCGGTACAACGTCGATGGCGCTGCCGCCGCCGGTCACAGCGTCACCTCCCCAGGCCTTGCCCTGGCTGCCCACTCCTGTGTTGCCCTTAATAGTTTCAACGATTTTTGAATAAATCGTATAATCCACCAGGTCGAACTCAAAATCATATGACTGGTCGTCACCAGGGTCGATAGTAACCAGGTCGTCACAGCCCGATGGCCAGTCCTTGGTCCACTCGTTGAGCTTGTCAATAAGGCACTCAGATGATATGCCGCTGCTCCAGTTTATGCTGTTCTTTAAATCATTAGAAAGCTGGTTCTGGGTGCCAATGAACTGCAGCACTATGGCCTGCCCGCCCTTGCCAGCCTCAAGCGCTGTGGTAAAACGCTTGTTAAGGCCTGATATCCTTGTCCCGGAGACCATGATGTACATGAGCGAGGCCATAACGGCAAGCGCTATGGCCGAGACCATGAGGGTCATCATCAATGCCACGCCTTCTTCGTTTTTTAAATTGATCCGCTTGATATACATGATTACCTCAATGCCGATGGTCTCTCCACCAGCTTAAGCACCCGCCATTTGTAATTGTTCCATCTGGTCGCATCCAGAGTGCTCAGGTCAAAATTTCTTCCCAGTCCCTCACCTACAGTAATTGTCGTAACAGACGGGTTTGCCGGATCAGGATAGAACTTCCTCCTGGGATCAGCGCGGCCCTCGTGCAGGAGTATGTATATTTTCACTTCCTTCACCTGGGCCATTATATCGCTTGCGTTCAATATTCCAAAACCTGTGATAACGTCCGTGTCTCTGTCGATCACGCCGTCCTGCCCGTCGTTCCCATTTTCGTCTTTGTCGTCAATGCCGTAAACGACCTGCATGTCGGCAACGCAGTCAAGGATAGGAAGCTCTTTGCCGAGCTTTCCGTCAGAGTGTTGCATGGAGGCCTTTACCAGCGTGCCTGTTCCCGGAGCGCACTGGGATGGCACGTTAATGTCCGATATGTAATAGTCAGCGCGGTTAAAAGGCGCCACCGGAACGTCGTCCGAGTCTATCCCGTAGATCAGCCTGGTCTCCTTGTTATCATTGGGCTCGAAGTTCGATGTGTCATCAAAGGTGGTGTAGTATTTATTTGCGGTTCCGCTGTCTTCGACAAGCCCGACATTTTTTTTATCCCGGAGCGAGACTACCATCACATAGTCATTGTCTTGCAGGTTCGCATTAAACAAAGGGTTGGATTTTGCGTTTTCGTATTTCCATTCATTTATATCTACCGAGTTTGAATCTTCATTATAAACCAAGGTGTGGAACTTGCCTGAGGCTGGAGTGCGGCCAAGGTTCGCGCCCTTCATTACCAGGTAGTCCGAGTCGTTTACCGTCCAGTCAGGGTCGGCAGATATAAAAGCCCTTGGCGGGGCCTTGGTGTCTGATGCGGCATATTCGGCATTAGGATCGGAATCATTAAAATCCTCAGGATCAATATTGGGGTTCGGGTCAGTGCCCTCCGGGTCAACCACCTCGGTGTAATTGTCAAGGTCGTCCCAGTCAATGTTGCTGTAGGTCGAGATGCCTATAACACGCCCTGAGGGCAGGCCAAAGCCCGCGCTCTGGATATCCCGCCTCAGTATCTCAAGGCCCACAACGCTCTCGATGCTCGTCTCGGCGATCTTGCTCTGCTGCTTCATGGTGGTGATCATGGTCGTAAGAATCTTCGAGGTGGCGGCGAGCACAAATACCGTTATGCCCATGACCACCAGGAGCTCCACCAGGCTGAACCCTCTCTTGTCAGTTTTTATAACCACTTGGTACCGCCCTTAAGCCTTATCATTAGGCCATGCCCTCCAACCATTAGGATGTCAAGGCCCTGATCGTTGAAAGAGTAGCGTCATAACTCTGCTCGCGCCAGGTCCACGAGACCTTTACCTGGATCTTTGCCGCCTCGTTGGTTGCAAGCTCCTCGACCTCATATGTGACTGTATAGGATATTGTCATATTTCTTATCTTGACAGTAAACGTTTCCGACGTGCCGTCCTTTGCTTCCATATCGTTTTCCGAAATTGTTTTCAGATCATTGAGCTGCTCGCTTGCAAGGCGGACGCCTTCGTCCCTGATCACGTTCCTTGCGTTAGATTCCATTGTCAGCAACGCAGTCTGCATCATCGCAAGCGCCACGAATAGAAGTATTACCATGGAAACAAGAAGCTCCACAATAGTGAACCCATCGTTATGGCCGGGCGCCAAAACGGTCCACCCCCTGCATTTGCCGCCCTCCGGGAGGCCCTTATCTGGCTTGAGCCCGCTCATTTCACCACGCATTCGTCTGTGTCTGTATCGAACTTCCCGAGGTTTATTCTTGTTGATACAAGCTCGATGCAGTCAATATCAGCATAAAGCTCCTCCCCTTCAGGGTGTACAATGCGAATCCATATCGGGTCGTCGAGAATTCCGTCTGCTGTTGTAAAAATTAGGCCGCTTCTGGTAAAACCGAACTCCCTCTCCTGGGCTTCAATATTGTACAGGACATCCCCGGATATTCTATCTACCAGCTTGTCATCCGCGGTTTCGAGTTCCCCGCTGCCGTCAGGGTAGGGGGAGTTGTCGATGTAGACCCTGTACTCCACCGAATTGCCTATCGGCAGATACGCAAAATGCACGCTCTTGGTCTGCATGGAGAGCGCCCTGGCATTGGAGAGGTCCACGTAGATCTTATTGATATCGCTCTCCGCATTGTACTTCCCGCGCCAGCCCACGAACTCAAAGCCCATGGCGAGCACCAGGATGGCGACTATGCTCATGACCACTATCAACTCTATAAGCGTGAAGCCCCCTGCCTGGGCGCACGAAGCCCGACATGCGCCCCTGTTTCGGGCCGCCCTCCCGCCGCGTGCACCATGCCATTGCCAAGGTCTCATTTTCTCCACTATCATTTTAAAGCCACATTCTCAAATACATCTTAATAACAGGCGGCCCGTGTCGCCTCGTATCACCAATATTACCCTTATTAATAGTCGCGCTCGATAAAATGGAGCACTCGCTCCAAGGGCGGCGGCGCTTCGGTAATAGCCATACCCTGGGAGATAGGCGGCTTGCCCTCGATGACGTATGAGCGGCGCCCGTCCTTTTCCTTGAAGGCCTCTGCAAGGTTTATCCTCTCGATGGCTCCGGTGGAAACCTGCATGACCGCCGAGCCCTTCAAGAGGGCCCCCGGCGCGTCACCTGTATCCAGCTTCAAGGCCCATAAATGGCTCTTGCCGCCAATGGAGCATTCGTCGGTGTAGGGCCGGAAGCTTGTTACATATAGTATCCCTGACTTCGTGGTCACAAGGTCGGTGATGGTACGCTCGGCAGCGACTTCCACAATGTCCGTATCGCCGCCCTCATCGATCACGGAATATGTCCCGGCCGGGTCCATCTTAATGTACCAGCCATTTGTATATTCTTCCTGGATATTAAGTATGTTCGTAACATCGTCAAGGCTTGAGAAGCTAACGGTCTTTCCTGAACAGCCATTGGTATCATAGCCGAGCTTCTGGCTTATAAAGCACGGGTCCTTGATCCCGGCTATAAGGCGGGTGGCCGCGTAATCGTCCGGCATGGAAGTGCCGTTTGCCAGTGGCTTCACAAAGAAGTACCGCCCGGTGGACATCAAGACCCATATCTCCTGATTGGTTTTTTTGGTGAGGTCGATGGCCTTTGCGGTTGCGGCCGTCACCGGGCCGGTCTCATCAATAAATTTCGTGAACTCCCATTGGGACGGGTTCTTGTCGCCAAAGGTTACAAGCCTCCCGATGCCGCCGTCGTTCCAGTACCCATTGTCGCAGGCCGGATTACCTGAGCCGTCCCTGGTAGAAGTGCATTTTTTCGTATAGCCTATATACAAGGCATCGTCAGTATAGTCCATGGTGTAGGAGGTGGCGCCCTTCCTGGTATCAAATGCTATGTCGAACATTGAACTGGCATAGGCGTCTGATATGCCGGTGCTTTTCACGGTCAAGCCTGACCCCGGCCCCTGATATGCGTCAAAAACAAAGATCCTCATATCCTGGTCAGACCTCCCAAGAAACTGCGTGTTATCCGTGTCTATGGGGCCGGTGGGCCCTGAGCCTATTACAACGAACCACTTGCCGTTGGTGTCGGTCTGATGGGTCTTGACGCCTGTGCCTCCGTCCTCTACGTAGGGGACCCCTATGCGCACGATAGCCGGGCCTGTGGTGGAGTAACCGAGGTCAGCGTGGGTGAACTCCCATAGCAGCTGCGGTGCCTCTGCCGTGTTAGTTATGTCCAGGGCAAAGTACGAGGAATACCCGAGGCCATCCACAGGGGTTTTTACGCAGTCGTCCGAGTCCACGTCCCCGTCCAGGTCAAGGTCCTGGGTGCATGAGTCAGAGGCGTTCTTGCACGCGCCCCCAAAGCGCATGCCCGCGATGATGATCGTGCGCCAGGAGTCCTCTGTGCGCAACGCTTCGGGGTCAAGGCTGTCCGTGGCTTCATCATACACGCTCAGGTCAAGCAGGGTCGGGCTTAAGTCCACGGAATACACATGGCAGTAGTTCGGGTAGAGCTGGTACCTGAGGTAGGGCAACGCGTCAGAGGGTATAAAGGCCCACTCCTCCTTGCCCAGGTCGTCCCCTATCAGCCTGCCGTGCTCCCAGTACTCCTGTTTATTTGGCGTATCCCAGTCATGCTCGAGTTTGCCGAGCCTGAAGGCATGGAGCATGCCGTCGTTTCCGCCCGCGAAGGCCAACCCGCGGCTCTGGTACACAGTACTCTTGACATAGGCCGCATATTGTTTGTCTCCATAATATTCATCGTACTTGTGGTTGGCCAGGGTGGAGGCAAGGCGGGGTGTGGAGTTCAGGACGTCGCCGAGTTTCCAGACCCTTGCGGGGCTCTCGTCATACACACCCGCGCCGGGATAGAGTTCCACGTTCTGGTCCTCGGTGCTGCCGTTGCCGTCTACATCCACCTTCACAAGGCGGCTTCTGCATTTAGATATATCATTGAGGTCGCACGAATCCGTCTCATAGCCAAGAATGAACTCCACGATGTAGC
>SDBT01020017.1_pt1 | contig 10474 bp, 9 predicted proteins | sample 2277101 | NCBI WGS metagenome assembly SDBT01 (sample SAMN10404973, study PRJNA504765) | marine sediment metagenome | isolation source: marine sediment core GS10_PC15, 103 cmbsf | place: Arctic Ocean: Southern Knipovich Ridge | collected 2010
TTTTAATTCGGAATCTTATGTTCAAATAAGAATTATAATACAAATTTATATTACAATAATGTTTTGTTAAAAAAATGTAGTTATTATATTTAAAATATATTCAAGATTCAGAATAATATTCTACTTTGAAATAGGAATTTTTTAATCTTAAAAGGTAAAGATCCAAAGGTAAAAATCCAACGATCTTAAAAAATTTTTAAAAGCACTGGAACTCAATTTGAAATTTTGATTAATAATATAGATGAGAAGTAGTATAGAACGAGCTGGAGTATATCAATACGAGATAAAGCGAGTTTGTTTATAAAGAAAATAATTGGATCTTCTTCAAATGTAGTTGGATTAACTATGCACGAGATATATAACATTGTGAAAAAAGAATTTGGATTAAATCTAATTCAAATAGAGTGATTTGTTAAAGTAGATAGTTAAAAGTTTTGATATTTAGCTTTTTGAAAGCTCATTCCAAACTTTTAAATTTTGATAGAATTTTAAAATCTTTTCGAATCTTGATATTTAATCATGATAATAATTAATATCGGCATATTTTTTTTAGATAATTCTTTAGCAATCGCAATTCCGTTTTTATACCGTATTATTTTTTCATCAATCACATTTTTTTTTATATATGATATTTAATAAAACACAAAAATAACACGGTATTATCACACAAAAAATATTATAACAATCAGAGTTTCATTTTAAAGATAAAACTCTGTCTAATTCTTCCATATTTAATTCCAATAATCCTGAATCAGGTAATCTTTCTGTAAGTAAACACCAATTCTTATCTTTTTTAAATACATCTTTAAATAACTTTATAGCATCGTCTAGTTTTTTGTTATTTGCTAATGACACAGCAGTCCAAAACTTCATTTCAAGATTATTTGGGAACATATTTAGAGCAGAATTATATTCTTTAAGTGCGTTAGTCATATTATCGTGTTCTATAGCAACATCTCCTTTATTCATATGTTCATATGCTCGATAAATCCTCAATAATCTGTCTAGTTCTTCTAAAGGCTTTTTGTGATCCTCTATTCTGAGATCTATGAGAGGATCATCCCATTTATTCTCAGGTTTTTCACCATCAACCACCAACAATGCAGCAGATTGTTTTCCCCTAATATCTCCTCCAACTGTTTCTGCTGCTTCTAAAGTCTTAACTATTCGTTCTGGTAAAGGTAAATCTTTACATTTCCTAAAAGCTTTTGCCATAGAGGGCCATACTTTATCAGAAAGCATCATATTTGCTTGTACAGAAAAGTTTTCATTAACTATATGACCAGCATACTTTATACACTTTGATCCTGTATGTGTAGCAATATTTCCATTGACATCAAGAATAGCTACTTGGCGTACGTCCTTTCCTTCATCATCAGAGAGTAGGATATCAATTGTATTCTGAGGGGATTTACCTTTTTTTAAAAGTTCAAGTCCTCGTAATCCGAAAGATTTATTTACAAGTGATTGTGTAGCAACTACACCAACCCCAGCTTCACCCCATGAGACGACACTACCCACTGAGAACCAGTGGCTCTGCACCCCAACACCCATTTCTCCGGTTTCCGGATCTTTTGCTACAATAGAATAGGTATGCGCGAATATTTTATTATAAGTTTGATTATATAATTCCTTCATATTTAATAGAATGGATTATGAAATAAATAAAGTTTTGTTCCTTGCCATGTTTTATAAAGTATTACATTAATAACTTACAATACAAATTTATAGTTCAATTATTTAAAACAAATTAGAAGTAAGGAAGTTCTTATATTAATACATAGAAAAAATTAAAGGCTTTTATAATTTAAACCTTATTAAAAATTATTACTCTAAATGAGAAGATTTCAAATGACTTATCAATTTCTATTTCAGTGTATACAATCGATAATTATTTAAGTAAGTATTTGTATATGGTAAATAATGCGATGGATTTTAGATGCTTGTACTCTAATTTATCTAATAAAAACAGATTTGTTCTCTAAATTCATGAATCTAACGGAATACTCCGTAGTTATTGATTCTAGTGTTTATCAAGAAGTAGTTATCAAGGGAAAGACAGGTAGTTTTCCTGATGCAAGTACTGCCGAGAAATCACTAAACAAATTTAAAATCCCGGTCATTTCTATTGATATTACCGAAGAATTAGCTCAATTTCGTAATCCTGGTGAGTCAAGCTGTTATATACTGGCAAAAGAAGAAGGTGTTTGCTTAACATCTGATGATAGGGCTTATAAAAAATTTCTAAATGCGGGACAAAAAGTATTGAGGTTGGATTCTTTCTATTTTGAGAAATTAAATCAAAATAAATTAACGAAAGCAGAATTTATTAACATTTTAAAAAAATTAGAGTCAATAAATGCTACTAAGCCAAAATCGATTTTATTCTTTATGGAGAAACTCCAAAAAAGGAGGGGGGTTGAATAAAATGACTAATGTAGTGTCTACTAGATTAAAAAAAAAAGAAATAAAAGAATTGAATGAAATTAGTGAAAAAGAACGGATAGATCGCTCGGCATTAATGCGTAAATTTTTACTAGCCCAAATCACCGAATATAAGTTGAAAGAGGCAGGTGAGATATATCGAAAGGGATTGATAAGCTTAGCAGAAGCTGCAACATTAGCTGAAGTGTCAATATATGTAATGATGGATTATATTGAGCGTGAAAGAATTCAACCAAAAGCTTTATCTGATAAAGAAATGGAAAAAGAATTGATAAACGCTAAGAATTTATTTAAAAATATGAATAAATAGTAACTTAATTCTTCTAAGTGTGTTATTAAAACTTTTAGCAAGATTTGGAGAATCTGTAACAGATTTGTAAAACAAATTAGAAGTAAGGAAGTTCTTATAATAATGCATAGAAAAAATTAAATGCTTTTATAATTTAAACCTTATTAAAAATTATTACTCTAAATGAGAAGTGTATAAAATGACTAAAAAATATAAAAATGAACAGTTGATGAAATTTTTAACGATTATAGGCGCACTTGTGGGGCTTTTTACGCTAATTTTTGGCCTTGCAGGATGGCAAAACTACGGGTTTATAAGCGGATTTCGTGTTATAAATAATATAATCACTTTCATTATCGGTTTAGTTATAGTAGTTCTAACATTTTTAGTTGCAGTAAAGCCTAATGCGCCGTTACCATTCCATTGGCTTGTTTTACTAATTTTAGGCGTGCTATTGGTTGTTTTTGGCGCGGGGATTTGGGCATGTGTTTTATTAATAATCGCCGGTCTGATTGGTCTTATTGAAGATCTATAAATTGTAATTAGAGAATTTAATCATTTCAATATTTTTTTATTTTTTTTTAATTATTTCGGTTTACCAATCTAAATTTCAGCATTTTCCAAAAAATAGCTGACAATTTCTTCAGCAATATTAACCTTTGAAACTGTTTGTAATGCTGTAAAACCTGGAATGGAATTAACTTCTATAACGAGAAATCCATTTTTACTTTCAACAATATCTACACCAGCGATCTCCGTTTTTGTTATTCTTGCTGCTTTTATTGCTAGGTTTTCTAGTTCGTCAGAAATTTCTATTGGTACGGGTTTGGCACCAAAATTAATATTTGTTTTCCAATTATCACTAATCCTATACATCCCTGCAATAGCTTTGTCACCAAGAACTAAAATTCTAATATCCCGGTTGTTATGTTCAATAAATTCCTGTAAATAAAAAACATTATTAAGTTTACTAAGAGAATAAATAACATTTTCAGCAAAGCCTCTATCGTTTAATCTTGTTATGCCAATTCCCTTAGAACCATATAATGGTTTTATAACACAATCATTACCCAGTTCTTCAAATGCTTCTAATGCACTATCTGGATCTTCACAGATTATTGTTTTAGGTGTTGGAATTTTGTAATTTTCTAAAAAAACAGATGTTAGAAATTTATCACTAGCAATTTCTAAGGATTCTCTAGAATTTATTAGTCTTACATTATATTCTTCTATTGCTCTTAAAATATCAAGTCTAAAAAATATTTTTTGGGTAATTGATGCTCCAAATCCTCTTACCAAAGCTGCTCTTGGTTTAAGATTTTCAAATTGATTTTTAAACTTGATTTTGAAAGAAATGTTAACTTTCTTCAATGAAGGTATAAAATATTGAACTTTAATTTTACGTTTTTCAAATTCATTTGCCAATTTCTGAACTTCTAGATCAGAAGGATTTGGAGTAATAATCATTGATTGCATTTTCATTCTCCTTTAAAAAAAATTACTTAATTAATCTATAGCACTAATTTTTAAATAAATTTAAGTTCTAATAAAATATATATGAAATCAATGGATCTTCGAGAAAACGAAAATGAAATAGAGAAATTGTCGCAAGTGCTCAGTAAAGTTCAAAATCTCTATTACAAAAAAAAAGATCAAGTTGAAGAATTACAATCAGAGATATCTGAATTAAAAGATGTTTTAAATTTCATAAATTCTCTTATTTCAAACAAATCTTTTCATAGTGCTGATGAGATTTACTCCAGATCATTAATTAAAACAGATAATGCATCCATTGAAGAACAGTACTTTGTAGAAGACATTCCTAAAGAAAGAATTAAAGGAACAACAATAAAAAGAAAAATTTTTTCTAAAAACAACGAAAAAGAGGAGAATTTATTATGTATCTTAAATTTCTATGATCTCGATAGAGTAGAGATTAAATTTATTGACCCTGAACATAGACTAATAAAAGAGACATCTGAAGATTTTATTCGTATTTTTATAAAAGAGGCTCTCATTAAAATTAAAGAAACAAATCCTAAAATGAGTTTGGAGTATCATTATTATAAGAATTCAGATTTGATAGATCGTATTATTATAACAAAATTAAGCTCGATTATTGAGTTTGATTTAATTACAGCAAAAATCAGAGAATTGTTAGCTGAAGAAATTTCTTCTGATAATTAAAAAAAAATTATGCTTATTAATAAATATAAAAAAATTTGAAATATCATACCTAAGCTCATTCTAATCATATGCAAAATATTATATTGAGATAACATATTGTTTAATTAAAATAAGAAAAATTAATTATCCATCAATTCTTATTAATTTTAACAAAATTATCATATAGTGTGAATTATTCTTGGCAAAGAAAAATAAATGGTTACAAATGCCAAAGATCCACTCAAAATTTCATGACGCGAAATTAGAGAGTGTTTTACTTGAAAAATCATCAGAATTTCTAACAGGTGAAAAAGGTGAACCACCTTCTTTTTTATTTCTTTCAGGAGCTTTTTTTGATGTAAAGTCGTTTGCTTATTCTGGATTGAGAGCTTGGAAGGGAGCTGTAAAGCCTTCTGCATCTAATGGTGGTAGAAGACCTGTTTTAGAAGCTACTTTTGCATCATTATCCGTATATTTGAGTTCACTATTGGCGCTTCAGTCAGACTTTTATTTTGCTTATGAGGAAATAAAGGAAATATTATTAGAAAAAAAAAGAGCAGATCTCTGGACTATCGTCTCAGAAAAATTACCTTTTATATCTATACCTCCAAAAGAAATGTATGGTTCACAAGTGTCTCCAATTTCCCCGTATTTCGTAATTAAGCAGGATGAAAGTCTTACATTAGGTGAGATTTATCCATCAGCATATTTAACTCAAATTATTGAAAATATAAAAACAAGATTTTTCGTTTTTTTCCAATACCAAGGATATTCTGCTTTTGGATTTTTTAATGCTCTACCTGAACTTTCCAAATTTGGGTTTGATGATAAAGCAAGAGATTTTGACGATGATCCCACTTCAGAGAATTTAATAAAATTTTCAAAAAATGCAAAAAACATTAAAGAGATTCTAATAGCACTTATTACTGCTCATAATAATGCATTTCTTGAACAATTTATTCTAGAAGACTATGAATTATTACTTAATAGATTATTAGAGGGTGAGACATAGAGAAATGGTGAACATTGGTCTTTTGGGGGATGTTAGCGTTGGAAAAACCAGCCTCCTTCGCCTTTTCGTCAGGTATTTGAAAAAAGGTGATATTGAAAAAGTAAAGGGGGGCATAAAATGTTCAATTGTAAAAGCTGATTTTTCAGGAGAAGCTACGGTTCCTGGAGGTGACAAAGAGGATGCTCTCAATGAAAAAGAAACTAAAACGATTCATCCAAACAGAATTGTTTTTAGAGAAGATAGTAATAACAAAGCACATACTATCTTCAGTCCTGGAGGCGATCGTTTTAGATCGGTAGTGCGAATGGGCATTATAACAATCTCCCGCATTTCCTCTGTAATCGTGGGCGTTTTCTCACTTGATAGAGATTTAGAAACTCAGTTTGAATTTTTTAACGACATCCGATTCTTTCCTGATAAGATTCATGTGTGTCTAAACAAGTTAGACTTACTTAAGGGGGATAAAGAGAAACAGATTGAAGAGATTAAACAGAAAATTAAAGCCTTTTTCACTGAAAGAAAGATTGAAGTTGCGGGTGTATATCTGACTTGTGGCGAGACTGTGGAAGGATTTGAAGATATAGAGACGTACAATAATCGAGTTGCGGAAATGATCTTAGAGATTGTGAAAGATAATTAGAATTGCGGAATTTTAGAAGTATATTTTTTCTTTTTTCTCTCTCTCATTCTCTCACTTATTTATTCAATTGATCTTATCATTCAATGATGAAGAATTTTAATGCTTTTTTTACTATTGTTATCCTTTAAACTAACTTCATATGGTTGTGAACTTGTATTTTTATTAGTAAACATTAGGTTCATACTATAGTGAACTTATTTTTAAATTATTTAAAAGAAAAAAAGAAAAAGGGTATAAAAAAAATCAGAAAAAAAAGCAAAGATAATCAAAATCAGTTAAGGATACTCGTCCGGATACTGATCATGGGCATCTTCATAACACACCACGCAAAACCAGCATTGTCGCTTCGGGTCAAACACCAAATCATCCATCCTGTTACTACACCAACCACAGCCTAAAGGATATCGTGAGTGGTTAAGTGTTAATTCTTCCTGCTCTTGAAGAACGACCATCTGCTTTTTTTTTTTTCCGTTATAAGTTAAAGATTTGTCATTTTGTATCTTCCAATATTCTTTGTCGTATTCATCATACTTCTTTCTGTAAGCTAGGTGAAGTAGGGTACGCAGCCCGCACCTTATTTTTCTAAGTTTAGGGCTTTTTAGGCTGCGAATTTTCTTTTTAGTCCTTAATCTTAATCTATGACTCTTATAAAAAAAATCCTCTTCGAACACGATCTTTTTTTTTTCATTATGTTCCATCATCATTTTCAATTATAACACATATTTGCGCATATTTAAATCTTTAGCGACACTTAATTTTGGAATTTAATAAAAATTTTTGGGGCAAATTTTATTAGTCAAGATTAAAAGTTTTTCTTGCTAAGTAGATATACCAGATATTAACTAACTCTCCTACGCTATGAGTTCCAAGAAGTCCAGCGTCAGCAAGTCTTATGAATTGGTCCATAAATTCCCTTGCTGCACTTAAAAATCTTTCAGCAGCGACAGGATAATGTATTAAGAGAAATTGTTCATATGGATTCAATCCAAGCGCAAGAGCATCGCGGTAAGTCTGAATCTTTTTATTAATTGCATCTAATTTTTGCTCAAAAGTTTGTCTATCGGTAAAAATGTTGCTCCACATCTCATATAAGGACACTGAATAATCTACACCGTCATATCTAAACTCAAACTCCTGTGTGTCTGGAAATACGCTTTTAAAATCATTTAAAGTCACCCATTGGTTTATACCCCTCTCAGAAGTAACTGTTGATTCATCCTTATTGATTCCTATATCAAACAATTTCCGGATACCATCCTGAATCTTAGTCAAGTCAACCGAACTCATCGAACCAATAGGTAAGGGGTGGTATTTTTCATATGTGAGAACATGGTCATATAACGCTAGCGACATCGTATTTGTTCCCTCTTTATGATGAAGTCCGTATCTCATAGAGGGATCACTTGCATCGAAAGCTGAGTCTGGAATTGAATCACCCGACATCAGCTCTGTTCCATAAAGATCGGCAAGATCAGTTGATACAGCCCAAGCTCTGTATAATGGGTCTTTATCCCACGCATAAGCATACCCTGCTCTGGAAGAGGGGATAAATAATTTATCGAACCAGGTTCTAACTCCGGCATCTGAATCCCTCCATGTTTGCATCAATTCTGTTCTAAGTTGCTGATATTCGATTAATTTTTGCTGCGCATCAAGATACGCTCGGATTTTCGCAAAATAAGCTTGAGGAGTGGAAGTAAAGATTTCTGAGTTTGCTTTTGAAATGAAATCATTTAGTTTGCTTATAAGAACAACAACAGTATAAGCTCTCATCATTTCAGACGAAGTGACATGATGTGTGTAGAATCTGCCACCAAATTCAAAAGCTTGAAAAGCTTTCGAAAAGGTAATGAATAAATTTTCTTTATAATATGCTGCCGCTTTCCTAACCGCTCTAATTGCATCCAATTGTAAATCTCTTATCTCCTTGTTCTGATAAGTTATTCCCACTAAGTCCATGTTATTTATATTATGTTCTTCAATAAAGTCATATACTACATTTCTCGAGTGTTCTTTCAATTTCTCAAGCGTCTCGGAATTTATTTCGCCCCCTAAGTTTACAATAGCAAAATCTGAAAGTTCTAAAGTAGTTATCCGATTTAGGAGAGCGTCGATCTTAGCTAGTGACTTCCAAGTCGGGCTTTTAAAATAAACATCACTTAGATATGAACTAGAACTAAATTTTCGCCCTGGTCGAGCGTAGCTAGGATGATTAAATAACAGAAAGTCTAAATCTATCAACTTATCAGTCATTTTTAATATGTCAGTATCGGGGCAATTTATTATGCGGTCAATTAAATCTCTTTTTGCTCTGAATTCTGGCTTACGAGCATTAGGGATTTCATTAATTAAATCTCTGGTCCTTCTTTGGTTGGAAATAGCATCTATGATATCATTAATAATTGATGCTACCGAAGGATTTAGATAACTATAAGATGTTGAGCTTAATTCTAGCATGATTTTAGCGCGTAAATTAACATATGTCTCAGTGAAAGGTATGAACGTCGGAACATTGAAATTCCTATAAAAAGAAGCATCAAAGCTAAATTTAGCATTAAAATCATCCTGATTAAATGTAGTTCCTAAAACCCCTGCTTTAAAAGTAATTTGAACAAGTTTCAAATATGCGTGTCTAATTGGGTTGAATAAGGGATTGACATGCTTATATCCATAAAGGGAGTACTGTGTATTAAAAAGGTTTTCTACCTGAGAAAGTGCATTGTCTCTCTGACTCTTATCAATTCTATTAGATCTGAACATGTTTTCAACCTCATAGTATACAGATCCATAATACATGTCTAACAATTCTAACTTAAGATCAAAATGATTAGATACTCCATTCTTCATTTTACTTAACTTTCCACTATATGCTCTTTCAGATCCGGATTGAGAAATAATCTGTGAAATAGTCTTATGATGAGAATCTGAAATAACATTATTTTCAAGTAATATAGTAGTCAATTGATCGATGAAGAATTTGTAATGAACCGCATTTTGACTGAAAGTGCCTGCTGTCCAAGTACCACGATCATAAAACCGCTCTGTAAGCTGAGAATAAAAGTTATTTAAAGTCTTTACTTCTGATGGCGATAGAAAATTCGGATCAGTACTAAGACGTTGTTGTTGGATTTGTTTACTTTGGATTTCTTGTCTTATTTTTGCTTCGATAAAATTGATTTGAGCTAATAATCCAGTATAAGGAACAATAGATATACTATCTTCAGGAGATATAGTTAATTCAGTCCAAAAACTTGGATCAATTTCCTTTCCGTTGACATAAATATTATATTCTAAAATCCTATCAGTTAATTGTAATTCTTTTGTAAGGTAATCATTAATATTCATCTCTTTACTTGGAGATCTGAAGAATGATAGGCTAGCAAGGTCGAAGTCATTATAATCATCATACTCCTCAATACGTCTCTCATTTCGCTCAATTTCTTCAAGATCTTCTTTTAATTCAAATATATCATAAGAAAGACCTCCCCAAAACGTTAAGTGAGTAGTATCTAACCCTCTATCGCTACCCCAAGCTTGTAGACCTAACATAGGATCATTAAAACCACCGTATCCTTCAGGATATAACATTCTAAAAGCCTCTAAGGCAAATGCAATATCGCTAAATCCTTTAAATAGGCTTATTTCCTTTAATTTGTTAAATAGATTGGATCTTTGAATTTGTTTTGGATTAGGGCTAATGCTAGGGGCTGTCTGGATAGAGGGCATGTCAATAGTATTACCATCACCTTGTGACTTTCTAAAGAGTTTATTTAGTGCTTCCCCGTCTAAATTTCTCGGCTTTTTCATTTGGCTTTCTATATTCTCGGCAAGAGTACTGTGATCTTTTGTGATATATTGTACTAGAGCTTTTCTGTAGGCTTGAGTTTTTGTTCTTGATATTCCGAAATTTCTAATCTCTCCA
>SDBT01020018.1_pt1 | contig 10474 bp, 13 predicted proteins | sample 2277101 | NCBI WGS metagenome assembly SDBT01 (sample SAMN10404973, study PRJNA504765) | marine sediment metagenome | isolation source: marine sediment core GS10_PC15, 103 cmbsf | place: Arctic Ocean: Southern Knipovich Ridge | collected 2010
GGGAAGGATAATCAACACTAGTACCGACGCTGCTCACGCTCATACTGCCAATATTAGTTATGCTGCCAGTAAACACGCTATTGAATCATATAGTCGTTCAGCAGCAGACGAGATGGGCAAGTATGGTATTACTGTCAATATTGTCTCTCCGGGACCAATACAAACTGGTTACATCGAAGCAAAGAATGTCGAGAATATAAGTCGGGGTACACCTTTGGGCAGAATTGGGGAATCAGAGGATGTCGCCGATGTCATGATTTTTCTTGCCTCCGAGCAAGCTAGATGGTTAACTGGTCAATTAATCTATGTTGGCGGTGGGTGGACAATGCACCAGTAAAACCAGTGTTACATCGCATAACACGATATATGCAATATTCGAGCTAAACAGAACAGGATGAGTATCATATGAAAACGAGAACGGAAAGAGAAATAATTGATTTAATTATTGATTTTGCCCAAAATGACGATCGTATTCGTGCAGTTTTGATGAACGGATCCCGGGTTAATCCAAACGCCACCAAGGATATATTCCAAGACTATGATATAGTAGATTTAGTTACTGATGTTGAACCATTCAAAGACGAAGACTATATTTTGTCCCATTTCGGGGAAACGATAATTATACAGAAGCCTGAAGATAAGATTTGTCCCCCTCCAGTAGGAGACGGTCGTTATAATTACAATATGCAATTCGCAGATGGAAACAGGATTGATCTATCCTTTTTTAATCTAAATAGAATTGATGCACTAACGAAGGACAGTTTGACAGAAGTTTTGTTGGACAAAAATCATATTATTCCTAATCTTTTAGAAGCATCTGAAAGTAGCTATTTGATTAAGGAACCAACCGAGAAACTGTTTAACGATTGCTGCAATGAGTTCATATTTGGTTTAGCTTCTCATATTCCAAAAACAATTTGGCGGAAGGAACTGCCATTATTAAAAGCCTATATTGATGTTGTTCTAAGGAAACCACTTATTCACGTACTTGAATGGAACATTGGAATAAAGACAGGCTTTAGAAAGTCAATTGGTAAATCGGGAAGACACCTGCAAAAATACTTGCAGCCAGAGATTTACAAAGAATTTGAGCAGATATATACTGATTCTAGTTATGATAATATCTGGAATTCTCTCTTCCTATTCTACAAACTGTTTAAGAAAACGGCAGAATCTGTTGCAAAGGAATATGATTTTCAGTTTCCTGAAGAAACTGCCAAAAGAGCACTAGAGTTTCTTGAACACATAAAACAGCTTCCAGAAGACGCGAAAGCGATATACTAAAACAATAGATACAGGACAATCGAACAGCTAAAGGAAGCACGAATACTGCATATGACTGCAAATACCAGGCTCTACTTCTCTACCGCCCAAATTGCGCTTTGTCAAGGTTTCCGCTCGGTGGCTCGTTTGAGTTCACCGGGGAGTTCTAGCGCCGCTATACCCGTCTGGGTGGAGGGGTTAGAGTTTTAAGGAAAAGCCTATAATATAGGGATAGGCGTTAAGGACACATAATGACCGACTACCAAAAAATATCAATAATTGTAGGACAGGTTCACGGCCTCCTTTCGCGGGCTGATATGATGACCAAGAATAGACTAGACCTGAGCAAGCAGAAGATTGGTTCTGTCATTGAGGATGGAGTCCGCAAAGACTTTGTCAGAATCATCGAAAAGGCGAGAGAGATTAATGATAGTAATGGGTTTGGGCAGCACGGAGCCTTTGTCTCGTTGGCTAATTCTGAAATAAGTAACTGGTCAGATTTGATGAATAAGTGTATAATACTTTTGCCCATAGCAGAAGAATTTCAGAGGAGACTGAGGCCTGCTGGGGGCAGTGACAGTCTATAGTTTTGGACTGCATTGGGCGGTATGGTTATCAAGCAGAAGCCTTGTTCGCACGTTAACTATTGTATAAATAACATATAGAAAGGAGGAAGAGAATGGCGGTTGCAATATGGGTACTGGTTCCGATAGTGGGGATTTGTTGTGGGATGTTGGCTATCTATGCCGAGCATCGGCAAAAGATGGCTATGATTGAGAAAGGAATCAGTCCGGCAGAGAACAAAGCCAAAGATTCTACAGGGGAAGGAGGTTTGCTAATTGGCGGATTAGTACTGATAGGAATAGGCCTTGCTTTTTTGATAACACAGCTCATTACGCAATTAGAGGCCTGGTTGTATTTGCCTGGCTTCTTCTTTTTCTTCATGGGAATAGCTATTACCATCGCTTACTTTGTGCTAAGCACATCGAAAAAGAAAGACTAGGACAATCCCATAAAGACAAAATAACACGCCAGGAGAGAAAGATGCGCAGAGTGTATTACATTATCACAGCAGGAGTTCTACTATTATTTGCTGCCGGATGTGTTCCGGCGGTCCCCGTCATTGACCTGACGGAATATGGGAGAGTAGGATTTATCGATGTGAGCTCTAGTGCTGAAGGGGAAATTGCCAAAGTAGCCTCTCAGGAATTAGTAGAAAAGATTATGCAAATTGATAAAGACAAAATAACTGTTATTGAGTTGGGGAGTGAGGAGGAAATACTCAAAGCACTGGGAAAAGAAAGAATTGACCCTGAGACCATACAGATGATTGGCAAAAAATACAATGTAGGAGTTATAGTCTCGAGTCATCTCAATATCTCGGAAGTTAGACCGCACGTAGATATTTCCCTTACTAAGGAATCCTTCGGAGTGAAAGCCGATGTTGATGCCTCCCTTATAGTTAAACTCTTCGAAACTGAAGGGGGAGGAACCCTATGGTCCGATTCGGTGCGGGACACAGAGTCAGTTGCTTCCGTGAGCATTGGCTCTGGCGGTCTATTTAGTTTTGATGCAGGCACACCTGAAAAAGCTTACGGCAACTTAGTCAGAAACTTAGTTTTGAAAATTAGCAGAGACTTTATGAGTGGTTGATTGAAAATACAAAGACATGCCTATGGCTTCACCCCTGCGATTATGGGAAAGATGAAGCTGACGGAGTGTATGGAGGGTAGGGGGAAACTAGCTAGGAATTGTGCATGTGAGGAGGGATAAAGTGAAAAGGAAAGCTACTGTCTTTTGGATCTTCGGAGTTCTTCAGGGCGCAGTGTTAGGGAGCATAATTTTTCTGGTCTTTAAGTCCTTGAACACCATCAGCACAGTGAAGGTGATCGGATTGGACACTCAGATTTTACTGAGCATTTTCTTCCCACTGTTTTTATTGATAGTTGAATACCTGATATATTCAAAGGAGTAACCTGTAAATAACAAGGAGGAAAAAGAATGAAGAAAGGAATAGCAGTATGCATTATGGTCTTTTTGGGCCTAACATGGTCAGTAACAGCCTTTTCTAACGAATATGATTTCAGAAAGACAAACTGGGGAATGAGCATGGAAGAAGTGGCAGAAGCAGAAAATGCTTTAGAACTCCAATATGGCGAAAGTCCTTTGCCCGGTGAATCGTACGAGACAAGGGTAGGTAGTCTTGATTGCTACATAAACTATTACTACATCGGAGACAAACTTACCAGTGCTGAGTATGAGTTCAGTTATGAGGCTACTCTAGAGTATCTTTGTATTAATAACTACAGCCATCTCAAGGAAAAACTTGTGGAAAAATATGGCGAACCGATCAGGGATAAAGACATATGGATAGACGACCTCTATAAGGATAATCCTAAGAACTGGGGAAGGGCGGTTACCCGAAATCACTTGCTACGTTATGCACAATGGGAGACCCCTAGCACAAGAATAACTATAATTCTGACAGGCGACGAGTATGGCAATATAGCGTTGAAGATTAAATACCGAAGCCAACGAATAAAGGAATTCGAAGAAGAATTCACGGCAAAGGAGATCCTGGAGGTTTTCTGACTTTGAGTGCTCGAAGTATAGGAATTTTCCTTTGGAGATATATCTGCGAAAATCTGCGTCCCATTTGACTGAAAGGAGATCAGGAGATGGATGATTTTAATGGTATTAATTTTGGCTTAGGTGCCTTACCGCTACTATCGAATGCAAAAAGTCGTTCGATTTCTGCCGAAAATCCTAAAGGTGAGACGGGAGAAGGGGGAAGAGAGATACCTGATGCCAATAGTCCTGCCAGCAAATTGGGAAAAGGGTGGAAAGTCCGCCCCTGTATCACTCTAGCCAAGAATTCGACTACCAATATAGCCGAAATCAAGGAACCGGGCATTATTCAGCATATCTGGATTACCGTTGATATAAAGGCCTACCGTGATTGTATTCTGCGGTTTTTCTGGGATGGTGAAGAATCTCCTTCCATTGAGGTACCTTTGGGTGACTTCTTTGCCAACGGCCACGCACTGTGCTACAATGTGAATTCCTTGCCAGTGGCGGTCAACCCCTCGGGTGGATTTAACTGCTATTGGCCGATGCCCTTTCGCAAAAGTTGTAAGATCACGATTGAAAATCAGCGATGGGAGGATATTGAGGGATTCTTCTATCAAATCTCCTATACACTTTGTGATATTCCAAAAAATGCAGCATCCTTGCATGCCCAGTGGCGACGAGATGTAACCAATCGCCAGAAGCCCGAGCATATCATCCTGGACAGTATAGGTGGCCGAGGTCATTACGTCGGAACCTTTCTTGCCTGGACACAGCTAGCCAATGGATGGTGGGGCGAAGGTGAGATTAAGTTTTTCGTTGACTCAGACAGAGAATATCCTACTATCTGCGGCACCGGGACCGAGGACTATTTTGGAGGTGCCTGGGGTTTTGGTGACACATATTCTACACCCTTTCTTGGCTATCCCCTTTGCAGAAAAGAGGCCGGTGAAGTACCCAAGCACTCTCTTTATCGCTGGCACGTGATGGACCCAATAAGATTTGAAAAGAATCTGCGTGTTACGATTCAAGCACTGGGTTGGTGGCCTGACGGGAAATTCCAGCCCCTATCCGATGATATTGCTTCAGTGGGATACTGGTATCAGAGCGAGCCGCACGGTGAATTTCCTAAACTTCCAACTATTGAGAAGAGATGGTCGAGATAGACTTAAGCCTGTAAGTTAATTCTTGGTACTAGGAGGAGAGATAAAGATGGTAAAAGTAAACCGACTCGAGCACCTCTAGAGAGGAAGAAATGGACTTCATTTTCATCTATATCACAAATCCAAGTAAAGAAGAAGCAAGAAAAATAGCTAAGCACTTGCTTGAGAAGAAGCTAATAGCCTGTGGCAATATCTTTCCTATCAATAGTCTGTACTGGTGGGAAGGGGAAATTGTTGATGAAAATGAATTTGTCTTAATTGCAAAAACGATTGAGGCTAACTTCGAGAAAGTCAAGAATGAAGTGGAGAAGATTCACTCTTATACATGTCCCTGCGTTATAAGAATTCCGGTGAGTTCTAATGAAAAGTATTTTGTTTGGCTGAAGAGCGAAGTCAAGTAATGAATCTTGGCTCACAGGTAGATTTTGCGGAATTTGCATATTTCCTAAGAATAGTGCAAGAAAGGAGGACGAGATAATGACTTTAGGCATTTGGTTAGTATGGATGGTTATTGCGGCAGCCTTTGTCATCGGTGAGATACTAACTCTGGGATTCTTTCTTCTATGGTTTGGTGTTGGAGCTGCAGTAGCTGGTATTCTGGCGATGTTTGGTCTGGGGGGAAGTTGGCAATGGGGAGCCTTTGCAATTGTCTCAGGCGTGCTCTTTATTCTTTCAAGAAGGTTGGCCGAACGATTTAGTAGGAAACAACCTCCCGGGATTGGTGCTGATCGATTTGTTGATAAGAAGGGGGTGGTGCTGGAAGAGATTGATAATGTTAAGAACAGCGGACGTATCCGAGTGGGAAAAGAGGAATGGAGGGCAGAGAGTGATACTGGCGAGGTTATACCGGTGGGGAAAATGGTTGAAGTTGCCAGGGTGGTGGGCACACATGTGGTAGTCAAAACCTTGAAGGAGGGAAAGTAAAATGACAGTACTATACATTATTCTAGTAATTGTAATATTCGTGATTGCTGCTAAAGGACTAAAGATTATCAGGCCGTACGAAAAGGGATTGATAGAGAGGCTAGGTAAGTATCAACGCACAGCGGATAGTGGACTGAACCTTATCCTTCCCTTTCTGGAGAGGATAATAAAGGTAGATATGCGTGAGCAAGTAGTTGATGTTCCGCCGCAGGGGGTAATTACCAAAGATAACGTTGTGGTAGAAGTAGATGCGGTAGTCTTTTACGAGATTACTGACCCGATCAAGGTTACCTATAATATTGCTAACTACTACGCGGGGGTCACCAAGCTTGCCCAGACTAATTTAAGGAACATGATTGGGGATTTGAGTCTGGATGAATCGCTTACTTCAAGGGAGCTAATAAACAATAAATTACGCCAGATACTTGATGATGCTACCGACAAATGGGGCGCAAAAGTAGGCCGGGTGGAACTTCAGAGGATAGAGCCACCAAAGGACGTCACCGAGGCCATGCATCGCCAGATGAAGGCAGAACGGGAAAGACGGGCCATGATTCTGGAGGCTGAAGGCAGCAAGAAGTCAGCGATTCTTAAAGCTGAAGGAAAGGCAGAGGCGATAAAGAAAGTTGCCGATGCTGATAAATATGAGAAGTTAACTGTGGCCAAGGGTGAGGCAGAAGCAATCCAGACTGTCTATGGAGCTATTCATAAGGGCAGGCCGACAAATGACTTGATTGCCATAAAGTACCTTGAATCTCTGCAGAAGATTGCCGATGGTAAGGCGACTAAGGTATTCTTGCCTTACGAAGCCTCAGGTATTCTTGCCAGTATTGGCGGAATTGGCGAGCTTTTGAAAGAAAAACTTTCTCCAGGAGAAGGTGAAGAAAAAGAAGTAAACAAGGAAGAATAGTTATATTTACAGAGAATACTAAGCGAAAAGACTTCTTTTGCGCTGAAAAAGTAAAGAACCCCACGGCTTTTCTCTGGGGTTCTTTACTTTTGCCTACCTTTCCTTAAGTTGTCCTTAGCATCCCTTTTAAGAAATCCTTCTCGCTTAATAAAGAACCAGTTTTGTTGCAAATTACTGTGGATTTAGTATAATACCTAGACTAATATTGGACAGCAGGGGATGGTATTCAAAAAAACAAGTTGCTGTTCTTTTCACCTTAACTCATTAAGCTGGGTTGGGAGCACCATGGACTTATTTGAGGCTAAGAATGATGTTATATTGTAGGAAAGTGAGGACAATAGGTGCGGTTTGGGCTATCCTTTTGACAGTTTTCTTTGCGATGAACTTTTCGGTGGGTTTTTCTGCTTCGCCCCGCCGTCGGTATCATATTGTGAAATCAGGAGAGAGCCTCGATTCCATTGCTAAACAGTATCAGGGAGTTTCGGTGGCAGATATCATAAAAGAGAATAATTTTGAGAATCCCGATCACATCATCCCCGGACAGCGATTCATAATTCCATGGAAGGGTGTATGGCATATAGTTAGAGAGGGTGAATACCTGGAACTCATTGCTAGAAATTATGCCAAGACTATTGGAATCAACTGGAGGAGCATGATGACTGAGATTAAACAGTCCAATGGTCTATATAATCCGGACAAACTCAGGCAAAATCAGGAATTATTCATTCCCCGAGTCGAGAAGACATTGCAGATCAAGATTCCAAAGAAAGAACCCCAGGGAGTCTGGCATACGATTAAACAAGATGGCGAAAATATCTTTCGGATTGCTTTAAATTATGGGGAGAATCACGGTATCAGCTGGAAAGAGATGCAAAATGAAATTATGCAACATTCAAATAACAAAGGGGTTGATCCGCGTAATCTTCAGCTAGGTCAAAAGATATTCGTTCCTGAAGCGGAAAAGGTATTAGAGATAGAAATTCCTTCCCAGCTACTGGTAAAGAAGAAAATCTCCAATTCCACGGGTAGTACGACGGCGGTAAAAACAATGGGGGAATTCAAGGAAGAAAAGCCAATTTTTTTCTGGCCGGCAGAAGGAGAGATTGTAGGCTACTTTGGCGAGAAAGGTAATGAAGGAATTGACATCGCTGTCACCGCAGGAGATATTGTAATTGCTCCCGCTGACGGAGTAGTAGAATGGGCTGGTGAATACGCTTCACTCGGTCCATCTATCATTATCAAACATGAAAAGGAAGGATTCTTTTCTTCTTTTTCCTTCACCAATTATTTCACTAATCTATCTCTAATATATAAGGTAAGCAAGGGAGACCAGGTGAACAAGGAGAAGCCAATTGCTGAAATTGCTGCATCGGAGACTACTAATAGCATCCGTCTTCATTTTGAAGTTCACAGAAAAGAAAATATAGAGGATTCAGTGAATCCATTGGATTATCTACCTTGATTAAGGGGGAATCAATCTAACAAAAATGGTTGAGAAAGAAGTTGAAATAGTCAATGAGGTCGGGTTGCATATAAGACCTGCCTCAATGTTGGTAGAGCTTGCTAATAAGTTTAAGTCTGACGTCTGGATAGAAAAAGATGGTCAGGAGGCCAACGGCAAGAGCATAATGAGTATCCTGCTGCTTTGTGCTGAGAAGGGAAGCAAAATTAACATCAAAGCAGAAGGTGCGGATGCTACTCAAGCGGTAGAAGCTTTGGTGAGAGTGGTCAAAGATAGATTTGGCGAGGAGTAATCGAAAAAAGATGTTAAGTGCTAAGTGGATAAGAGATAATTTAGTCTACCTAAGAGAAAGCCTTAAGAAAAGAAACGCACAGGTTGACCTGGATAATTTTTTGTCCCTGGACGAGAAGAGAAGAGATATTATCCAAAAGTGCGATGAATTGAAGCATAAGCAGAATTTATATTCAAAGAAAATAGGAGCATTGAGGCAACAGAAGGAGGATTCTCAGCACTTGATAGAGGAAGTCAAAGATATCTCTTTGAAAATAGACAAGTACGAATTAAAGCGAAAGACTCTGGAGGAAAGAGCAAGAAATTTTCTCCTCAATCTTCCCAATGTGCTCCATTCCAGTGTTCCAGCGGGTAGTGAGAATATAGAAGAAAGAAGGTGGAGCGAAATACCCCAATTCGACTTTCCCCTGAAAGACCACCAACAAATCGGTGAATCTTTAGGAATACTTGATTTTAAACGGGCAGCTAAAATAGCAGGAAGAGGATTCGTAGTATGTAAAGGATTAGGGGCACGTCTGGAGAGAGCTTTAATCAATTTTATGCTCGATTTTCATGTCAGTCAGGGCTACACCGAGGTCCTTCCTCCTTTCATGACCAATTCGGCGGCTGCTACAGGAACAGGACAACTTCCTAAATTTCGAGAAGACCTCTATAAGTGCGAAAGGGATGATTATTATCTTGTTCCTACGGCTGAGATACCGGTGACCAATCTTCACCGGGAAGAAATTCTAACTGAAGATACTCTTCCTTTATCCTATGTCGCCTACACCCCCTGTTTCAGAAGAGAAGCTGGAGCCTACGGTAAGAAAATTCAGGGACTAATCAGGCAGCATCAATTCAATAAGGTGGAATTAGTTAAATTCACCACTCCTCAAACTTCCTATGAGGAACTGGAGAAGTTAACTTCAGAAGCAGAAGAAATATTGAAAAGGTTGAAGCTGCCCTACCGGGTAGTCAGATTGTCTGGTGAAGAGCTGGGTTTTTCCGCTGCTTTTGGCTACGATATTGAGGTTTGGCTTCCCAGCCAGGAAACATTCCTGGAGATATCTACCTGTTCTAATTTTGAAGATTACCAGGCCAGAAGAGCTTCCATAAAGTTCAGGGATAGGGACAACAAATCCACCCACTACGTGCATACTCTCAATGGCTCCGGATTAGCCATAGGGAGAACAGTAGTAGCTATCCTGGAGAATTTCCAGAAAAGCGATGGTCGTGTTCTTATCCCGGAAGTACTCCGTCCTTATATGATGGGAGTGGAGTGGATAGAGAAAACATAGTCGGAGGGATGTCCGAATTGGCAAGGAGCCGGTCTTGAAAACCGGTGAAAGGCAGCAATGCCCGTCTGGGTTCGAGTCCCAGTCCCTCCGCCAAAAATTTGTATCTCGTCGTTCGTATCTCATGAATCGCAAGAAGATTTTAAAACACACTATCCTTGTGGGACTCGAAGCCGAGTCGAGCGCATCCAGGGGATGGAAAATGAGTGCAGCGAATGACAGCGAAACCGGCCGGCTTCGGAGGACGAGTAAAATGAGGAGGGAGAAGGAGTCCCGGTCCGTACGTCATAAGTTGAAGGGACAGAGATATCTAATGGATATTGAAGAAATCAAAGAAAAGGCAAAATTTGATAAATATGAAATTAGTTTTCATGCAGAGAAGGAAAGGTATGCTGAAGATATAACAATCTCTGATTTAGAAACGGCTATTTACAATGGAGAAATATTAGAAGATTATCCTAATGATCCAAGGGGACCAAGCTGTCTTATTCTTGGTTATTCACAAAATCAACCAATTCACATTATCTGTGGCTATGCACCTATGAAATGGATTAGAATAATAACAGTATATATACCAAAACTGCCAAAATGGATTAATGAAAGAACGAGAGCCAAAGGA
>SDBT01020019.1_pt1 | contig 10473 bp, 13 predicted proteins | sample 2277101 | NCBI WGS metagenome assembly SDBT01 (sample SAMN10404973, study PRJNA504765) | marine sediment metagenome | isolation source: marine sediment core GS10_PC15, 103 cmbsf | place: Arctic Ocean: Southern Knipovich Ridge | collected 2010
CTATTTCATGGCATGGCTTTGATATTTCTGGATTGAATACCACCTGGACTATGCCCTCTCTGTCCCGGAGGTCAATGAAAATAAGTCCCCCATGGTCTCGACGGCGGTCTACCCAACCAGCCAGGGTAACCTGAGCGCCTACATGCCCTTTTCGGATCTCACCACAGCTATGACTTTTGAGCAAAATCACCCCCTAACCCGGAAGCTGTAGACTTAGATTATAGCTTATTATGAGGGTGGGCTTCAACTTATGCCTTAAGATTGGGCAGGTTGACAAGCCCCAGCTTTGATATTATTATGTTACGGATATGACAAAAACGATTAGAGAGATAAACGAAAAGATACAGCAGGGTAAAGCAGTCGTAGTAACTGCTGAAGAAATAATAGATATTGTCAAACAGAAGGGCGTGAAAGAAGCTGCCCAGGAAGTGGATGTAGTTACTACCGGTACCTTCGGCCCCATGTGCTCATCCGGTGCCTATCTTAATACAGGGCACGCCAAACCACGAATAAAGCTTGGCGGGGGTAGAACCTATCTCAATGATATTCCCGTCTATGCCGGGTTGGCAGCAGTAGATATTTTTATAGGAGCTACCGCTATTCCTGATGATGACCCCAGAAATAGAGTGTATCCCGGCGAATTCAACTACGGTGGTGGACATGTAATCGAAGAGCTAGTAGCCGGCAAGGATATCAGGCTGGTAGCTACTGCTTATGGAACAGATTGCTACCCAAGGAGAAGACTTGAAACCTGGATTAATATAAAAGACCTCAATGAGACGGTGCTATTCAACATCAGGAATGCCTATCAGAATTATAATGTGGCGGTTAACCTCTCTGCCAAGATAATCCACACCTATATGGGTATATTAAAACCTGACTTGGGTAATGCTAACTATTCTAGTGCCGGGCAACTGTCACCACTACTGAATGACCCCCATTATAAGACCGTTGGCATAGGCACCAAAATATTTCTGGGTGGTGGCATAGGCTTTGTCGCCTGGCAGGGCACCCAGCATAACCCCGATGTGCTTCGTACTGAGAACGGGGTGCCCAAGAGAGGAGCCGGAACGCTGGCAGTAATAGGTGATTTAAAGCAGATGAAGCCACGATGGCTGCTAGGCACCAGCATGCTCGGCTATGGCTGCACCTTAAGCGTAGGCATTGGAATACCTATCCCAGTGCTCTCTGAGGAAATCTTACAATATACTGCAGTCAGTGATGATGATATTTTTGCCCCGGTGGTAGATTATTCAGAGGCTTACCCCCAGGTGAAATCAGATATCTTGGGTGAAGTCAGCTATGCTCAACTCAAGAGCGGCAAGATAACCATTCAGGGGAAGGAGATACCCACTGCTTCCTTGTCCAGCTACTCCAGAGCGGTAGAAATTGCTAACACGCTGAAGGAGTGGATATCAAGGGGAGAATTCTTGCTAACCGAGCCAGTAGCACCTTTACCTGGCGTAGAATCAGGCATAACCTTTAGGCCGCTTAAAGAACGGCCGATAGAGGAGTAAGACCCGCATTTCAAAATTCCTCTGATAAGACAACCTAGCCAAATAATAACAGGGGTAGTAGAAATGGCTGTTTCCAAAAGAATAGTCCTGCATTTTTCTAAGCGTCTGGTAGACCGACCTATAGTATGCCGACTGGTAAAGGATTATAACCTCGAGTTTAACATTTTAAAGGCTCTTTTTACCCAGGAGGCAGAGGGCCTAATGGTTCTAGAGCTAAGCGGCGAGCAAAAAGACTATGATAAGGGTATCAGGTATTTAACTGAAAGTGGGGTCAGGCTCCAATCACTGAGCCAAGATGTTATTCGCAATGAGGAAAGGTGTACTCACTGCGGTGCCTGCATAACTATTTGCCCCACTGGTGCCTTTGAACTTGCCCCTTTAACCAGGCAGGTTAATTTCGACAATGAAAAATGTATAGCTTGTGAACAGTGCATAAAGGCTTGTCCTCCGAGAGCAATGGAGCTACACTTCTAGTTGATGTACGAGCCCAGAACCTATCGGCACTGGATTAAAGGTCAAGACTTAATCTCCTTTAATGTAGTAGTAAAGGAGACCGATTTATATATTCGTGCCACAACCAACCTGAAAAGAAAAGCACTTAAGCTAGTATTAAAATATCGCGACACATTGGAACGGTATATCGAGCGGCACCCCTCATTCCTTACCTCTCTCGAACCCTTCTCCGCCAGTGATGATGCCCCGCATATTATAAAGTCGATGTCAGAGTCAGCCAGCAAAGTTGGCGTCGGTCCTATGGCTTCGGTAGCTGGAGCTATAGCCGAGTTTGTTGGTAATGAACTATCAGCCTTTTCACCGGAGATAATTATTGAGAATGGAGGTGATATATTTCTCAAGAGCTTGAAGAAAAGGTTAATAGGGATTTATGCTGGCAAATCGCCTTTAAGCGGCAAAATTGGACTAGAAATCAACGGGCAAGATACACCGTTAGGAGTTTGCAGCTCTTCAGGAACGGTGGGGCATTCCCTGAGTTATGGAAAGGCCGATGCCGTTATAGTGCTTTCAAAGTCAGCTACTCTGGCTGACGCCGCAGCCACGGCTATAGGCAACTTGATTGTTGAGCCCGGTGACATCCCAAAAGGAATCGAGTTTGCTGAAAGTATTGAGGGTTTACTGGGCGTAATTATTATTAAAGATGATAAAATGGGGCTATGGGGGAAGGTAAGAATCCGTCAAACCTTGGTCTAATGTAGAGGTAATGTTAGGTGGCTTTCAACCGTACTGAATTAAGAGACAAAATCTTACAGCTTAATAGGATGCTTAAAGTAGGCTAGACGGAAGCTTGGTATTGTGGTTTGATAACCAAGTATAATGTAGATGAGCACCGTGATTTCGGGTGGGGCTATGGAGACAGAGAAATTCCCAATAGTGCAGATTACAGAACAAGGGAGGAGTGAATTCGAGGGTATAGTTGCCACGGAATTTTCTCTTACCATTATCCTAAATAATCGAGAGCTGGTAACGCTACTTTGCTCCCCGACAAAGCTAGATTATCTAGCCATCGGCTTTCTTTTCTCCGAAGGGCTACTTAAGAGCAGAGACGAAATAAAGAAAATAGTAGTTGATGACCAAAGGGGTGTGGTTCGGGTGGAAACCAAGGAGGATAAAGGGTTAGCTAGGGAGCTTTTGTTCAAGAAGCGGTTTGTAACCTCGGGCGGTGGAACTGTAAAAGGGGCCTCTTTTTATAGTGCTGCCAATATCCAGGGACAGGCGAAGGTAGAATCTCAAATTGTAATAGCACCTTACCAAGTCTTCAAGCTAGCAGACGAGTTTCAGCATCACTCCCAGCTTTTCCAGGCAAGCCATGGTGTTCACAGTGCTGCCCTATGTGATACCCAGAGCATCCTAGTTTTCGCTGATGACTTAGGTAGGCATAATGCCATCGATAAAATCTTTGGCGAATGCATTCTGAAAGATATACCGACAGATGACCGAATTGTAATCACCACCGGAAGAGTCCCCTCAGAGCAACTACTCAAGGTAGCTAAAAGAAAAATCCCTATAATGATCTCCCTGACTGTCCCTACTGGTTTGGGAGTGAAGTTAGCTGCTGATTTTGGTATAACCCTCATCGGCTCCGTCAAGGGAAAGAAGATGAATGTCTACACCTGTGATTGGAGAGTAGTGCCTCATGACGAGTAGTAATATAGACGAGCCTGCTTATATTGTAATTTTTATCACTGCAAGTAACAGTGAAGAAGCACATAAAATAGCTAAAGTGCTGCTCAGTCAAAGAAAGGCAGCCTGTGTAAATATTGTGCCCGTGATTAGTTCTCTCTTCTGGTGGCAAGATAAGCTTGATTCCGCTCAGGAAAGCCTTCTAATCGTTAAAACTAAAGCATCGCTATTAAACCAAATTGTTACATTGGTTAGAGAGATTCACAGCTGTGAAGTTCCTGAGATAATCGCCTTGCCCATTATTGGTGGCAATCAAGATTATCTGGACTGGATAGATAAAGAGGTAAAATAAAGCGCTAAAGAGCGATTAGTAGCTATGCTTACCAGAAATGAGCTGGAAAGATACGATAGACAAATTAATGATTGAGGGATTTGGGGAGGCAGGGCGATGACTATAACCCCTGGCGAAACAGCCCGTCTAAGATGCGTATATCGCGAGGTTACCACCAAGGGCAAATTCCCGGTAATCGGGGACACCCCAGCAGTTATAGGTTGCATTCAGGCTACAGAGGTAATAAAGTATATCGTGGGCATTGGTAAATTATTAACCAACAGATTATTAGCCCATGACGGACTGAACATGGAATTCAGAGAGTTCAGGGTCAAGAAAGATCCGAATTGTGAGCACTGCGGTCATTTGACCAGTAAGGAGAGGAAATGAGTATAAAAGTTAACATTAGTCGGTATTTTTTCGGGGATTGGGCCAATGGATCGGTCGTAGCTGAAGTTAGTGGAAATACAGTGGGGCAGTGCCTCAATCACCTGGTAAGACAGTTCCCGGCTATTAAAAAGGAAATGTTTAATGAGGATGGTGAGATTGCTGCTGAAGCCCGTATTTTTATTAACGGGGAAAGTGCTTTTCCCGAGGAGCTGGCTAAGCAAGTTAGGGATGGGGATACGATTGATATAATACCTATGGCGATTTCAGGAGGATAGGGCTAACCCATGATTCAAGGTCAAGAAAGACCCGAACTGTGAGCATCGTAGTCATTTGACCGGTAAGGAGGGGGAATGAGTATAACGGTAAACCTTCACTGGCACGAGTGGCAGGAGGAAACCAATGGGCAAACCATAATAGAAGTTAATGGAAATACTACCGGTCAGTGCCTTAAACATTTGCTAGAACAGTTCCCTGCTCTTGAGGAGGAGATATTCGATAAGAATGGGGAATTGCTTGGTTATCTTACTATTTTTGTCAATAGGGAACCCGCTTTCCCTGAGGAGCTAACTAAACCAGTTAAGGACGGAGACCAGATTCACATAGTACCGCTAATAGCAGGCGGATGAGGTTAATCCGTGTTTAAAACCAGAATTACCGAAATGTTCGGTATAGAATACCCTATTATCCAGGGAGCAATGCTGTGGCTGGCACGGGCTGAATTGGCATCAGCCGTATCTAATGCTGGGGGCTTAGGCATTATTTCTTCAGCCACCTTTCCTACTGTCAAAGAACTCCGGGAAGAGATTAGGAAAACAAAAAGCATGACTGATAAGCCGTTTGCGGTCAATATTACCTTGTTGCCAACTTTCAGACCAGTGAACTATGAGCAGTATATTACTGCTGCTATTGAAGAAGGGGTAAATATTATTGAGACCTCAGGAAGAAGCCCGGAGCCATATATGAAGTTGCTCAAGGATAATAAGGTAACGGTAATGCATAAGTGTGCCCGGGTAAGAGATGCTAAGACGGCAGAGCGGGTGGGAGTAGATGCAGTAACCATTGTTGGTTTTGAAGCTGGTGGCAACCCGGGTATGGAAGATGTTACCTCTCTGGTTCATATCCCTCTAGCTGTGGACGCCGTCAATATCCCGGTTATTGCTGGCGGGGGTATTGGCGATGGCAGGGGACTGGTTGCCGCACTAGCCCTCGGTGCTGAGGGCGTGATGATGGGCACTCGTTTTATAGCAAGCCAAGAATGCCTTGCGCACCCTGAGATTAAAGAATGGCTGATGCAAGCTACAGAAAAAGACACTTTAATGATAAACCGTTCTTTTAATAATCCGGAAAGAGTGCTGAAGACGGTATTGTCATTAAAGGTATTGGAAATGGAGGAAAAGGGAGCTACGCTGGAAGAGCTACTACCTATGATAACGGGACTACGAGGAAAACAGGCCATTGATGAAGGTGATGTCAATAAGGGAGTCATTGCCTGTGGTCAGAGCGTAGGGCTGATACATGAGGTACTTGGTGTCAGGAAGATTATTGAGAATATTATAAGCGAAGCCAAAGCTGTTGAACAACGCCTCCAAGGCAGAGGAATTCTAGCATAAAGAGGAGAGCCGATGGCAAAACGACGCGTCACGCTTACCTTTAACGATGAAGAAGTTGCCCAGCCAATTATCTATAACCTGGGACAGCAATTCAAGGTTGTAACTAATATTTGCCAGGCTAATCTCACCGAGGATGGAGGCTGGATAGAAGTGGAACTTGAAGGTGAAAAACAGAATATTGAGGATGGGATTGCTTGGGCTATCTCTATGGGAGTACGAGTTGATGAGACAATTGAGACTTAGTCAGCTATTACTCTGTAAATAAATGGCCAGAGTTAGGGGCTCTCAGGTTGCGTGATTTCAGCCACTTTTGTTTCTGGTTAAGCCGTACCTGCTCATCAGTAGGCTGGTAACTTGCCAAGAAGTTATCCTTGAAAGAGCTAAAGGTGCCACTTAAGATGGCACCTCTTATTTTGCGCATCAGATTGCTGATAAAGCTTAGGTTATGGATGGTCAATAATCTATAACCCAATAGCTCTTCACAGCTAAATAGATGATGTAGATATGCTGCTGAGAAAGTACGACAGGCATAGCAATCACAGTCAGGGACAATAGGCTGTTCCATCTGGCTATAAGCAGCATTTCGAATATTATGCCTACCTTGCCAGGTAAAGAAGGCACCATTTCGGGCTACCCGGGTAGGTAAGGCACTATCAAATATGTCGCATCCCCTAGCTACACCCTCAACGATATCCTCCGGCGAGCCTACCCCCATAAGGTATCGTGGCTTATCCTCCGGTAATAAAGCCACCGTTTCTTCGATCATGGCCAGAGTTACCTTTTTGGGTTCCCCGAGACTCAAGCCACCAATGGCATAGCCCGGAAATCCTAACGAGGTAAGATATTCAGCCGACTGACGCCGAAGTTGAGGGACAACGCCCCCTTGCACAATAGCATATAGTGCCTGGTCATTACGCTTTTGAGCCCTCTGGCATCTCTCGGCCCATCGATGTGTTCTGTGCATCGCTATCTGCACCCTTTCGAAGTTGTCATCAGAGGCCGGGCACTCATCCAGAGCCATAATAATATCGGCACCGAGAGTCTCCTGAAATCGAATAATTAACTCAGGGGTAATAAAGTGCTCACTGCCATCAATATGGGAGCGGAATACGACCCCGTCATCATTAATCTGGCGCAGCCGTGCCAGGCTGAATATCTGATAGCCACCACTGTCAGTGAGTATAGGCTCATCCCAGGCCATGAATTGGTGTAAACCTCCCATCTTTTCAATTACGGATATGCCCGGCCTGAGGTAAAGATGGTAGGCATTAGCCAGCACCATAGTCACCCCAATATCTTTAAGCTCCTCAGGGATCAGTGTTTTAACCGTGGCCTGGCTGCCTACGGGTAGAAATACTGGCGTGGGTACCAGCCCGTGTGGTGTCTGGAGTTCTCCAGCACGGGCTTTACTATCAGGGCAAGTTTGTATTAAGTTAAAGTCATTCATATATAAACATACTCTTTAATGCATTGATGAGTAACTATTGAGAACATTATGTCAAGTGACGCAGCTATCGACTAAGTGTCTCGTCCAGATAACTCTGCAAGATAAGGGCTGCGGCTACAGCATCATGCCTAACTTTTTGCCACTTCTTTTTGCCTTTACCAGCCTGCATCAAGCGTTTAGCCGATACCGTTGACAACCGCTCATCCCTGAACTCTACCGGGACTTCGGTATGCCTGCATAATTCCTGGGTAAAGGCTTTCACCTTCTCAGCCTGTATACCGAGGCTGCCATTCATGGAGTAGGGTAAGCCCACTATAATCTGCTCAACCTGGTTCTGCCTGATAATATCAACAATGGCTTCTATATCTGCTGTCTCATCTCTACAGTGGATGATGGTAAAAGGGCTAGCCAATATCCCCTCAGGGTCGCTGAGAGCTACCCCAATCCTCTTATCTCCACTATCAAGACCTAGGCTGCGCGTTATGTGCCTCCAAGCTATATCAAGCTTTTCACTAACCGAAGAGCTTCGTCTAATTTATCCTTATGTTTACCACCGGCCTGAGCTAATCTGGCTTTGCCCCCACCACCACCCCCGGTTACCTCTGCCACCTGTTTGACTATTTTGCCGGCATCGTAACCCCTGGCTACCAAATCTGGGGTTACTGCGGCTAGAAAGACAGGTTTATCTTCATAAACTGAGCCTAAAACTATTATGCTGCTTTTTAGCTGTTCCCTGAGCAGGTCACTCATCTCTCGCAAAGTCTCAAGCCGAGAGGACGGTACCTTAGTTGACAACACTGTTACTCCATTAACTACTTCTGCCTGACTTAGCAAAGACTCAGCTATTTTCTTAGCTAGTTCCCTCTCTAGAGCCTGAACCCGCTTGCGCTCCATATCTAGTGCGCTAGCCGTAGCGTCCACCTTATACTCAGCTTCATCTGGCAACGTGTTTAGCAACTGAGCAATATTCTCTAGACTAGAAAGCCGCCGCTCAATAAATGCCTCAGCCTGTCTACCGGTAACAGCTTCAATGCGACGCAATCCAGCGCCGATGCTATGTTCACCGAAAATACGAAAGAAACCTATCTCCCCAGTCGATGCCACGTGGGTGCCACCACATAGCTCAGTGCTAATCGACGGTCTGCCGATTTTAAGTACACGGACCACATCACCATACTTTTCATCAAACAGAGCTATAGCTCCTTCCTCTATAGCCTTCTTATATGGAACTTCCTCACCATATACCGTGAGGTTTTGGCGAATTCTGTCATTGACAATACGCTGCACTTCCCTTTCTTCTTGTTCGGTCATGCCTGCCAGATGAGAGAAATCGAAGCTAAATCGCTCTGGCATTACTAACGAGCCCCTTTGCTGAACATGCTCACCCAGCACCTGGCGAAGAGCAAACTGAAGTAAGTGGGTAGCCGTGTGGTTGCGGGCAATATCAAGCCGTCGCTCGCTATCAACTACTGCCTCCACTTTATCGCCCACAGTCAAGCTGCCTTCAATAACATGGCCCTGATGAATAATCATGTCCGGCAGTATGCGAACAGTGCTGGCAACGGAAAAACGCCCGGTAGCGCTTCGTATCTCACCGGTATCACCCACCTGTCCCCCCATCTCCCCGTAGAAAGGAGTCTCTTCTAAAACCAAGCTTGCTTCCTGTCCCTCTTTTATCATGGTTGTGGATTTATTGTCAGCCAGGAGACTACTAATAACCGATTTATGTTCGAGACTACGATAACCAACAAATGGAGTCTCTCGGAAATCAACCTGTGAATCTAATCCAATCGAATCCTTCAAAGCTACCTCAAACTTATGCGCTCCCCGGGCTCTTTCCCGCTGCTTCTCCATCTCTTTTTCAAAGCCATCCATGTCCACCGAAAAGCCACGGCTTGAAGCAATTTCCATGGTTAACTCTACTGGGAATCAATAGGTATCATACAGCTCAAAAGCTTCTTTGCCAGATATTCTGTCTTCCTCTCTACCTGCCGCCTTCTCCATAATGCCATCTAATAATTCTAGGCCGGTATTAAGTGTCTCGCTGAATCTGGCCTCCTCAAGCTCAATTACCTTAATAATGAAGTCCTGCCTTTGCCCTATTTCAGGGTAAACATGCTTCATCTGTTTAATAGTAATCTTAGCTATTTCAGACAGGGATAGTTCCTCTAACCCTAATCTTCGGCCAAAGAGTGCCGTACGGCGCAATAGCCGCCTCAGCACATAACCCGGCCCTTCGTTACTGGGAATTGCCCCGTCACCAATAAGAAAAGTAATCCCCCGGCTATGCTCAGCTATTATTCGCATAGCATTATCTACATCATCATCAGCACCATATTTCTTTCCCGTCAATTCAGATATTATTTCCAGTAGAGGGACAAAGAGGTCAGTTTCATAGACTGAGGTTTTACCCTGGACTACGGCTGCCGTCCTCTCCAATCCCATACCAGTATCAATATTAGGCTTCGGTAGTAGAGTGCGATGTCCCTGCTCATCCTGATTGTACTGAGTAAACACCAGGTTCCATATCTCGGAAAAACGACCGCAACCACAGCCTGGGGCACAAGAGGCCTCCCCACAGCCAACCCCTTCCCCAAAGTCATAGTGAATTTCACTACAGGGTCCGCAGGGTCCGGAATTACCGGCTGGTCCCCAGAAGTTATCTTCCTCGCCAAATCTTAGAATTCTATGCTCAGGGACGCCTACTTCCTGCCAGTAGCGAAAAGACTCTTCATCATCAAGGAAGATGCTTATCCACAGGCGCTCAGGCGGAAGCCCCAACCGCCGGGTAACAAATTCCCAAGCCCAGTTAATTGCCTCCTGCTTAAAGTAGTCACCAATGCTAAAGTTGCCCAGCATCTCGAAAAAAGTGAGGTGGACAGAGTCACCTACCGATTCAATATCAGTGGTGCGAAAGCACTTTTGACATGATGCCAAACGGCGATTAGGTGGTACAGCCTCACCCAAAAAGTAAGGCTTGAACTGCACCATACCAGCACTGGTAAGCAATAAAGTTGGATCACCCCGAGGTATCAAAGAAGA
>SDBT01020020.1_pt1 | contig 10473 bp, 14 predicted proteins | sample 2277101 | NCBI WGS metagenome assembly SDBT01 (sample SAMN10404973, study PRJNA504765) | marine sediment metagenome | isolation source: marine sediment core GS10_PC15, 103 cmbsf | place: Arctic Ocean: Southern Knipovich Ridge | collected 2010
TGCATTACCTAGTTCTAGGGGTGTCTTGCTTAGACGACCCTGGCATTGGTGACCCAGCCAGGCATCGAACCTGGAACCTTCGGATTAAGAGTCCGATGCTCTACCGATTGAGCTACTGAGTCACGATGGGGATTGGAGCGGGACTCGAACCCGCATCTCCTGTCCACGGCCAGGTAAGTGCCTATCGGCCTCGGCTGGCCTTCAGTCTATCGACCTACGGCAGGCGCTTTAGCATTAAGCTATCCGCACCATGTTGGCGACGTGTACGGGACTCGAACCCGTGACTTCCTGCTCGACAGGCAGGCGCTCTGCCACTGAACTAACACGCCGCGTGCCCTGCACCTACACTGTGCCCACTTATGCACATCTCTCCCTCACTACCGATGCCCTCGGTGCAGGGCGATCAAACTATCCGCTGTTCTTAGCCATGTGTGTCCTTCCAGTTGTACGCTATGGCTGCTTCGACAATGAGAGGCACGTCCTCGAACGGCTGTCCAAGTTCCATCGCCTCCACCATCTTCATTATATACCGATCAGCTACCCCTTTGTCAACCAAGGATAGTATCTCGTCGTGGATTACTAATAGAACGCGCCCGCCTTCGATTGTACGCACCTTCAGCATGGCCTGACGCACCACGTCACCAGTGGCGGTACCCTGTACCAGATGACTGATTGCGTTACGTTCAGCCGCCTTGCGTAGCTGCTGGTCGGGACTTGTCAGGTCAGGCAGCATGCGGGGCCGCCCATACAGTGTCAGTGCAATGTTGCCACGCTCACGACATTGGTACAGCTCAAAGGGTATCCACTCCTGGAAGTACCGCCCGTAGATGTCATGCAGCTCACGGATGGAGCGCATGATCTCCTTCAGCGCAGGCACGGCCATGCCCTCCAGCTCCGGCGTGTCTAGTATCTGCTTCTCCAGTACGTCATGCACCTCGTACCCAAGGGAGCCATACATAGCCCCGAAGAAGTAGTTCTTGGCACGTGTCTTGAGGGGCAGGTAGTATGCCTCGTGCCTGTCCTCGAAGGGCGCACCGAACAGCTTGGTTACATTCTGACAGTGGATACTACCGGCCTCGGTACTCGGGTCAGCCTGCACGATAGCCAGCATGGTCGGGTCATGGCTTACATACGCAGCTACCCGCACCTCTACCTGTGCATAGTCAGCGGCCACCAGCACCTTACTCGGGTCACCTGCATCATAGATGTCCCGCCACTTGACAGCCACCTGTGTCAGGTTGGGGAACCGGCTGCTGAACCTGCTGGATTTAACCACGGTGTTGGTGAACACGGTGTGCAGCTTGTCATCCTTCTCGCTTGCCCAGTACCAGGCCCAGAGGAAGGCACGGTGCTTCTCTAGCTGCTTCCACTTGAGCGTCAGGGGTACTGACACATGCTGGTCACGCATACGCAGGAGTGCCAACCGGTCACAGCTTGGCTGCTGTGTGGTGCGGCTGATGCGCTGCACTGGGATGCCGAGGTGCCGATGGAAGAACCCGACGAGTTGCTGAGGTGAGCCGAGATTGAACCGGACAGGCGCACTGTAGATGCCCACACCGTTGCACTCAGTACAGGTGAGTTTCTTTACCTTACCATTTCGGCACCCTTGACATGTCCAGCTCCGGTCAGGTCGCTTGTACCCTGCGTCTAGTGCAAGCTGGTTGATCACCACCCCTAACCTCTCCTGCTCCTCCATGACGGCGGCCAGCGTAGCAAGGCACGCATCCCTATCAAGGTGTATGCCCTCCAGCTCCATGTCACCCAGCATACCCACCAGCGGCAAGTCGATGTTCAGGTACAGCTCAAGCTGCTTCTCGTTCAGCTCGGGGCGTAGCAGTGCCTCGGTTGCCACTCCGAAGTACGCATCAGCCCCGCAGTAGGCCGCCACCTTCTGTGGATCACACTCACTGATCTTCTTCTTGCGCTTGCCCTTGCCAACCATGTCCTCATAGGTGACCATGCGGATACCGAGGAGGCGGAACGTCAAGTCCTTCAGTCCTCCCTCTCCTCCGAGCAGGTAGTTAGCGCAGTTGCAATCTCCATAGAGTGGCCCAGGATGGATGTCATAGCGGAGCATAACAACCAGGTCGAACTTAGCATTAGCACCAACCCAGGGCACATCGGGAACAGCTTGTCGAACGGCGTCAAGCCAAGGCTCATAGGATATAGGGGCGTAGAAAGTCTGGGTTCCGATGGCGATGCCGACGCCGACGAGTGTATCTTGTACCTCATTGACTTCTTCTCCTACTTGGTCAGTCTCTACGTCAATACCTATCGGCCCATCATGCAGGTACAGTGCTGCCCAGAACAGGGCAATGTCCATGTCATCCTCGACTAGTCGCCACGAGTAAGGCAGTCCGGTCTGCTCTTGCTGCGTCGGCCCCTTGATGTAGTCGAATGTGGGCAGGTCGCTGTCTGTATAGGGGCCACCCGTGTCAAGCCATGCCTCACACTGGGCGAACAGTTGGAACCGCTTGTGCCGGAGGGTCTTGGGTGGTGACTTCACTAGGTTCTTGGCCTCGGTCAGGGGTACGCCGCGCTGCACGAGTAACCATGTTAGCTTGTTGGGTATGCGTGAGGTCAGTGGGTCAAGGTCATCCGGTGCCTCTATAGACACAAGGTTCACTGTGTCGGGCAGGCACCGCCAGTAATTGAGCCCACGTACCCCTGATATGATTGTGTCACCCTCCCTAGCGGCACACAGGAGCCGCCACCGCATATCAGCCGGTAGCAGGTAGCCCCCTAACCCTAGCGCCTGTGCCCTGACAGTGGCCAGCTCTATGCTAGGGCCGAGGGTAGCAGTGTCAATGTACGTGGTTATGTCCTCGGGCATCTTCATCGGCCACCCCTCCTCGGTGCGATGTCACCTGGCCGCTTGTTACTGGTAGTACCACGCTTGGCCTGCGCCTCGCACTTGGCTTTGCAGTACCGTTCGTTGTTAACCAGAGCACAGGCACGGAACTGTCCGCAGTTGTGGCACGTGGCCATCTCATACTGTTCCTTGGTAGCTGCACAGAACGGAGCCATTGCCTTGTTCTGTAGCTGGTGCAGGTGCAGCTTACGCAGGTCGTCTAGCTCGTTTAGCCTCTGTAGCTCGTTCATTCGCTACACCCGCAGTTACCCTCGATGCAGCCCTGGCACTGGTGGTCACCTGAGTATACGTCACCGTTGCGCTTGATAGCCTCGTCCTCATACGGTGCAATCAGGCGGCGGTACACCTCGGCTTGAGCACACGCTAGTACCCCCATTACATCGTTGAACCGCCGGTAGTCAGGCCCGATGTTCTGACCAGGCTGGTGGTACAGGTAGCCGTCGATAAGCTGGCTGATGTCGTAGTGCAGGTCACCAGGCAGCTCGGGCTGTGCCGGTGCCGTGTCTCGTCTTGACTGTGGTATGTATGGACTCATGGTGTCTCTCCTAACATGACAAGGGCCTGACGGGCCGTGACCCATGGCCTACGCTTCATCTGGCCGGTAGCATCAACCTTCCGGACAAACTGCTGAGCCCAGCGGGGGAGTGGGTAGTGGGTGCCCTTTGGCCCATACATGGTTGTTCCTACCTGGTATCCTGTATACCTAGCAAGAGGGCACTGTGTCAGGCCACTCAGTGCTTGCCCAACCTTGGTACGTGGGTGCTTACCCCGTAACCATGCTACGAACCTCTTACGTGTGAGTTTATTCTTCATTCCAGGTACCTCCTCGCTCGTGTCAGGCTGGCGACAATACTATCTTCGACCATCGCCCCTTGTCTCAGTGCGTAGCTCGGGTGGTACGCACCGACCACAACCACGGCTTCTCCCTTGGTCACATATGCAGTCAGGGTATTCAGGGTCGCCAGCTCGTGTGCCTTCTTGCCAGGAAACCACAGTGAGCCAGCCGTCTGACCCATGGCCACGATGACCTTGAGTTTCGATAGTGCTGCAAGTTCTCCTCCTTCTCCACTTAACCACAAAGGAGGGCACGTTGTCAAGGCATCGGGGAACGCCGAGAGGTCATTGCGTGGAGGCCGACAGTGAACGGCGTTGGTAATCCATAGTGGCACCCCGTTCAAGCCTGCCTTAACCAAACAGTAGTGAAGCATTATACCCGCTGGCCCAATGAACGGGTGTCCCTTAGCATCCTCCTGCTGTCCAGGAGCCTCGCCTACGATGGCTAATGTAGCATCTAGGCTGCCTTCCCCTGGTACCACCTGAGTACGGTACTCAGCGAGCCTACAGCGGTCGCACTGGAGGTGCTCTACCGTGTCTACTTCAGGCATCAGTTCCTCCTCTCATAGTTGAACAGTACCTCCTGGAAAGCGTCACGATCCTTCGCCCTTCGGAACTGAAGCACCCAGTATTCGGTTAGCTCCGGCGGGTGCCAGTGCGCCCCAGCTATCCATGCGTCCTCATCCTCGTTGTCGAGCAGCCTGTGAACTGTCTTCCGGTAGTGCGGGGTGATTAGACTGGACTGGTATACCCTAAGCCTTGTGCGCGATACTATCCTTAGCCAACGCGCCAGAGAGGCATCTAGTACCAGTCCAGTCTGGTGTAGACGTGATATGAGTCTGTACAACATGATTTTTGGCTTTGGTTAGCCACCTCCATCTGGTAGCTCGTCAGTGGCACCGGCTACCCCGTAGGCCCTTCGGTAGTCCTGTGGGCTCGGCGGGGCAGTCTCCAACGCCACCCTCTCGATGTTATCCAAGCGTTTGTCGGCCTCGTCCTTGTTCTGGTGCTGGTAAATCTCCAGCAGCTCGACACGCTTGAGAAGATCAGCACCTTCAATGCCCTCAACCTTCGACAGTGCTAGGTCAGCTCGCCCATGTGCCGCAGCTAACGCCGTGGCTTGCTGCTGTAGGCCGTCGAAGGCCGCGCGAAGGTCATTGCGTAGCAGCTCGATGGCCCGTTGCTGCGCTTCCACTTGCTGCTCTAGGGTATGTTGTGTGGTCATGCTGTTGCTCCTTCCACGGTGCTTGCCACCAGGTGACTGAGGCACGAGAGGCAGAGGCTACCATACCTTCCATGCACTAGACATAGACGTGCAGTGGACTGGTGGCACTTGCACGCCAGCTTGGTACGACAGGAACCGAAGCATGCTACCTCCTCGGCCTTACGCATGAAGCGTATCATCACTGCACTCCCTTCCAGTTGTTGTACCCGCCGGTCAAATGGTCACCCTCGTCCTCGTCCTCCTCCTTGTCGTCCTCCTCCTTCACGTAGGCTGTGGTGTCCAACGTGTCTTGATGCCAGTCATTCGGACTTTGCCAAAACGCAGTCACCATCTCCCAGTCACCCTCCAGCACCACGGCCAGGTCTGACCGCTTGTTGAACACGAACCTGATCAGCACACGGTACACGATCCGCGTGTCCTTGGTCACCGTTGCCTCGATGGCCGTGTACGTCCTCGGCATCAGTACCCTGTCAGGTAAGTGCCGATCACCCTGAATCCTCTTGTAGTGAGGACTGAGGGTGAATGGCTGTCCAGGTGGCGGCAGGAACTCAGTCACCGCTTGCTCTATGTGGCTGGGCCAGTGTACGTCATTGTGATACCGCAGGTAGCGGCTCGGGTCTACGTGTTCGGGTGGCATTGACCGCACTCCTCTCCGGCACACGGGTGAATCATGGTAGCGGGGCAGTCATGCGTTGTGATGCACTGCCATAGATGCTCACCTGGTGCCGTCTCACTGAATCCCACGTACTGCCAAGATGCGCCCTCGGTATGGTTGTGCTCGTAGTCCTCACGTGAGGTACCGAACCGGAGCGCACCCACCCGTTCAAGTGAGTCGCTGCCATCGTCCTCGTCAAAGTCCTCGGGACGGTGCGTGGCTGGCCGCTGCATGTCAGGGTTAGTAAGTGGGCTAACACTGTCACCTGGCGGCGTGTAGTAAGTCATGACGTGGTGACTTGCTCGGTCTTGCGAGTCCTCACCGTCTTGCGGGTGATGTGCCGACCGGTTAGCTTGTGGTGCGCCACCTGTGACATTAGGTAGCACCGGCCACCACGCCCGACAACTTCTAGCCCCCGCCTGTTAGCGGACAGCCTAATGTGAGAGAGCCCATCCTTGTGGCTCTTGAGCCGGTTCTGCGTGGACTGAGCGAGTGCTTGCGTGATGTCTAGTGCTGCCTCGTCATTGGACAGGCACGTTGCAGTCCACTCACCCCACGGGTAGTTGGCAACGCCGGTTGGCGGCACCGAATTGAGTGTGACTAGCAGTGCTTCTTTACTCATGCGTACCTCCTGTGATAGAACCGAAGGGGTACCCTGGTGGCACCCCCTCGGCACATAACGCTGCGTTACGTTCGACGGTGGTGGGTGCCTAGCGGGTCGCGCCCTTCATACCACCGGCAGCGGTGTTCTTGCTGAGAATCAGGATGGTGTCGCCTGCACGCAGCTCGGAGTCGGCGTTCACCTTGCGACCTGAGACGGTGAAGGTCACGTCGGCGGGGTTCTCGTCAAACTTCTCGATGGCGTCACCCACCGTGTTGATGCCGTCGTCGAGGTCGTACTGCTCGAACTTCGCGCCGAATACCACGTTTACCTGGTCACGAGTCTCGTTCGTGTCGCTCATTTCGTTGGTTGCCTCCTGGGCATACTGTCTGGTACTTGACTGAAGGGGTCAGCCTACCCATGTACCTGATGTAGTTCCGTTAGCTGGGCCTCACCTCCATTCATTCACGTAGGAGTACCTATTTCTATACCCCCAGGACGGTTAGTATGAACCACACCAGGGAGTGAGGGAATAACATCCGAGCCTTGCACCTCTGCGTCTGGCTTGGCACCGTACATCTCCCTGGTCACCTCAATCCCTTGACCGACATGGTAAACGATCATCGCCGGATTGTCAAGCCCCCGATAGTGGTTGTTGATACTCATAGCCACCCGCTGGGCTACCCACATCCCGACGAAGGCAGTGCCGGTCATCCCGCAGGCTACGTCCTCGACCTCGCTCTCCTCGGGTACGCCTGCCATGTACTCCGCCAACCGTTCCTCGCCCTCGTCGCTCCCGAGGGGTGAGCGGAGGGGTACGCACAGTACCGCCGCTGTCTCCCCCTGTGCTCGGGTGTCAATGAACAGGTCGGCGTTGTTCGCTAAGGCCCACTCGGCTATTGCTTTGCGGGCTGCAAGGTCATCAACACAACTCACTACCACTAGCCCCTCGGCTATTGCACGTGGAATCGTAGGGTCAGGCGGGAACTTCTCAGCCACCGCCTCAATAGGCAGCCCGTACAGACTGGCCGAGAGGGCCTCGCCCTTGCCCATGCCGACGTGCATCCCATTGTACGCCTGGTTACCAGTGTTCACATCCTCCACAAGGTCAGCGCCATCAAACATGATGACCTTGGCTACCATGCGGACTAGTGCATGCGCCGTCCAGCTCCCGAGCATCCCTGCTCCAGCGATAACAACGGTCGCGTCCCTTGCGCCTGGCAGAATTATCTGGCTCTGCCTGCTCGCCACTGCACCTGGTAGTAGCTGTGTCATGTTGTACTCCCATCTCTCATGGCAGCGATGCGCTCCGCCAGGGTTATCTGCTCGCCAGGGCGGAATCCGTGCGAGTGAGTACCGGCGTGGCCGGTGATGCTGTTACACCTGAGCCCCAGTGCCTCGCCGCCAATCATCACACCGCACTCGCCTAGGTCACGGGCCAACTCGTACTCCGACTCGCAAGACTCAGAGTGCAGCGGGTCAAGGCCACACCATGCGTTGGTACAGGTGGCGGTGTTCGTCGGTCGCCTCGGGTCGTGCGCCCCCTCGTGGTCATCGGCCAGCATACACATGAGCTGGGTGTTGGCCTTGGTAGGGTGCTTGACTAGCACGGTACACCGGCCACTGTGGGCGCTGATGCCGTACCACAGCGCAGCGCTGGAACCATCGTCGCTACCCACGGTCTCTACGCTCCACTCTACAGCGTCACGGGCCTTGTCGAGAGCCCAGTGGTCGAACGTATGAGCACAGGGCAGGAGGCAGATGGCCATCGTCTGGTAGTCCTGCGTGAGACACTGGAGGTCATCCTTGTTCTCCATACGGATGTTGTCAAGCAGCCACTTGGCATACTCCATGACGACAGCGGCCTTGCTCTTGTCATCTGTCGGTGTGTAGCTGAGTTCCTGTTGCTCCGCAAAGACAGTCAGCTCAGCGACGGTCACGCTGCCGATACGGGCCGCCAATGCCCTGCCTATGCGCTTGTTGTCGGCACTCGCGGTCTTGGCTGTGGCTCGGCGCTTGGGCTTAGCCGACGAACCAGCCTTCCGCCCATGCTCCGAGCCCGAAGTATTTCCCGAGTGAGTGAACACTTGCTTCGTCACGTTCGCCATCATTACCTCGACCTCAGCATCCAGCTCCTTGTTCACGACCCTGGAGGTGAACACCTCGCAAGGAGCGCGGAACGGAACCGGTGCCCCGCCCTGTAGCCAGCCGGTGAACTCCTCCTTGAGGTTAGCGACAAGGCCTACAAACCACGGGAGCTGCTCGTCATTGACCCACTCGTGAAGCTGAGTGATGTCGGTCGGGGAGGGGGTAGTACCCATGTTGCAGTGTGAGTGCCATAGTCCGTTCCATACGGCCCACACTGACTTCTGCTCCTCGGTTGCGACCTTGGCAGCCAGCTCTGCTATCCAGTTCACGAACTGCTCCGCCTTCACGTCGAAGTGCGTGCTGGTCACCTCTTGCGGTGGTATGAGCATGTCAACCACCGTTAGCACCCCACTCACGGGCTCAACCTTGATCAGCCCGCCGACCTCTAGCTGGGGCTCGGCGTTGACAGCCGCCATGATCATGTACCGTACTCGCTCACTAATGACGAGGACTGGCTTGCTCGTTGTACCTGCTGTTTCAACCATTGATGCCCATCTCTCCTCTCTCGCCACGCATACTGCCGATGCTGTGATTGGCGCATCGCATTTCTTGTGGCTGCATCGCCTTGAAGCACCACGGGTTAGTGCTCCACGCCTCGCACTGGAGCCAGGCCATGCCGTAGAGCGGGTTAGCACTCAGCGTGGGGCCGTTGCCACACTGGTTGTAGCTGTACTTGTAGTTCCCTCGGTAGTCGTTGTGCCTACCGGCGCACCACCAGAAGGACTTGATTGGGCTGCTACCATATCGCCGTAGGGTAGACTGCTCCGGTGGTCGCACGGGGTAGAACATTACGTTGTCCTGCGGGAAGAAGCGAACGAGGTGCCTTGACACCTTGTACCTATTGGCAGGACACGCGCACAGCCCCTCCTTCTTGGTGCAGCTGAGGCAGGCAGTCTTATTGCTCAGCGTAATGGCTGGCTCGTAGCATGTGCGACACTGGCCCTTCTCCAGGTCATTCAGCCTCGTCACCAGGTATGAGTCGAGGTGTGGTGACAGGTTCCCCGTACCCTTCCACAGGAGGTAGATGGCCTGGCCGATCTGAGTGCGAGTCAGGTTGGGCACGTCGAAGATGCCAGGCAGCCACTTGTCAAGCGGCCCGATGACACCTCGTGGTGCGTATTGTACCGTGGTACCGTCCCACTCCGGCCACATCTGCTTCTGCATAGCCGTGTCGAAGAAGTCACGGGCACCATCCCACCGCCACTCATGGCTCAGCTCGTCCCGTGAGTTGTGACCCAAGCGCCATGCGGACATTAGCTTCAGCATACCACCGATGTCATTGACACCGGCCAGCGTGGTTAGTATGAGTTCAACCGAGGCACCCCTGGTATAACCCTGCCGTGCTCCCATGTACCCAAGGCAGATGTTATTACTTCTCAGGTGAGGGTGGTAGTTGGTGCGACCGGCACCGTACACCCTGCCATCCTGCATGATGCGGAAGGAGACAGGGGTAGTCAGTCGCTTCTGTATACCGTTGCGGGTACTGCGTCCGTATAGCACGGGCAGGAATAGCACCTCGACCTCGCCCTGCTGGAGTGACTCGCCACCTGGCAGTGGGCAAGGGCCATACCTAACGCCGATGATCTCTGGCATCTCCTTGCAGATTTCACGCAGGTCATCCGAGTTCTTGACAGCCTTCGCTGCGTTATCCTGCTGTACATACAGGCCCTTCAGTGCCAACCGACCGCCCCTCAGCTCGCTCGCCGCCATGCCTATGGTATCCTTAGCTTGAACGACCTGCCTCTCGTAGCTGCTGACCTGTTCATTGAGAGCCGCACTTGCGAAGTTGATCTCGACCGGCGGTTCGTAGCCTGTAGGAGTAGCGACGAACTCCTGGTCTGTGGGTGAGAGCTGGCTGCTGGACTCGCTGTACTCAATGAGGTAGTTACCCGCCCCATCCACAGGGTAGCCCCGCATCCCATGGGTGTGAGCCCACGCGGCGTAGGCTGCTTTGAACTCTGAGTCCCAGTTCTCTCGCTCATTACGTGAGGACGTGTCATCGCAGCGCCACGCACCCATGATCCGGTCAGCCTGACGCCTTGCGGATCGGTATGCCCGACGTGGCAGTGCATCGCCCTCGCCCTGCTGTTCGTAAGCATAGACTAGCCGCCGATAGTTCCTTATCACCTGGCATGGGT
>SDBT01020021.1_pt1 | contig 10473 bp, 11 predicted proteins | sample 2277101 | NCBI WGS metagenome assembly SDBT01 (sample SAMN10404973, study PRJNA504765) | marine sediment metagenome | isolation source: marine sediment core GS10_PC15, 103 cmbsf | place: Arctic Ocean: Southern Knipovich Ridge | collected 2010
GTGGACTGCTCGATGGCCAGGACCGGCGACAGCGCCTCCACGTCCAACTCACTTGGCCATGCTGTGTAGTACGTCGCGATGACGTGGGTCTCCATGTCAATGCCCTCGGGCAGTGCGTACGGCTCGGCGTCGTACTTTCCCAGCGGGGGCAGCTTAGGTGTTGCCTTCTTCTTTGCGGGCTTCTTCTTTGCGGGCTTCTTCTTTGCGGGCTTCTTCTTTGCGGGCTTCTTCTTTGCGGGCTTCTTCTTTGCGGGCTTCTTCTTTGCTACCATTTGAATCCTCCTCGTCGCTTACGGTTACCAGCATAAATATATCTTAAACCGCCGCGAAAGTATCTAGGTACCTCATTCCATAAATACGCTGGCATTCGAACGCCGCTGCATCCACTCCGGCCGCGTTCCGCTCCCCAGACGTACTACAGGACTAATCGCTGGCGTTTACGCGCCGGTAAAACTTCCTCAGTCTCCGATAGGCCTCGGTGAGGTTCTCGAACGCCTCGTCGTACACCTCCCTGTACTCCAGGCGGGGGGTGAACACTACCGAGACATCCACCGCGTCACGAAGGGCTTTGAATCCCCTGAACGCTCCCAGGCCCAGGGCGGCTATCAGCGCGGCACCCCTCGCCCCTGATTCCTGCGGCTCCGAGACCCGCTCGATAGTGACCCCCAGGACGTCGGCGTAGATCTGCATCCATAGGTCGCTCTTGGCGCCCCCCCCGATTGCCCTTAGAACAACGTCGTCGAAACCGCACCCCTCGAGGCCCTCCATCATCCACCTTGCATGGAGGGCGACCCCCTCGAAAACCGCCCTGGCCACGTCGCCCCGCTTGTGATCGAGGCTCAGGTTCAAGTAGCCGCCCCGTACCGTTGTGTCGGGAATGGGGGACCTCTCCCCGTACATCCAGGGACAGAACAATAACCCGTTGCTGCCTGGCTCCGCCTCTGCCGCCGCTGCGTTCAGGTAGTCGTAGACGTCCCTGCCGGGGCCGAACTCCATGTCGTCTGGAACCAGGTTCTCGGCGAACCACTTGAAGCAGGCACCCGCGCTCTCGGTCTCGGCCAGCAGGAGGTAGCGCGCCGGATCCGCCGAGGCGATGCTCACTATCCCCTTTCGCCCATCGTTGACCGCCTTTGGCACCGTCACCGCTATCCACCCTGACGACCCCACGTACACGTGCCCCTGCCCGTCCAGCACCGCCCCCGAACCTACGGTGGCACTGGGAATGTCCCCTGTGCCACAGAAGACCGGAGTGCCGGACGGAAGGCCCATCTCCCCGGCGGCGGCCTCCCTCAGCCCTCCCACCTTCTCGAACGACGCGGCCACCCTGGGCATCTTGTGCGGGTCAAGCCGGAAGAGTTTAAACAGCATCGGGTCCCAGTCCTTCTTCTTGAAGTTGAACATGCCGGTCGTAGACGCGGCCGCGAAGTCGTAGACGAACTCCCCGCAGGCACGGCTCACCAGGTAACTGTCCACCTCCAGGACCTTGTAGGTGTTGTTGTAAACGTCAGGCTCTTTCTGCCGCAGCCACATCAGCTTGGGAATAACGTCTTTCCCGGAAGGCAATCCACCGGCCACCGCCAGCAACAGGGTCTTGGTCAGCCGCCGGACTATCTTGTCGGCCTGCTCCTGGGCGCGCCCGTCAAGCCAGATTATCGCGGGCCGCAGGATGTTCCCTCCCCGGTCCACCGGCAGGACCCCGATCATCTGCGTAGCGAAGATAACGCCGCCGACGTCTCCGGGATCAACGCCTGACTCTTCCATGACATCCCTGGTGGTGCCGGTAACGGCGTTCCACCAATTATCAGGGTCTTGCTCGGCCCAGTGCTCGCGTGGGTAACTGGTGGTGTAAGGGCTGAACTTGCTGACCAGAATGTTGCCTGACAGGTCTGTGATAGCGGCCTTGCTGCCGCCGGTCCCAACGTCGTGGGCGACGATGTACTTCTTTTCCGACAACGCGTTGACCTTTCGGTAGAGTGATCTTAACGGCCAGAGTATTATATCCCACACCAGGTGCTTGCATACCGTGTCGTGTCAACAACGTAGTATAATCCTCCCGTCCGGCTTAACGGCAACTATGGTTGCCAAGGCAGCGTGTGGTACCGAGGAGGAGAGTACAGTATGGAGTACCAGGAGATTATGTCCCGGCTGGAGAACATCGTTACCACCGACGTGCACCCGATCCCCGAGGAAACGCTGGATTCCGAGCGCCAGCGGTTCCGTGACACCCACCGTAGGTCGCTCGAGATATTCGAAAGGGCCAAAGAGGTCATCCCCGGCGGGGTCGAGCATAACCTGAGCACCTCCGACCCGTATCCCCTCACCATGGACCGGGTCAAGGGTTACAAGATATGGGATATCGATGGAAACGAGTATGTAGATTACCTGCTGTGCGGGGCACCGATCATCCTCGGCCATCACTTCGACCCTCTGGACGACGAGATAATCAGGATCATCCAGGAGAAGGGACCGGCCACCGGCCTGACCAGCGAGTTCGAGGTCCTGGCGGCGGAGAAGATCATCGAGCACATGCCGGCGGTGGAATCAGTCCGCTTCCTTCAGTCGGGAACCGAGGCGGACATGGCCGCCATCCGCATTGCCCGGACGTACACAGAGAAGGTCAAGATAATCAAGGTCGGCGGAAGTTATCACGGCTGGTCGGACCAGTTGGTCACCTCCCTTCATATCCCCGGCACCGGCCCACTCAACTGCAAAGGCATTCCCCCGGAGTGCTATGCTCACACCATGGACGTGCCCCCCAACGATGTCGACGCGCTCGAGAAAGCGTTCAACGAAGCCAGCACCCAGGGTGGTGTAGCGGCGGTCATCGTAGAGCCGATCGGTGGCGAGTCCGGCACCCATCCGGTCCATCCCGACTGGAACAGAACGGTGAGAGAGATGTGCGACTCCAACGACTCCCTGCTGATCTTCGACGAGGTGGTGTCCGGTTTCAGAGTTGACATGGGCGGTGCGCAGAAGTACTTCAACGTCATGCCCGACATCACCGTGCTGGGAAAGATCATCACCCACGGCTACCCGTCAACGGGCGCGGTCGCCGGCCGCAAGGAGGTCATGGACGTCATCAGCCGGGGCATGGGACAGAAACCTTACCTTGGGGGCACCCTGGCGGGCAACCCTATCTCTACCGGGGCCTGCTACCACGCCATCCGGCTGATGGAGGAGAACGACGCCGTAGGTAAGGCGACCGCGTACGCGGACCGGCTTACAAAGGCCATGAACGACCTCTTCTCCACGCGGGAAGACCTACCGTTCTTCGCCTACAACTACGGCTCGATCATACACTACGAAACCTCCTCGTTCTTCCAGGTCAGCCTCACCAGTCCCGACCCGTTAAACCAGATAATCACCAGGAAAAAGACCTGCGAGGATTACCAGATGGTGGCCATGAACCAGGGCCTCAACTCCCTGGCGGGCACCCGCATGTACACCTGCATGCAGCACGACGACGATGCCATGGACAAGACACTCGAGGTTTGGGAGTACGTGCTGTCGTTAATTCCCAAGATATAATGTTGCATTGCCTCATGAGAGTACATTACGCCTAAACTTGTTGCGTTAGTACCCGGTACTATCTTGCGTTTGTTGCGTTAGTACCCGGTACCATTGTTGCGTTTTGTGTCATTATCGGCTGGAAGGAGCGTCGTTGCACTGGACCACGCATATAGTAACCGGCGCGGCACTGGGTTATCTCATAGACCGTCCGGTTCAGGCGGCACTCGTGGGCGTGGGTAGCCACATCGTCCTCGACACAATACCTCACTACGACCCCGACTCCGAACTCGGCTACGTCATCGACTCGCTGCTGGGTGTGCTCACGCTGACGTTCATAGCCGGGAGCACAACGATCCGCAGGATAGACGGGAGGCACGCGTTACTGTGGGGGGCGATCGGCGGGGCGCTTCCCGACACCGAGCTTCTCATGAACCTGGTTGAGAACGTGGAACCCGAGCAGTACGTGTTCCCGTCCCACGACGGCACGCTACCGCACCTGCAGACCGGCCTGGTGGCCTCCACCGCCATACAGGCGACGTTGCTAACGGTGCTGCTGATACTCGCCCGGCGCAAGCTCAGGGGTGCTTAACTTAAGCAAGGTTAAGCGAGTGGTGGAGCTGTGGGATGACCCTGACGTCCGGGAATATTTCCAGGGCCTTCCTCTGGAGTTCCAGCAGGAATCCGGGACCGGGTTCCACCTCTTCACGCGTCCCTGTGACCGGCTGGATGACCACCACGGCGTCCTCCCTCCCAGCGCTCTTTACAACCTCGACGCCCCTCAGAAACTCGTCGATATCCACCGATATGGTCACAATGAACTTAACGCAAAGGCGGGTGCCGTCCAGGAGTTCCAGGAACTTCCGGTTGTCCTCGAACCTTTCCTCCCCGCCGGTGCACGATGAGAGCTTGATGTCAGCGGCCACGTACCGCACGTGCTCTATGATGCCCGGCAGTTCACCGGGAAGGGTGCTGTTTGTCTCCAGATAGATTTTGTGTCCGTCCGCGATCAGTTCCGGCAACAGGCACCGCAGAAACCCCGCCTGCACCAGCGGCTCGCCACCGGTAATACTCACCGAGTGGTGCCCGGGAAGCCACAGCATCCCCACGCTGGAAATAACGTCCTCGATTGACAGGGGGTTTGGCAGGTACTCGTATTTACCGGTCGCCGGCTTGCTTTCGACCCTGCATGTGACGGCGGGATGCCTCGCCTGCGGAGAGTCACAGTAGGAGCATGACAGGTTACAACCCCCGAAACGGAGAAACACCTGCCTGCATCCCGCCAGGGGGCCCTCGCCCTGGATTGAATCGAAAATCCCCTCGATATTGCCGCGTGCCGCCATCTCCCGGCCCCTTCTAGAAACAACTATCGGTTACGGGGCGTACCTTACCGGCGTCCGCGTTGATGTATGCCCATGGCGGGGACAACTGCGAACCATCGTACTCGATCGTCTTCCCCTTTGGATATTTACCTTTCAACTTCCGCCCCTCACTCTCAATCCTCTTCCTTCAACTGATCGAACGGTGGCGCGTGCGGTACCGTCATCACGCTCGCGCTACTATCGGGGGACTCCCAGACCGTAACCACCGCCAGTTCCACTTTTCCCCGCGACGCGCTCCACCGGCCTTTACCTTTGAGCCTTTCGAATATGACCCGGGCCACGTTCTCCGCCGTCGGAGGCAATGAGCCGAACGGCTCCACATCGTTAAGGAAGGTGTGATCGAAGTCGTCCACCACCTCCTGCAGTGCCTCGCCGGCATCGTCAAAGTCAAGCAGCATCCCGTCGGACCCGACTTCCTCCCCGGAGAAGACCGCCAGCACAGACCAGGTGTGCCCGTGCAACCTCGAGCATTTCCCCGGGTGCCCCTCGAGCCTGTGCGCAGCACTGAACCGCTTTCTTACCCCGACACTGATTATCACACCGAAGCCTCCATTGATTCACCCACATTATAGCAGTAGCTACCCGCGTTCACCGCACTTAGAGGTTCTCCCCGAGCACCTGTATGAAGTTCTCCAATCTGGCGGCGGCCTGTGCGCCGATTCCACCGGGGCAATCACACTCGACCGTCAGGACCGGCCTGGTCAGCATCCGCGAGAAAACGACGTCCTCCAGGTTCCGATGGCAGAAACTCTGTACGTAATGGACCAGGCCGTCGAGGCGGCGGATATCCGACTCGCGGTTGATGTCGACCGATCTCCCCGCGATGGTATAAGGATAGGTATACGCCAGGTACTGCTCGACGATGTCGCCACAGTTGTGGGGCATCGAGAACTGCCGCTGGACCTCGTGGAAGACGAACCTTGCGCCCATGGACTCCGCCATGGGGAAGATCACCGGGTCTATGGGAGGCACCCCTATGTAACCAAGCCGCACCTCCCGCTGAAAAGGGATGCCGCTCCTCAGTTCCAGGGGCCTCCGCGCCCTCGCCGATTCGAGGAACTCCTCCAGTTCGTCAGAGAACCTGTCCGGGTCGCCCCCGAAGTCACTGGCGCTTACCAGCCACCTGTGGTTCTCAGCCCCGGTCACCTTGTTATCCTCAAAGCACAGCCGGTCAACTTCACGTAGTCCACGCCGCGGGCCTTCGAGCCTCTCCCTCCACCTTTCCGCCTCCTCCCACGTCGCATTCAAGCTGTCCAGCAACCTTCCGATCTCCCGCCTGAGGTCCGCGGCATCAGGCGGGTACGGGTAAGAGAAACCGATTACCTCGACCCCCTGAAGCTCAAGGGCCTCCAGCAGGACCTCGGTGCCCGAGCAATCGCCACGCACGACGCCAATTACCCGGCTCGGGCCGTCCCCCGAGGCCGCGGCGGCGAATACCCCCTTGGTCCACGCGCAGGAGTTTTGCGGGAACCCACGGGCGAGAGCGTAATCAATCATCTCCTCCCTCCGGGGGTGGAACACGAACAGGTTGTTGAGGTCCACTGGGACCAGGCCGGCGGCAAAGACGGCCTCCACGGGGATGGTCGTCGTAATTCCCACGGCCCTCTGCCTGTCTTTCAGGGCCGCGGGTTCCTCTTCCTTGTACTCTGACTGCTCCATAGCCGTACTACTCCCGCCTCCTGCGAAACGTGTCCGGACGGCTTCAACTCTCCACGTTCACGGACCTTTCCTCGTCCACCCCGAAAACTCCCGCCCGCTCCTCAACCACCCCGGCCGCCGCGAGATGAGGATCGTGGGTGAACAATACGAGCGTACCTCGACGGGCCGCCGTTTCCAGCAGGCACTTCTTGCGTTCCCAGGTCACCTCCGGATACAAGTCCCACGCCATCAGCCAGTTGACCTTCAGGTGAGCACTGGTGGGCACCAGGTCTCCCGGGTAAACCGCTTCCTCACCGCCGGAGTTCAAATGGACAACCTGGTGCCCCCAGGTGTGGCCCCCCGTGTGCTCCACCCACACTCCCGGCGCAACCTCCTCCTCCCCGGTGACCAGCTCCACCTGGCCACTTTCGTAGAGGGGCATGAAATCAGGCCGCGAGTAAGACGCCCGGGCCAACGGGTGTGGGTCCACCGCCGAGTCCCATTCCTTCTTCTGGATAATGAAACGGGCGCGGGGGAACGCGGCAACCACCCGCTCGCCGTCCTGCACGGTGGAGCCGCCGGCGTGGTCCAGGTGCAGGTGGGTCAGTATCACGGTGTCGATATCCTCCGGCCCGAACCCCAAACGCTCCAGCGCGCCTATCGCTCCCTCGTCACCAAGGCAGTAGATATCCCTGAGACGATCGGGATCCTTCCGGCCCATGCCCGTTTCCACCAGGACAAGGCGCCCAGCGGTCTCGATGACCAGTGAGTTGGTGTTCAGCCGTATGCGGTTCCGCTTATCGGGCGTTGCCTTTTTCTCCCAGAGCTCCCTGGGAACAACGCCAAACATGGAACCGCCATCCAGGCGGAATCTCGAGGTCACCGCGGTCCAGACCCGCAGTCCGCCAACATTGATGGGGCGGGAATGATACCGCGCCTCCCCCACGTCCGACTTCTCCTCCGGTGTCGCCAAGGGTCCTCCTATGCTATATTAGTTGATGGCGCTTCGCTGTTCGGGAAACATATGCATGTAACATAATAGCAAAGCGGGCACGCGGTCTGGGAAGTTGCTTGTGTAAGTTTATTCAGTAATGAGCGTTATTTATTGATTCGTACTCTGATTGGGGCAGTTTCTTGATTAAGTGGCACGGAAGGAAAGTGAGAAGTGATCGCGGTTTCACCATCGTTGAGTTACTGGTGACCATGCTGATACTGGGAGTCCTCGTGGGAATCGTTGTGATGACCATGACTATCTCCGCACGAAAGGCACGTGAATCCGCCTGCAAGGCCAACCTCCGGACGTTGACAGACGCCCTGATTCTTTATAGAGCCACTCATGACGGCCAGTATCCACCCCTTGTAGTAGGAAGTGAAGAAACCACAGGCCTTTACCTGCTGACACCCTATTACATTAAAGGCGCATTTGATTGGATTTGCCCTTCAGGTGACGACGATTATCGTGTCAACTATGACGGCGACGGCGATGTCTGGTGCACTGAACCAGGCCATGAACTATGATATTACTCCCTGGGAAAGAATGGAGGCGTCAGGTTGAAATACTCCAGGTTTGAGCTACTGGCGATGACCGTTGGAGTCTGTGCCGTAGCCGCGACCATTGTAGGCGCTGTGTCGAGCACCAACCGGGTTTCCGACATCGTCGGGCAGTCCATGATACTGGTATGCCTGTTTGGTGGCCTCCATTACGGCCGGAAGGGCGCCGCGCTCTCGTTTGTCGCGGCTACTGCGATATACGCGGTGGTTGCACTCGCATGCTCCACCGATATCGATCAAGGTACCGCGCTACAGATATTCCTGCTCAGGACGGTGGTGTTCGCGTTTGTCGCGTTCTTGTCCGGCGAACTGAACGTCAGGCTCAAGTACCTGTTTATCAAACTGGAGCACCACGATTTCGTGGACGATATCACCAGTCTGTATAACTCCAGGTACATGGCGAAGCTCATCGATAAGTACATCAGCGAGTTCGACCGCTACGGCACGAAGTTTTCGCTGGCAAACATCACGATTAACGAAGATATGCTCCTCCCGATGAAGAAAAATGCCCGCAACAAGGTGATAAAGGATCTCGGCAACTCGGTCATCAGGGGAAACATCCGGGGCGCGGACGAGGCCGCCCGCCTGGAAGGTGCAAGGTTCGCGGTCCTGTTTCCCAACACAAACTTCGATGGAGCCACCTGCGCCACCCTCAGGATGAAGGCCAAGGTCGCCAGTTATCTCGACCGTCACGGCCTGGACGCGGATCGCGAGGACAGCATCAAGACCGTTATCCTCGAGTATCCAAAGGATAAGGATACGGTGGAAGTCCTTGGGGTCAACCTGAAGGATATCCGTCCTAAGCCCCCCGCTCCATAGATACGCTGGCATTCGAACGACGATGCATCCACTCCAGCCGCGTTCCGCTCCCTCGACGTACTACAGGAGTACGCTAGATGCCCCGCTCCATGGATACATCGGGCTACCGGCAATTACCGCCGGTTCATCGTCCGATTGTATTCACTTTGATGATAGAATATCTGCTGCGTTCAGTCCAATGAAGCGCGGCGCAACAACGGTGGCGCCTGTTCTCGAGGATGAACCTGGATGGAGCAAATCGTGAAGCCCGTACCTGTAAAGATAAAGGCCGGCGACATCGTGCTGGTACTCTTGGTCATAGCCGCCGCGATCGGGTCGATGGTGCTGGTCTCTCGAGCCAGCGCTGGTGAGAAGGGGTCCCTGGCGATAGTCGAGGTGAACGGTAAGGAGGTCCGGCGACTGGAACTCAGCGACAAGCAGGGATACAGGACGCTGACCGTTCAGGGTACGCTGGGCTCCAGCACCGTAGCGGTTGAGGACGGCAAGGTCTGGATGACCGAGAGCGCCTGCCGCGACAAGCTTTGCGTGGGCATGGGCCGGATAGACTCCACCGGCCAGAGCATAGTATGCCTTCCCAACCGTGTTGTCATACGTATCACCAACGGGGCAAAGCCCGGCAGCGTTGATGCGATAACGGAGTAGGTGATCACGCTTTGTCAACAAGCCGCAGGGTTACCAACCTCGCCCTCCTGGTTTCAATAGGGCTGGTCCTGGGCATAATTGAAAGCACGTTCCCACCACTTCTGCCGGTGCCCGGGGCGAAGTTGGGACTGGCCAATATCGCCACCGTCGTGGCTCTCTATGCCTTCGGCCCCGGGATGGCTATAGAGGTGACTGTCCTCCGGTCCATCCTCGGCGGCCTCCTGCGGGGAAGCGTGGTAGGGTTGTTTCTGAGCTTCTCCGGCGGCATCGCAAGCACACTTGTGATGATCGTCCTCTACCTCCTGCTGGATCGCTACATCAGCATCGTGGGGGTGAGCGTTGCCGGTGCGGTCACCCACAACGTGGTACAGATGGCAGCCGCTTTCCTGCTTATCCAGCACGCCGCCCTGTTTCTCTATCTCCCCTACCTGGTGTTGCTCTCCGTTCCCACCGGGCTGTTCGTCGGGTTCGCCTCGCGTAGGGTGACGGTTTCGCTCCAGGGCATATCCCCGGCGACGGGCTGACCTATGCACGGCGAACCCCACGAGATAGCAGTGGAGAATCTCACCTGCACGTACCCCGGCATGAGGCGTCCCGCCCTTGACGGCGTCAGCCACCGTTTCCGGCAGGGCGAGTTCCACGCCGTGCTGGGAAGGAACGGGTCCGGCAAGTCAACCCTGGCGTTGTGCCTGAACGGCCTCATCACGCCCGGGGGAGGCAGGGTCCTCTCCTGCGGCCTCGACACGTCGGTACCCACCAACGCGCCCAAGATACGAAGGCAGGTGGCCATCGTGTTCCAGACACCGGACACGCGTACGGTGGGGTCCACCGTAGAGGAAGAGGTCGCGTTCGGCCCTGAGAACCTCGGGCTCTCACCCTTGGTGATAAGAAAACGGGTTGACGAGGCACTCGAACTCGCTGGCGTTGTCGATCT
>SDBT01020022.1_pt1 | contig 10472 bp, 5 predicted proteins | sample 2277101 | NCBI WGS metagenome assembly SDBT01 (sample SAMN10404973, study PRJNA504765) | marine sediment metagenome | isolation source: marine sediment core GS10_PC15, 103 cmbsf | place: Arctic Ocean: Southern Knipovich Ridge | collected 2010
TTACAGCGATGGTGTATAAAGTACAATATATATGTCAGACTCTATCCACCATGGATTCATGAATGGGCTGAAAGACGAAGAAAAAGAAAAGAGTTCTGGGCAAGACGAGGGTATTATTAAAACTGTGAAATGTCACCACTTAAGAAGGGATTTTGGACGGAAATGGTAGGATATATCAGGATAAGGATAGGAAAACAGCGGTTTTTGTTGGGTTAAAAGGGGTTTACTACCGTAAATAATGGTATTTAGAGCCTAAAAAGACCTCATAATAGTCGGTTAAATGCTAATAAAAGCTAACTTTGTACAGAATAAACCCCAGATTCGGTACTATTGGGGACATAACAGAACGAGGCAGTCATAACAAAACTGGGTAAATATAGTAAATGATATTCTAATGCTCAGAGACAATAAGACAACTGTACTCAATTATACGCAATTATACGAAAATGTATGATAATGTTAGATAAAATAAGGGGTAATAAGGGCTTTCAGCGGTAGTTAAACAGGTGGAAAAATGTAGGTAAAAGTATACGAAACCTTAATGATTTCGGCTTTTGGAGAAAAATGGGCAGATATTACTATAACAGCAAAACTACGGTCGAAGAATCTTGCAGACTGAAAATGTCTTATTTGAGAAAACGTAGTATGCTAGCGGGCGGGGAAGCAATTGAAAAGATAAGCTGGACAAGCAACAGGCCAGGTAAGATACCCACTTTATTTTTATTGGTTGATGTAACAACAGATGACCCATTTGTTATACTTATGTACAGCATAACAGACAGAAACGGCAACAAAACTGATTATAAGCGTGAAGTGTGAAGTATCGCTTTTAAAAACTCCCTGTAATTTTGGCAGTATAAGGTACTGGTTTGCATGTCCAATATGCTCAAGGCGCGTAGGTAATTTATATCGTCCGCCGGGTGATATTTACTTTTGTTGTCGGGGCTGTCACAACCTGTCATATAACAGCCGGAACGAATCACGGCTGGGGCGGTTCGGCAATATTGGCTATACCATAGTAGCAGAGCGTAAGATAGAGGAGCTTTACAGTCAAATCAAGCGGTGGACATATAAGGGCAAGCCAACAAAAAAGGCCAGAAAATTACAGGCACTTAGAACAAAAGTCCATGCTCATCTGGACAGCCCTTCAATAAACGATCTGCTGCTTGGTAAATTCTGAGTTTCTGGACACTATAAAAAAGGCGGAATGATAGGAAATTGTAGGTTTTTGTAGCCTGTTAGGTGGTTACAAAAAGTAACATTTTATGGAATTGCTACAGTCCATAAAAAAGGGCTGAGAATTAACAGCCAGAATATCGAAGCATTAAGAGCTTAGCCTTCTGCTGAAAATGAGTATGGGGGTATGGGGGGTGGTGGGGGTCTTTTGCATTGTTTATCTCCTTTCAATAATTCCCCCAAACCTAATTTGATACAATAAGTCACTTCCTCTATTTTATATGGCGATTTTGAGCCAAAAAATGTTGATTGCGTTTTTAAAATAAGTAGAAATTTGGGGGTATAATTAATGAAAAACCCCCTGTTTTTAGTGATAAGATATATTTTAGGATGGGGCAGGGACTATTATACATGAAATGAAATCGAAACGGCCATCTATTAAGACTCCAAAATCAAATACTAAAAAACCTATTACCTTACCAATTTATGAACTAACTTGAATAACAAACTATACCATGCCTCAAGGTAATAATGCCTTAAGATACTTTTAAAAAATATTTTTTTACGTATTTTCTATTGAATTCTATAGAAACGGAGCTAAAATTGGGAAATATAAATTTGGGCTTAAAGTCGGTGGGATTATGTTTTGGTTCGAGCAAACATATCATCATAAATGTGTTACAATAGATGGATCTCGTACATATATGGTATTTGAGGATCGTACTAAACGCAAGATCATGGATAGAAAGCGAAAAAGTATTATACAATAGTATTATTACTCACCTGATGTGATCTTGAAACGATCTCGATCGATTGATTTGTCAGCCATACCCGGAATTGTTATTGGCTTGAGCACTAAAGTGCTTTGGAATAGGGTAACAATCACTAACTAGAGGTAGATAGCGCAATGCCTATTGAAGTTAGGATAGTTAGGATTGAGCAGGACTATGTAGTAGCCGAATCTCTGAGTTCTGCAGTATCCGGAGAAATAAACATTCTCTATAATGATCTTTTCTTGGACACGGAATTCATTGAGAAATATTCAGCTCTAGTGCAGTCCGGGGGTAGTATCATTCGGGTAGGTGACCATATTCATATCAAGCGCCGCTTCGATGGCTCATGGACTAGGCGTGAACTCAAGAAATTTGGAAAAGAAGTTACAGTAGGCTCTTTAGTAAAAGGATATGTCACAGGTTTCACTGAAAATGAGATGATGGTGAATATTGAACAAGGATTAGCTGCTCAGATACCCTTGGAACAGATGAATCTCTACCTGCAGCAACGAATTAATCTGCCTGAAGGATGTGAACATTTGCCATTGGGTGCACGTATCGGTATTGGCGATCCAATCGCTGGATATGTAGTAAATGCAGACTCCTCAAGAATTGAAATTGACATCGTATTGCACCTCAAAGAACTCGAAAACGGTCATATTGATAAGAGCCGCCTTCTGTTTGTTGATTTACATAAACAAAAACAACAAGGAAAAAACCAGGAAGTCAAACATAAGGAAAGCCAGATTGAGATCGTTCCCTGCCCCAAAGCAGTCAAAAGAGTGATGGTAATAGATGATGAGAGTACTTGGGCAGAGAGAAAACTGAAACCTTGGCTAGAGGCAGCAGACGCTGAAGTCTTCATTATTACAGAAGATTTTTGGGAATCCGCACTCTCTGAAGCATACAAGCTTAAACCAGATTTGATAATAGTAGATCAGTATTTGGTGAAGACTGACGAGTCTCTAATATATGGGTCCGAGATACTCTTAGATTTGATCCGTCCCAACGCCCATTGGAATCTTATTCTTATTTCAAGGATTCCTCTTCGAATACATGTCCCAAATTCTGTTTGGGGTTCTGTTTGCAAAAGCAATGACATGAGTGAACTAGCTGAAACAATAAAGTGCATCCAGCAGGGGCTCTCCCCAAGAGACATTAAGAAAAAACAAACGGTGGAAGAATATGTTGCCCGTCGAAACCAGAAAGAGACCTTGGGACAGATTCAGTCTCTCACAGTCAGATGCAGAGACGTACTTCGTGCAAAGGTAGTATGCGTGTTTGCATACAACATTCTTCAAGATCGAGCATTCTGGAAATATGGAACTGACTTAGCCGATGTCTTCGAAAATTACAAGTCTAACATGCATAAATCACAGATAAGAGATCTTGCATTTTGTTCAGATGATCAAGCAATTGTACAGTTTCCGGAGCCAAGACTTTGGTCCGTCTCTTGGTATTGGTTTATGCAGATCCTTTACTTTGAGTGGGCAATAGGAAAACGTCTCAAAACTCCTGATCGAGATGAGGTATGGAGCTTGTTCGCCTTCTTCAACTCAAAGCCGAAAGCAAGTAACTCAGTGATAAGAGAAAAATTTGAAACTTTCACAACAGCAATTGAGGATGCCTGTTGGCACCTACATAATGAAGAAACTGCAGAAGATAATCTTAAGTTGAAGAGAGATGGCGAGTGTCTTCATGACCTCGCTCACGAATTTGTGAGTCCTACGGCAACTATACGTGAAACAACTGATGAAGTGTTGAAGCAGATCTCAAAAAATTCTTATTCTTTATCTGAAATCACCCAGTTCTTCACAGACATCAATGATCGTACGTCAGACATCGAAATGTTGGCCCAACACCTACTTAGAAAAGAGAATATTAACCCACAAGAAATAAATATATTAAATCTGCTAAAGGATATCGTAAGACAGTACCACCCCTATAAACCTGAATCTTTTTGGAAAGGAATTCGTCTTAATACTCCAATTGTTGTTCCTAAAGGGCTAACTATTATAGGTGTCCGTCCTATTTTACGTTCTGTCATCGATAATATTGTAAGGAATGCTCTGCAAGCCATACAGAGAACGATTTCACTTAGGACCATGGGACATCCGAAAACACAGTACGGTGAAATTGTAATTGAAGCACGTTTGCAAGGGGAAAGCGCTAAGTGGCTTGAGATTCTCATCCATGATACAGGAATTGGTATTTCCAAGTTCACCAGAGATAGAATGTGGGATCGCAATTTTAGCAGTACAATTAGAGGTACTGGGCTTGGAATGGGAATATGCCAAATGGAACTTGCGACAATAGGTGGACATTTAGAGATCAAAGAAACTTCCATGTACGTCGGCACAACAATTGGTATTCGCTTGCCAACTAAACACGAAACACACATCTCAAAAGTCTGAACGGAGGTTTTTTATACATGAAGAAGAATCCATGGAATCTACTTCAAATAGTCGTGATTGATGATATAAAGAAAAACGCAGACACTCTTATAGAGCGTATTAAGCAGCAGTGTGAAAATTTGAAAGAAAAAATCGAAACACATGTGATCTTCAAATGTAAAGACCTTGACAAAAAACTCTTAAAATTACAAAACCATTCCCATATTTTTATTTTCATCGATCTCAAGCTGGATGACTGGGAAATAGATGGTGAGCTTGCTGATGGATGGTTAGTCCTTAAGCATGTGCTCCACATATTGCCTTTAGCGAGGACAGTTCTTTATTCTGCTGTAAGTGAAAAAAATGAAATTAAGATGCTTCTCGAGAAGGGTGTTTACGATATTGTTAGTAAAACAAGTATTAATGATACTTCCACTGGTATTCTACAAATTCTGACCCAGTTCGCAGTAGTAGAACGCCGTTTACGTGATGCAATGCAACTCGAGAAAGCATCAGTTGGAGAAACAGACCCTTTATCTCACCTCTTAATGAAAGTTAGAGTCGGGCTGCTAATATTGGGCCCACATGGGAAAATATGGTTCCAGAACAAATATAATCAAGAACTTAATCGATGCATAAAAGCTGAAGGTGATATCTGCCATCGCTTGTTTCACGGATGGAAAGATTACGACAAACCTTGTCCTTGGTGTCCTACTATGGAAGCAATGAGAACCAAAGAGGCAAAGCGTCGAGACTTGATTTTGCCTCTGCGCACTGCCGATAATACAGAAAATTTTGAACTTGCTTGTCTTGATCTGGCCAGTGAGCCACTGTGGTCTGACTTCGAACCGACACAAGGAAAGAGTGCAGGTGCCATCGAGTCAAATATCGTGCGTACTGCAGCATGGAGGGCTAAATCGTCTCATCAGCGTACACTCGATATCCTAGCAACAATCGTTGATATGTTAACATCGTCTCCTTCAAATATCCGAATCAACATTTATGGAATATCATGCAGTGAATTATTATATCGAACACTAGTAGTATGTGAATTTTATCCTGCCAATCAATACCCTGTGCTCGAAAGAGATGTTCAATTTATGATCAACGAAACAATCCCTGGTTGGACTGGCCAAATAGAAGGACCCGGCCCAGCGTCAGAATGTAGATGTAACAAAATTCCACTAGAAGACATTGGTCCCTTCCCTTACGTTACACACCCAGCAAACAAAAAAAACAACGGATTCTTAAACATCGTGCCTAGTAAATACATCCAATCGTTTCCGAGAAGTTCGTTATATGAAATACAAGATAGTGGTAATGATCCTAGCTGGTATAGTACCGTCTTGTACAACCAAAACAACAGACCAATAGCCCTGATTGAGATTGGCATTACATCCCAAAACGCAACAGATGAGAGTTTATTTCAGAAAGCAGTGGCAGGGAACTTGAATCTCTTTAAAACGGATCTTTGTTTGTATCTCGATGAGCTTGTGAAGACAGTTGAATTAGTTCGTGATGAGATGGTACAACAAAGAACTAGTAGCCTACCAGAGCTTACAGATTTCAGTAATTGTTCTACACGAGAGACATTGTGGAGCAAAGTTGATGAAATTATAACTGAGTTTGGCAAAGCTATGAACATACTTCCACATGAAATATGGTGGCATTATCGAGATTTACACGAAAACATGATTCCTGGAGGACAAGTGCAGTACTCTATGCAGATACCTAGTGACTACCTCTCTACGATCAACTCGCCTTACGTGCATTCACTTGATCCTAAGTATCTCGATATACCCATCCCAGAACCAAGTGAGTGGAAAACATTGCGAAGCAAGCTCAGTAAAGATCCCGATGCATTAGAGGGTTTTTTGGATCCTAGTCACCCATCTCGTAATGGATCTTGGTTGTGTAGGATTACGGATTCAAGAAGACTTAAACATGTGGACTTAGCGAGCGAAGATCCAAATTCTCAAGAACATAATCTACCTTTTTCGATTCGGTCCTTCGGTGATTTCCCTGTTGGTGATGATTCACATCCTTTTGGTACATTCCACATTCAAAGTACTGATGATGATCTTTTTCCTGAACCAGCAATCCAGTACATTGAGGCTCTCGTGGGATCTATTGAAAGAAATCTCATGGGCCTTGAACTCAAAATGATGGAGGGACTTTTGAACAAGGAGATTCAATGTCTGAAATTCGAGAAGTTTCTGCGGAGAGCTACGAATGGTCATTTGATGCGGTTGATTGAGCTATCTCGGGAACTTCTTAATTCAACTATAGATACAGATCAGGAGCAAGCCTCTTTAATACAGGCTCTAGCCAATGAAGTACAATTTTTAAAGGTTGCTAGCGCTCTGATAGAACGCGGGGAACCGTCTCGAGAAGACATCAATCCCATAGAATGTAATGTGGAACAAGAACTCATCTCTTGCATTGAGGAATACAAATCGAATATTAAGGTAGATCCCATCTTTAAGGACATAGACTCGCTGAAGATCTTCCAGTTATCCCCCAATTTGTCAACCTTGAAAGTCCTTGCTGATGTCACTCTATTCAGAGAAGTTATACTGCTCCTTCTTAGTTGGACTATTCGGCTTTACGAATTGAAAAGGCAAGACGCACATAAACAGCCACTGGTCAAAATATCACTTGAACAAAAGGATAATAAGGGAAAATTAGAATTGATCATGCATATGTCCTTACATGAACCACTCAAACAAGCAATAACATCAATATGCAAGGCCAATGCCGACGTCGCCTTACTTTTCGACATCTTAGAGGCACACTCCGGAACAACGGACGAGACTCTAGTACTTTTTGAACTTTCGATAGCAGTAGTAATTTGTAAGTACGCGCTACTCTATCGCACTCAATCGTCTTGGGAATTCACTCAAAGTGGGAATGAGGCATCGCTCTCTTGGTTTTTCGCTCTGTAACTGAAAGGTAATTCAGCAATGAATTCTTTGGGTAAGATACTGATAGTAGCTGGACAATCATGGATCCGTCAGAAAATAGCCAAAATACTTGAGAACTGGGCAGACATTGAGTCGACAAGAACACTCCTTGATGCCCACAGTTTATTCTTGGAACATGGAACTTTTGATGGAGTCATATTAGACACAACTTCGTACCCTTTCCATGATAGTCACTTTATCTCGGTTACATCTCGGTACAAACAACCAGTTTCAATAGCCAGTAGCGAACTGCGATGGTTAGCACTCAACTATCCACACGTACCCATTATTGTGCTTGTTAAGACAGGGAAGAGTACTTGGACACTCCTTGATAAAGGACCTGGAAGGATCGCCGTACTTTCCTTTGATAACGTTCTACGTCCTAATATTCTTACCCATCAAATTTATAAGTTGCAACAGTTTCAGATCTTTCTAGTTTTCCCTGAGACTGCATCGGCTGGGGTATCAGAAGCCATTGAAGCAGTAAACAACAAAAATATACGAATGAGATTGGGTCTCCTTTTGCAACCTGATGCAAAGGAGGTTCTAAGAAGGTGTAAGTCAGACTGTCATCCTTTAGTCCCGGCACCATCTGATGCTTGTGATGAATACTGCTCCTCACCAAAAGTGTGCGGTCTTGTCACTATTACAGGATGGGAGCAGAAGGGCAGAATTATATTCTTTGGTTCTCACCGAGAACACTGGCCTATAGTTTTTTCAAGTCAAGGCTTTCAGCTAGCTCTCAAAGGATATCAAGAAAAGGCTAAAGTAATGTACCTCGCATGCCAAACGGCACTAGCAACAGGTACTTCCCTTGAATTCCACAGGAACGTGAAAGGGTGTCCGATGGATTTCTGCTTTGACCAATTAGATATATCTGCAGGACTTGTTAAAGCCCAATTATGCGAGGAATGTTCAAATCAGCTTCGAGAACATGCTCACAAATGTTGGCTCACTCCCATTCAGGTTGAAGATGTTAAGCATATTCTCGCTGATACGAGATCATCTGCCGGAGTGACAGATGCTGAACCAGGGGGCATAAAAGCCCAAGTTGATCTTAAGTTAGCTAACGTGTCAACAACTGAGGTGCAGTTGAACAAACCTCTGATTGAGAACATTGCCCGTGTTGCAACTCGCGTAAGTGCATATTTCGATGAATATTCACAATCGAGAAGGTTAATCCGTGAGCACCAGAGCTTCATTCTTGCCATGCGCCACTACAATTCTGACACCCCGACAATCCCAGGTTCTCGCCAACTTGCTCGTCGGTCTAATATTAAAAGCCCACCGCATTATGTTGGGGGTGGGTATTTTCTTGCTTACGGCGGCTTCGGAGTCGCAATCGACCCTGGCTACGATTTCTTACGTTTGCTATACAACACTCCGCCAATTCACTCTAAAGATAAATCGATAAAGAGCCCTGGCTACACTACTGAAGACATCGACCTTGTAATCGTCACACACAATCACCTTGACCACCATGCGGATTTGGAGACGATTCTCCGCTCCAAACGAGGCAGAATGCTATCAATATTTTGTACCCCTGAGATACAGCAGGAGTATGGCTTGGATAAGCGTGCACGGCATATGCAACTGCACATAATTGAAGAAACTCCTCAGACGAATGGAGTTTCAAACATTATTCTCCCACAACGAATGGCCACAGCATACGAGATTAAACGACTTCCTGCTCTGCACTGGCAGCATACAGACGGCCTCTCCATACATCCAGGCAGTAACAATGGAATGCATCGACTCCAAAAGCATCTAAATTGCTTTGGTTTACTCATCTCTCTTCTTAGTTTGGATCATGATGAAGAGGAAGTGAGCGCGTTGAAAAAATTATTGATTACGGGTGACACTCTCTGTCCGTCCATCTCTGGAAATGGCATTGATATGAAGAGCCTCCATCCGTATATCACTCCAAAGCACTGGCCACGTTTGTTAATGACTAGGGCAGACTGGACACAGGAACTAGTTAACAGGCTAGCTGAGGCCTATAAGAACTTCTACTCAGTCTACCGACAACAATCTGCTGATTTAGTCTGTGTTCATATAGGTTCAATTGAGAGTTCAGGATGGGCACAAGACTCTAAACACTTCAACAATCTTTATGATGGACACCATCTGGGATTAATGGGCATAGTCCGTCTTCTATGCATGATGCGAGAAATGCCGCAACACGTGGTTGTTTCTGAGTTTGGAGAGGAGTTGATAGGGCACCGTGTGCACATTTGTGATGCACTAGAAAGTATGCTCAGGGCTGCTAGTAGCTGTCACCCACATGTAATCCCAGCCGATGTGGCACTATGTATTGATCTTCAAAACGCTACCATCAGATGCTCATACTGTGATGAATGGCATCCCTTTAAGGAAATAATAGCGGTTGAAAAGGGATCAGATTACTTAGAGTATGCACCTGCTATGGTAACAGGTACTCAACACGACACGTGTGATTGGAGGTCTTGAGGAGCGTTCGGGTGCTAGAATTCGGTAAGCGTCCGGTGAAGTACACCCGGAACGCTGTAAAACAATATGCTGAGGTTCGTTCTCAGGAATCAGTTCCCACCACACTCTGGGATAGTCCTGGCTTTCGAGAATCCACCAGATATCGGCGTTGCCATTAGCCGATTCATCTGCGAAGTCCTAGCCGGCATCGAGGAAGGTGCTGGCTGTTTACAGCTTGCGGATGTGCTTCAAGAATGGGGTCGACCGTTTTTTGCTGCTTCTGCGCGGTCTCGTTGCACGCGGATAGCGTCTTTTCCCTCCCCATCACCGCACCCAAGCCGAGCTTCCGGAGAGCCACTTTCCAATCGCTAACCATAGATTTTTCTTGACGGGATGGTGACTAATTTGGTACAAAGGAAATGGATGAAATGCGTAGTTTTGGGGCTTCGTTTTGTAGGCTTCCGAAACCAAATGGAGTGAAGGGTATTATAAAAAGAGAGAGCATCCCATGCATAGCACAATCACAGTTGAGGATTCTCGAACCGCCCGTGCAGTTGCACATCGCTTTTTAAGGGTATTTGTAATTGCCGGATTAGCCGTAAGTTTCCGGCCAAGTGCATCTTGCGAAGTTCTTTGAAAAGTTGATAATTTGCTTATGATTTAATTGGAGATTAATCATGAGCACAAAACAGACAAAATCGAATAACGAGAGGCGGCAG
>SDBT01020023.1_pt1 | contig 10472 bp, 9 predicted proteins | sample 2277101 | NCBI WGS metagenome assembly SDBT01 (sample SAMN10404973, study PRJNA504765) | marine sediment metagenome | isolation source: marine sediment core GS10_PC15, 103 cmbsf | place: Arctic Ocean: Southern Knipovich Ridge | collected 2010
GACGCGAAAAAGGGGTCAGAACTATTTGTTTGCCTCAAAACAAATAGTTCTGACCCCTTTTATTCGGCCCTTTCCGAAGGAGTCGGCTTGCGGTATGATTGGGGCGTGGGCCGAATTCTGGCGGCCCGATTGGATGGAGCTTTTCGGGGAGCGGATGATGTTGATCGATCAGTGGCCGGCTTGTCCCGAGTGTGACGCGCCGCGCTCGACGAAATGTTTGATTTGCGGGACCACGGGCCATGCGTTTGCGGTGGCCGATATGGGTTTCGAATGGGTCCCCAGTCCGGAGGGGCCCGAGTCGGGTTGCGGCAGCGGCAATTGCGGCTGTGACAAGAGCGAGACGGGCGATGAAGAATCGGACGAGATCGACGAGTCGGGAGAGCCGATCACGCTGGTGATGTGTCCGACCTGTGACGAGCCGTTTACGCCGGAGTACGTCCGTCGTTGCGAATCGTGCGGCCACGAGTTCCCCGACGGTTACGATCCGCCCGAGACACCCGCTGAAGCAGAAGACCTATCGGGCCAGGCCGTGGCCGTGATTGTCGGTCTGATCGTGCTGTCGGCCGGTCTGATCGGCTATTTCGTGTGGGTCACGAACAGTCCGTAGCGGGCCGTGGAAGAGAGCGTGTGCCACTGCCTGCTCTCGAGCAGTGGCACACCTTCCCGCGGATCATCCGCCGAACTCGGGTCGACGCCGGCCGAGTTGGCCTTGGAGTCGCTGGACGATCGAGCTGTGCATTTGGCTGACTCGGCTCTCCGAGAGATCGAGCGTGGCGCCGATCTCCTTCATGGTCAGCTCTTCGTAGTAATAGAGGATAATGATCAGCCGCTCGTTGCGATTGAGCCCTTTGGTCACGAGCCGCATCAGGTCGTTTTTCTGAATGCGTCTTGTAGGGTCTTCGCCCTTTTTGTCCTCGAGGATGTCGATCTCGCGGACATCCTTATAGCTATCCGTTTCATACCACTTCTTGTTCAGGCTAATCAAGTTGACGGCGTTGGCGTCGATGATCATTTTATCGAGCTCGGGGACGGTCAGACTCAACGCGCTGGCCAATTCGATTTCGGTGGGTGCTCGGCCGAGTCGGGCCTCGACTTCCTTGATCGCGGCGTTGAGCTTGCTGGCTTTCGAGCGGACCAACCGGGGGACCCAGTCCATGGTCCGCAATTCGTCGAGCATAGCTCCGCGGATTCGCGGCACACAGTAAGTCTCGAACTTCACACCTCGCGAGAGGTCGAAGGCATCGATGGCGTCCATCAGGCCAAAGACGCCGGCGGAGATGAGGTCATCGAGTTCGACGCCCTCGGGCAGACGTGCCCAAATCCGCTCGCCATTGTACTTGACCAACGGCAGATACATTTCGACCAACCGGTTGCGTAAACCCTGATTGGTCATATCCCCTTTGAACTCGACCCAAAGCTGTTCGACGGCTTCGGGAGCGAAAAGCGTTGCCATACAATCCTCCATGATCGTGCGTTACGGCGCACCGGCAATTTTTGAGATCCTTCTCAGTCATATTCACTTAGGTTGTCGCGGCGGCAGGCGTCGCGTCGGACTCGGTTGCCGCCGTTTCTTGGGCAGCCAACTCGGCCCGAATCTTCGTCCTCACTGCGTCTTCGACAACCCACTCGCCAACCAGGCCCAGAATGGCTCCGGCAACGGCGAACAAGAGCAGGCAACACCAGGCACCCGGCAAAACCTCGTCGGCTCCGCCACCATGGATCATGCCGCGAACGATCGCAGTCACAAAAGCCAAGGGGCCGAGGATTCCGGCGTAGATTTGGGCCACGAGTCCGCCTTGCGTTTGCCGTTAAACTTCATCTAGTTCTTCCAGCTTAACAGGTGATTCGACACCCGTACCGCTCAGTCTATATCGGCTTTATGCGGCGTTGGGTTGAGTCGATTTTTCGCTTTTCGCTGAGTTTGCGACCTCCTCGGTTTTTTCTGTTCTTTCGTGGGGACGGGTAAAACCGGCGACGATTCGCTCGAGATGGGGCCGTGCGTCGCAACCGGGTGCAGCGACCATAAACGGCTCGCCGCGGCGACCGGCCACTGCGGCCAGAGGGTCTTCCGGCACACAACCGGCCATCTGCAACTCGACGCCGAGAAACCGTTTACACGCCCGGGCGATCCGACCATGTACATTGGTGACCACCTCGGGTTCGGCGGCCAGATTGACGAGTGTTTGGATAGGCCGGGTCGATTGGCTACCGGCCAACAGCTTGATCGAGGCATAGGCGTCGATGATCGAGGCCGTGTCGGGGGTGGCCACCACCAGGATCCGATCGGCCGCTTGCCAGAGCTTCTTGGCCATCGAGTCGGGGCGATTTCCGGCGTCGACGACGACCAGATCGGCGTCGGTGCCGAGTCCGGCGAGTTGGGCCAATAGGTGGTCGCACTGGGCCGCCGTGAAGTCGGACAGTCGTTCGAGCCCCCAGACACCCGGCAGGATCCGAAGCCGCTGGTCAATCGCCTGCTGGAGCGCTTCGGTAATCGGCCGGCGTCCGGCCAAGACATCGGCCAGAGTATAGCGATCCTCGAGTCCACACAACAGGGCGACGTTTCCCCCGTCGGGATCGGCATCGACCAAGACGGTTTTGGTGCCGGCCCGGGCCGCAACGATGGCCAGATTCACAGCCAGAGTGGTCGTTCCCACGCCTCCCTTTCCACCGGAAAGCACGACCATCGTCGGCCGCTGCCCCGGGAGAGGCATCGGCGGTGCGGCATGGCTCTGGACGAGCCGTCGCAGCTCTTTGGCTTGGTCGTGGGTCATCGGCGGTTATCGTCTCGAGACGGGTTCTATGGCTAGAATCAGCTTGGTCAGTCGATCGGCGTCGGCCGTTTCGATGTCGTCGGGCACGTTCTGCCCGTTGGTCAGATAGCTAAGCGGAAGTCCGCTGGATCGCAAAACCGGCAGGACGTTTCCCAGTCCGGTGGCTTCGTCCAGCTTGGTAAGGATCAGTGCGGTGGTTCCGGCAGCGGCAAATCGCTCGGCCGTCTGCTGCAGAGCCCGCTGGCCGGCGACGCTGCTGAGCACTAGGTGAACTTCGTCGGCGCCGGCTTCGGTGAGGAAGGATTTGAGTTCCTGGATCTTGACCTCATCCTTGGGACTTCGCCCGGCGGTATCCATCAGGACGAGGTCCAAGTCGCTCATACGTCGGGCCGCTTGTCGCATCTCGCGGGGTGTCGAAACGACCTCCATGGGCAGATCGATGATGTCGGCATAGGTGCGGAGTTGCTCGACCGCGGCGATTCGATAGGTGTCGACCGTTACCAGCCCCACCTTCCGCTTCTCTTTCAGTCGGTAGTTGGCCGCCATCTTGGCGATCGTGGTCGTCTTGCCCACGCCGGTGGGACCGACCAATGCCACCAGCCGCCGCCGACCGGGAGTAACCGCAATGGGGCCGGTGCAGGTAATGTCCGCTTCGATCATGCGAGCCACGCGGGCCTTCAGCAGGATCGGGTCTTCGAGCTCGGCGTCGGGGGCCTCGGCGTGGATCTTCTCGACCAGGTCCCGAGCCAAATCCTCGCTGAGTTCTGCGTCGAGCAGGTCGGTGAACAGGCGGAACAACTCCTCGGGTAACTCGTGCTTCGGCCGGGACTTCGATTTGTGGCACAACTCCTTCACCATCTCCTGCAGGTCGGCCAACTGACCCTGCATGGCGTCGGAAGGGTCGCTGCTGGGCGTCGGGGGAGCCGCCGGAGTTGGCGCGGCGGGCAACGGCATCACCGGCTCCGCTGGAGCCGCCGGAGCGAATCGGCTGGGAACGTTCACACCGGCCGAAGCCGTTACTTCGATCTGCCGGTTGCCGCGGATCAAGCCAAACAGCCGGCTTGACCGCACTTCCCGGGTGTGCAATACGGCCGCATCGGGGCCCAATTCACGCCGCACGAGCGATAAGGCGTCGTGCATCGTCGAGGCTCGGTAAGTCTTCACTTCCATGGCTGGCTCAAGGGGGGTTAGGGGTTAGGATGAAGCTCCCAGGGGCAATAGCCGCCGACAAACCTGCCGGCCGGATCGTTGAGGCATAGCACCAGGTGGCCCCAGCTTGTGGCGGCCTGGAGCACCGCTGCGCTATGCCCCAGCCACCCATGTTCCTTATTACTTCTCAATACATTACTTCCCACTACGCCACCTCCGACACCATGGCCAACGATTCGATCGTGGTGTCGCGGGTGATCTCGTTGTAGCTTAGTACGATTAGACTCGGCAGGTGCGCCGTCGTCATCTGCTTCAACGCCGCACGAATCTGAGGGCTGACCAACACAATCGACTGGTGGTTGGCCGTCGTTAGTTTTTCGATCTCGGTGGCGATCTGGCGACATATGGCCTCGACCGCCTGCGGCGCCATGCGAATGAACAGACCGTGCTCGTTGTGGTCGAAACCGGCGCGGATGCGGTCCTCCAACGTCGGATCGAGCGTGATGACATGCAATCGGCTGTCACTGTCGCGATACTTCGTGCAGATCGTTCGCGCAAGCCGATGACGGACGTATTCGGTCAATAGGATCGGGTCCTTCGATCTTGCCGCATAATCGCCGAGCGTCTCCAGAATGGCTCCCAACTGGCGAATCGGCACGCCCTCACGCAGCAACATTTGCAGAATCTGCTGGACTTCGGCCAACTTCATGACGTTGGGGATCAACTCGTCGACCACGGCCGGCGAGGTCTGTTTGAGCTCGTCGATCAGGTGCTTGGCCGAGTCGCGGTTGAGAATCTCGTCGGCGTGACGGCGGACCGTCTCGGTCAAGTGGGTGGCGATCACGCTACCCGGCTCGACGACCGTGTAGCCATGCATCTCGGCCTGGTCGCGCTGCGGCGGATCGATCCAAACGGCCGGTGTGCCGAACGCTGGGTCTTGCGTCTTCGTCCCGTGGACCGTGCCGGTCGTTACTCCCGAGTCGATGGCCAGGAACATGCCCGGGTAAACGGTCCCATCGCCGACGGGCATATCGGCGATTTTTATCGCGTATTGGTTCTGGTCCAGTCGCATATTGTCTCGGATTCGGACCTTCGGCAAGATGATGCCGATCTCGGAGGCGATGTTCTGCCGCACGCGTTGAATGCGTTCCAACAGATCGCCGCCTCGGTTGGGATCGGCCAATCGGATCAGACCCACGCCGATCTCGACTTCCATCGGATCGATGGCCAAATAGTCTTCGACCCGTTCCTCGGTCGGTTTGGCCGCATCGGTCCGTTGGTCGGCGTCGGCCGTGGCTTTCGCTTGGGCCGTTTTACGGGAAATCGAAATCGCCAGGCCCACGCAACTGAAGCCGATTACCGACAGGGGGAATTTCGGCAGGTTCGTAAAGGCCAGTACGCCGACGAACCCACCGGCGACGGCCAAGGCCTGGGGACGCGAAAAGAGTTGGCGAAGGAACTCGCTCGGCAGATTTATCTTGCGGCTGCTTCGCGTTACCAGCAGACCGGCAGCCAGCGAGATCAAGAAGGCGGGAACCTGGCTGACCAGACCGTCGCCGATCGTCAACTTGGTGAACAGCGAGGCCGACTCGCCGATGCTCCAGCCGATCTCGACCATGCCGATAAACAGCCCACCGACCACGTTGATCAGTGTAATGACAATACCGGCAATGGCGTCGCCGCGGACAAACTTGCTGGCACCGTCCATCGCCCCGAAGAAATCGGCCTGTTGGGTGATCTCCTCGCGGCGCTGCTGGGCTTGGTGTTCGTCGATGATGCCGGCGTTCAGATCGGCGTCGATGGCCATCTGCTTGCCGGGCATTCCGTCCAAGGCGAATCGTGCGGCCACTTCACTGATCCGCGTGGCGCCTTTGGTGATAACCACAAATTGAATCAGCACGATGATCGAGAAAATAATCAACCCGACGACGATCTTGTCACCCGCGACGAACTCGCCGAACGTCTGGATGACGCCACCGGCGGCCAAGGAGCCGTCGCTTTCGGCGCGGGTGAGAATCAATCGCGTGGTGGCTACGTTCAACACGAGTCGAAAGAGCGTCGTGGCCAGCAAGAGCGAGGGGAAGATACTGAACTCGAGCGGCGTGCTCACGTAGATGGTGGTCAGCAGGATAATGACCGCGATCGTGATATTCCCCGCCAACAACAGATCCATCAGCGCAGAAGGCAATGGCACGAGGATCACCAGCACGCTGGCGACAATCGCCACCGGAAAGATCAGATCCCGTATCCGGCTCTTCAGGTCGGTCGCCTCGGTCGGCGATGCCACGCCAGCAGTCATCCGTTTCTCCGGACGTGTGATTGTTTCCGCGAAAATGGGCCCGTACTCTAGGTAGAAGAGTGGCGGGAGGGTATCCAAAAAGACCGTGGCAGTCCAGATCGGTTTCCGTCAGACCCCCGGGGTATTCCACGCCTGCCCCTGGACGGCAAAATCTGTTACGATGAAGCCTTAGCATGGGGCGACTGGCGCGGGCTGCGAAACAAGACAAGACGGGAAAGACAGGGGAATGGCCAAGACGAGTCAAAGTGCGGAGCAAGGCGAGGCCGGGTCAAAAGACCGGTTCTGGAACCCCAGGTTCTGGAGCGGCATGTGTCTTTCCGCCTGGGCACCCCTGTTGGTGCGGAATCGCTTTGCCGTGAGTATCTCGTGCGTGGGAATGGTGTTCTTGCTTGGCTTATGCGCCGTATGCCACTCCGCCGCGTGGTTGGTTCAGACGCTCCTGCTAGGACGGAAGATCGCCGCGGTGCGGATCGAAAAGGCCCCGATCTTCATCGTCGGTCATTGGCGATCCGGCACGACGCTACTGCACGAACTGATGGTGCTCGACCCGCGGCATACCTATCCGGACACGTTCGAGTGCTTCGTGCCGAACCATTTCCTGCTCTCCGGCCGTCTATTGCGTTGGCCGCTGAGCTTCATTCTGCCGAAGCGTCGGCCGACGGACAACATGTCGGCCGGCTGGGACCGACCGCAGGAAGACGAGTTCGCGTTGTGCAACATGGGCGTGCCCTCGCCTTATCTGACCATCACGTTTCCGAATCGGCCGCCCCAATGCCAGGAGTATTTCGACTTGGAGAAGGTCTCCTCGAAAGAGCGGGAGCATTGGAAACGGTCGTTTCTCTGGTTTCTCCAGTGTGTCACGTTGCGCAAGCCGCGACGCTTGGTGTTGAAGTCGCCACCTCACACCGCTCGAATCAAGATCCTGTTGGAACTGTTTCCCGACGCGCGATTCATTCACATCGTCCGCGACCCGTACGTCGTTTTTCCGTCGACCGTTAAACTATGGCAGCGATTGTATCAAGACCAGGGATTTCAGCGACCGAACTACAACGGTCTCGATGAGCATGTATTGGACACGCTCTGCCGGATGTACAACACGTTCGAGCGGGACCGTAAGCTTCTCGATCCTTCGCGACTCTGCGACGTTCGCTACGAGGACCTGACCAAGGACCCGATCGGGCAAATGCGCAGAGTCTACGAGCAACTCGAACTGGACGGCTTCGAGCAGGCCGTGCCTGCCCTGGAAGAATATGTCGCGGCCAAGAAGGGCTATAAGAAGAACCGCTACGAGATCTCCGAGGAAACCAGGGCCGAGATCACAAGCCGCTGGAGCGGTTACATCGAGCGATACGGCTACACGTCCGAAGCGACGTGACGGTTTCCAAGAAGACCTAGTGCCATGCTCCACGCTTGCGTGGGCATGTTTGGCGGCCCGTTGGAAAAGGCGTGATGGACGGACGTGTGTGCCACTGCTTGCTTTCAAGCAGTGTTCTTGTCGGCGTTTCAGGCCCCACTCGGCTGCACTGCTTGAAAGCAAGCAGTGGCACACTCTTTTTCAACGGGCGGTTGGCTAAGACAGAGGACATGCCCACGCAAGCGTGGAGCATGGCACCCGATCGCACGACCCGGGTCATTTTGCCTTTGCGGGATGACCTGCCACATGGCCCGATCCGGTGACGTGCGGAATGGACGGTTCGCTACCCCAGAAGGCGGTGATTCGGGCGAGCGACTTGCGGAAGTGTCCGAAATCCGCCGACTTCGTCACGAAGGCGTTGGCACCCGCCTCCAGACAGTCGACAATGACCGACTCGCGATCTTCGGCGCTGAGCATGACCACCGGCGTCGTCTTCAACCGGGCGGTCGATCGGACATGCCGCAAAACGTCCAACCCCGACATGTCCGGCAGGCGCAGGTCGAGGAGAACGAACTGGAAGGCGGGCCGATCGCGATCATCGTCGCCTCCCAGTGCTTCGATGGCATCGGCCCCACTGTAAGCCACCTTGAGATCCGATTGGCCACACTGCCGGAGCGTTTTGCTGATCAGTTGGGCCTGCGCCGGGTCGTCCTCGACGATAAGGGTCGGGAACCGATCGCCGCCGACCGAGGCCCCAAGGATATCTTCCTCGCTGAGACCCTGTCCGGCCAGTTCCGAGACAAGCTCGTCGCGCCATACACGGACATTGCGCGGCGCCTCGATCCCCAGCTTGACCCGGCGTTTCCCGATCGACAGGACCTTGACCTGGACGTCCGGCCCGATATGGACCACCGTATCGCAATCGCGTGAGAGAACCAACATGGTGAATTATTTGCCCGACGGCCAGAGAGTCAACCCTCCTTCTGTTGACGCCATTGGCAGGTATCTGCCCCCTATTGTGGCTGTTGTGCTCCACGCTTGCGTGCGCATGCTTGTCCGCTCGTTGGAAAGGGCCCGATAGACGTCCAGGAATCGACGCGATTGTGCCTCGCTGGTGGTTGATAGGTGTTACCCAGATTAGTATAATATCGGGTTCTTTCCTTGCCCATGAGGCCGATCGTCGGCCTGATCGGATATTCGAGCCCCCGCCAAGCAGGGGGCATCTTACTAGCCAGAGGAGACGTACTGTGGCAATTCGTGTTGGGATTAATGGCTTTGGGCGCATCGGCCGGATCGTTTTCCGGATCCTGATGGCCAAGCCGAATGTGTTTGAAGTCGTCGGGGTCAATGATATCACCGACAACCGGACGCTGGCGATGCTGCTGAAGTATGACAGCACGCACGGCCGCTATCCGGGCACCGTGGAGTATGACGACGAGAGCCTGACAGTCGACGGCAAGAAGATCCAGGCCATGGCGGTCCGCGACCCGGCCACCCTGCCTTGGGGCGACCTGAAGACCGACGTCGTGCTCGAAAGCACCGGCGTGTTCCGTGCCCGAGGCGGCGGCGGAAAGCCCGGTTATGCCAGCCATCTGGACGCCGGCGCGAAGAAGGTCGTGATTAGCGCTCCGGCGAAGGACCCCCCGGACATGACCTGCGTGATGGGTGTCAATGACGACCAACTCAAGCCCGAGCACAAGACCGTCTCGAACGCCAGTTGCACGACCAACTGCCTGGCGCCCGTGGCGAAGGTGCTCAACGACAAGTTCGGGATCGTCAAGGGTCTGATGACCACGATCCACTCGTACACGAACGACCAGCAGATACTCGACGGTCCGCACAAGGACCTGTATCGCGCCCGAGCCGGTGCGTTGAACATCATCCCCACCACGACCGGCGCCGCCAAGGCAGTCGGGCTGGTGATTCCCGAGCTCAAGGGTAAGCTGACGGGCATGTCCCTGCGCGTGCCCACGCCGACCGGAAGCGTCGTCGACCTGACGCTCGACATGGCCAAGCCGGTAACGGCCGACGCAGTCAACGCGGCGATCAAGGAAGCGGCCAACGGCCCGATGAAGGGCATCCTCTCCTACACCGAGGACCCGATCGTCTCGACCGACATCATCGGCGACTCGCACAGTTCGATTTTCGCCGCCGACTTCACCGAGGTGATCGGCGACACGATGTTGAAGGTCATCAGTTGGTACGACAACGAATGGGGCTACAGTGCCCGCAGCGTCGACCTGATCGAGAAGCTGGCCACCATGTAGGCCCGTTTTCGACAAGCTGAAAACCACGCCAAGCGGCATCGGCCCCAAAAGCCGGTGCCGCTTGTTTTTTGGAGCGTCAACTGGGTAGCAGCGATTGCTCGTCAATCGGGGCGGCGGTGAGCGGCAAGGCGATAGCCGCCGGTAACGCTGGGGCAATGTCTCTCGCGCATGTTGTGTGTGACATCTACATGGCATACACCCGCCGGCGCCAGGTTCGGACGGCTAGCGGGAGGGCGGCTACCAGCAGCAACACGAACGTCGACGGCTCGGGGATCACGGCGATCCAGCCTTGGGAGACGCCATCCGGGGCGTAGCCGTAACCGACGATTACCCGACCATCGGCCGAGATGTCGGTCGCTGCCGTGAATCCCCAGCCGGTCAGGTCGAGGCCGTAGTCGTCGGTGAGCATGTCCTCAATCGCTCGCATTCCGTGGGGCTCATCCCAGATCCAAGCCGCAACTTTTTCTCGGTCCGGGCCGCTAAAAACCCAGTCGTATCCCACGACCACCGAGCCGTCGCCGGAAACGGCCGTCGCCACCGACCCGCCAACCTGCCACGGTGGGTCGTAAGGGCCGAGCCAGCCGAGCTTTGTCATTCCCTGCTCGGCCGTCCAGCGGAAGGCCCCTGGCGAC
>SDBT01020024.1_pt1 | contig 10472 bp, 8 predicted proteins | sample 2277101 | NCBI WGS metagenome assembly SDBT01 (sample SAMN10404973, study PRJNA504765) | marine sediment metagenome | isolation source: marine sediment core GS10_PC15, 103 cmbsf | place: Arctic Ocean: Southern Knipovich Ridge | collected 2010
GGGATTGATGCCCAACCAGAGCTCCGGGCAATTATCTCCGTAACAGGCGCAACACTCGGTATGGGTGGCTGGCTAAGCCTTACCCAGCCAGGACTTTCACCCGGCAAGAAGCGCCAAGCTTCCCTTGGTGCACTAATGCTTTAATTGTTTAAAAATCTGAAAATATCCAAATTTACCGGAGAATAATAGCCCGAAACCCTTATTTCTCTGGGGTAATAATCCATATCTGGTTAGAATTATCTAAAAGGTAAAACAATTCTACTGCCGTATGGAATAATTCACCCTCACGGGCAAAAACTCATCATCACTATCAGCAGGTAAAAACAATTCACCCTTAGCATTTCTAACTCCATTGTTAAAAGCCGTAGGCTTACTTTTATTGCTTTGGTATATGTACCTTATTTCAAAACTCGATTCTTTCTGCCAACCCTGAATAAGCTCTTTTGTGTTGTCATTACTTCCATCATCGACGATCAGCCACTAAAAATCTTTAAATGTTTGTAGCAACAGACTTTCATACACCCTGTGTATTTTATCTGCACGGTTATATGTAGGGGTGAAAACTGTGAATTTATACTTGTATTATGTCATAGTCACCTCGACTTTTTCACCATAAAGTCCCCAACAGCCAGATAATCCATTCCACACTCTAGAAATATTTTGATAGCTTGCTGGGGACTGTTTACTATTGGTTGTCCAGCAACATTGAAGCTTGTACTCAATAATGCTGGAATTCCTGTCCTATTTTCAAATTCACTGAGCAAATTCCAAAATATTGGATTGGTTGCCTTACTAACTGATTGTGGACGTGCAGTACCATCTATATGAGTTGCGCTAATGATTTCATAGCGAGTTGATAATTTTGTTTCAAAGGCAAGAATCATAAAAGGGGAATTCACTTGGCGATCAAAGTATCGTGACATCTTGTCTTCCAGAATTGCTGGTGCAAAAGGTCGCCAAGCCTCTCTATTCTTGACTTTTAGGTTAATTAAGTCTTTCATTTCTGGCCTTGATGGATCCCCCAAAATGCTACGATTACCTAATGCCCTTGGGCCAACCTCTAGCCTACCTTGAAACCATCCAATAATATACCCTTGAGCCAATTTTGAAGCAGCCACAGAACAAATATCTTTACAGAATTCAACTTCTATCCCTTCGAATTCATGTAAAGCATTTTCAATAGCTTTATTATCATATTGAGGACCCCAGTAGGCATGGTTCATATGCCACTTGCTTCTATTCCTAGTGATGTTTGTATAAGCAAACAAAACAGCTCCCAATGCGGACCCTGCATCATGAGCCGCAGGCTGTACAAAAATATCGTCTACCCAAGGAAGCTCCGCTAGTTTTCCATTCATAGAGCAATTCAATGTTGTACCACCTGCCAAGCATAATTTTCTAATACCTGTTTTCTGAAACATTAACTCCGCCATACTACTTGCAGCCTTTTCCAAAGCAAATTGCATAGTTGCAGCCATATTTTTATGATGAGCGGAAAATGGAGAATCCTTTGATTTTTGTGAAATAGAATTAAAGAACTTAATTCGTCTTTTATAATTTATTGTAGGAATTTTTCGCTTCCAATTAATAAATGGCAAGATGTCCAAATCCGGAGTACCATAAGGTGCTAGGCCCATAGTTTTTCCTTCTTGACTGTTATATTGGAAACCTAGAGCTTCTGTGACATATTCATAAGCTTTGCCCCAGCTTTCAGCATTTGAAATGGTATGATAGATTTTTAGTTCATTTCCTCGTCCCACCGCTAACAAGCCTGACTCACTATCGCCACTACCATCAAGGCTAATTATAATTGCTTCTTGAAAACCAGACGCAAAAAAGGAACTTGCAGCATGAGCAATATGATGTCTGACAAATATAAATTTGTGTTTATCACATTTTTCAAATAGATCATTTAATTTTTTTTCGTTGTTTTGTATATCAAGATATTGCTTCTTTAGATACCGAAACCCTGTGATGGGTTCTCGAAATCGCACATTTCGTAGTGCCGACAGCGGCTTTCCATGCCCGATGGCAAAGTAATCAACATCCTGCAAACTAATTTCAGCCTCATTTAGGCAAAATTCCAATGCCTGTTTTGGAAAAATACGATTCGCGTGCTTTATTCGAATAAACCTCTCCTCCTCTGCCATTGCTATTAATCTACCGTCTATGAGAATGCATGCAGCAGTGTTTCGAGAGATGGGATGAGACAATCCAACAATAATCATTTCTACCCCTTTTAGAGTGGTTCCCTTTATCAATACCACGATCTAGTGGTCCTATCCATAATCAACTATGCAACATGCTTTTTCAGAATCTCGCCCGCTTTCCAATTGTATGCATGGGCGAAATTATCATTGTAGGTGCCGATCCAGTCATATACTCGAATGACCAACTCTTCAACCGACGAAACAGATAGTCGTTTCAAACATTTCTGCTTTAATTCTCGAAACCAAATCTCAATCTGATTCAACCAAGAGGCATGGAGAGCAGTAAATACAAACTCCACCTCCCCTTTTTGTTCTTCAAGCCATTTCATGACTTTCGGCGTCTTATGGGACTGGAGGTTATCCAGGATGATCGTCAATCTCTTGCCCCGATACTTCTTACGAACCTGCTTAAGAAAATCAAGAAACTCGTATTGTCGGTGATGTTCATAACATCTACCGAAGACCTTACCAGTCTTTACCTCAAATACCGCCAGAAGATCTCGTTTGCCATGCCGCCTGTAGTGAAAGTCTTGCTTCTGCGGGTATCCAGGTATTGCAGCAAGCACTTTGAATCTTTCCTTAGCCTGCATAGCGGTACGTTCATCGTAACAAAGTAAAACTCGACCTTGAGGTGGCTCCAAATAAAGTCCACAAATATATTTAGCTCGTTCTAATAGCTCCGGATCTTCACAGAAAAGATAATAATACATTCGATGAGGTTTTAAATCCAGCTCCCGAAGACATCGTTGCACTGTTGTCCAGCTAATCTTCCCGAATATCTTATCCCTCTGGAGCACCCATAACAAGGAACTGATCGTCCAGTGCGTTTTTCCTCTTAGTCCCCACCTCTCAGGATTCTGACAGGCAATCGATACTATCATCAACTTGTCTTCAGGGGGAAAAAACCGGATGTCTACCTCGACCCGGTTTATCAGACAGACCTCCTATGCCTTCCGCTCGATATCGCTTTTCCCAAAGCCGTACCGTATTGCGATGAACTTTCAATATCGCCGCCGCTTCAGTTTGTCTTGTGCCTTCAGCCCTCAGCAGAAGCATTCGCCTGCGCGTGGCCAGTCTATTTTCCACCAGCGGATCCTTTACCAACTGCTCAATGCTCTTTTTTTCTTCTCGTGAGCGGAACGAAAAAATACCGGTGTATTGATTTGCAATATCCCCTCCCTGATATTTTATTTCTTCATATTATACACCTGTATCTTTTGCTGCACAATCTAAAAAAATTTTCTACACTAGTGATTTCAAATAACGTTTTCGGTCACTTTCTTGGTGAATAAGTCAACCGTACCATTCTAGCAATTACCATCTCCTTGTCATTAGCTATTATATATTTCCAAGAAACGACGGGCTGTGTTGCCTAGAAGATACCTTTGACGGCTCAGAATTAATAGATTTGTTCTCCTGAATTATCAGAAAAACCGCTTCCATTATTTGTTTGAAAGTAGTTTGAGTGTCTTCTGCCGTAGTGCGGGATCCAACAGGGACAAAAACTGCAGCAGTGCTGATGCCTCGAATACTGCCCACTACAAACAAAGAGGCTGCTTCCATTTCAGTTGCCAATACATTTGCTTTTTTCCACACCAACCATTTATTCTTAGTCTCTGTCTCATTTAGAGATTTTAGAATTTTTTCACTGTAATATGAATCTTTACCGTGTGTAATTCCATGATGAATGTTTGTAGAAACAATCTTTTTGATATTGGCTATTAGGGCATAAGTCAGAAACAAATCTGGAATTGCGGGATAGGCCATATCAATATATTGTACTGAGGTACCTTCAGCTCGAACACTGCCTGTAGAAACCACGATACTGCCTATTTTGACGTAGTTCTGCAAGAATCCACAGGTTCCTATTCTGATGATGGTATTTACACCGAGATCGATTAACTCTTCAGCTACAATAGCTGTCGAGGGGCTACCTATGCCAGTAGCTATTAGATTCACAGTGATTCCTGAGGAAACGACCTCATAACAAATAAAGCCTCGTTTCGTATTTAATAAAGTTTTTTTGTCCAATGCCGATGCCAAATATTCAACACGGTTAGGGTCTCCGGTAATGATTGCGACAGAAGAATTTAATGTATCAACTCCGAGGTGATCAGGCATTGTTATGATATCCTTATATATTTTTTCAAGAAAGGTTTGATATGTTCTTGGTTGAGGCGTGATTCGACTGTTCGCATAGGACCTCCTGATTTCAAATGATATATATGAGCATTTTCATTCGGCGAAAGACTGCAAATTTGACTTTCGTAAAATTCACGAATTTTAAATCCGCTCGAATTTCTCACCGTATTCACCAAAGCTGGGCTTTCTTTTGGCAAATCATTAAGCGTTTTCATTTCATTGGTCCACCTTTTGACGAAAACCCTAGCTTTTGCAGTGTTATTGGCTATAAAAAATGCTCCCAAGTATTGTGTTATTTTGGACTGATCTGTTTTACATACACCAACATCATAATCTCCTCTTAGTAGATATGCAAAGTCACGAAGAATTATAGTGTCGCAGTCTAATAGTATTGTTGGGACACTGGTGCTGTTTAGAATTTGCTGCAAGGCACTGGTTTTAAAGTAAGTACTCGCTTGCCAGCCACTGTCATGTAAATTTTTCATTTGACTATTGACGTTCGTTGGCATAAAGATGATTTTGTCAACACAACTTAGTCGCTGCCTCGTTGCTTCGTCCAAGCCTGTATTGAAAATATATACGTGTTCTATTAGGCATTGGTTTACAATATCAAGCAAAGACTCAATAAATAATTCCAAGAAAATAGTGTAGCTAGAATTTGCAACTGTGATGAAATTGTATTTTATTGCGTTCATTGTAAGTTGTAACCGCTACTAAAACCGATTTTTTCATCCTGGGCGAAAGGGTACTGATGGTGACTTAAGTATTCGTGTATTGGTGCTTTATAGTATAAATTTTTAAGTCGGGGGGATAACCATAGAAACTCTTGTACCAAGGCTTTGTCTAGAAATGGGTAACGTCCTTCTATCCCATAACTTCCTGACACATACTCTTCTTTGGCTAAATATGATATCTGGGTGCCAAAAAAGAAACTTCGCCACGGAAATACATCACTCAATTCTTCAGGAAATATACCACCGAAATTACTATGCTTATATTTCTTGTGCCCATTGTGTCCATAATCAGATAGTATTTCGTCTGCTCCTTGTCCTGAAATGTATATTTTGAAACCATCAGCTTTGGCCAATGAACAGATATGAGCTAACCCAACTGCCCCCTGATCATTCGTCAGGTATTCGTTTGGAGTCAATACGCCATCTCGATAGATTTGATATTGAAATTCTTCACCGTATTTTTTTAAGTAGCTCTCAGCTTCAGCATACTTTTGTCTTGAAAACTCAATGAGCCTACTTTTATCAAGGCTGGAGTGCCGTTGTTTCAAAAGTTCCCTGTTCTCCCGAGCGAAAATTGAATACGCTTGAAATGGAATGTAGAATTTTTCCATTACACAGGCTAGTGCTCCACTATCGTAGCCGCTACTAAGCCCGATAAAGACCTTTTCGCTAACACTGGTAGTCCTTTTTTTTACTGCATTTTCAAATGCACAAAACCAATCCGTAAATTCTTCTTTTGATTGATTTTTTATGTCAAATACAACGTTGATATGCTTAGAGATAATCTCTAATGAAGCAAGATCAAATATCAATGTTTGATTAGGTACGGCCTTCACAATGTCAATATCTCGGAAGCCGACCCTAGATAAACTACTTTTGTATGAAGCAATCCCAACTTGATGTCCTGAGATTGCATACCATAACGGCTTTGTGGCAAAAGGATCTGTAGCAATCAGCATGATGTTTTCGTTAAAATCTATTAATACAATAGCAAATTCTCCATCAAGCTTTTGCGTAAATGTCATGCCGTACTTTTGATAGGCTGGAATCAAACATTTACCATCACTCGAATATTCAGTGTCAGTAATTTCCTTTGAGTTATATATTTGCCCATTATACATGCATACAATTGATTTGTCAGAAGACAGAAACGGCTGTGGTGTCATCTCTCCAGTAATACTCAATAAATTGTGTATAAAATGATAGTTTTTTAGTTTTATTCCGGTAGTTAAGTCAGGACCTCTGAGTTTTGAGAAATAATTAGCAAGTTCAAAATCATAGTCTATCGTATTGGTAAATATAAAACTACACATAAATTGACAACTCCATAGGTTGACTGGTATTTCATCGTAACCAGATTAGCCCCTCAATGAAGCTAAGACTTTTCACTTAAACTTGAAAGCATATTCACAAAATGAATAATCTGATTATTCCAATCCCACGCAATGGCCTTTTTTCGGGCATTTAGACTCATTTGGTTGAGAATATCTCGATTTCTGCTCAAGATTTCTAACTTGTTGACAAAATCATTGATTGATCTTTCCACCAAAAACCCATTCCAACCATCACCTACAAATTCAGGCATATTGCCGACTTTGGTGCTTAAGATTGGTCTTCCGCAAGCGGCAGCTTCAAGACATGGATTAGGTGTTCCTTCGGTATTTGAAGTACATACATAGACATCTATTTGATTATAATAATCTGGCATATCTTCATACCGATTCAGAGTTTCTTTATTGCTAACACGTAATTTGAATCCTCTTTTTGATAAAGGATAGATGTATTCAAAAAAACCCTTGTCGCAACCGTGATTTGGATTACCGACCCAGCCAACAGTTAACAACTTACCACTCCCAACTTTGGACTTTGGCTGGAAGAGTTGAGTATCAACTCCATTGGGGCAATAATACAAATTCTTGATAACGGGGTAAAAATCCTTGAATAAAAATCTATTTAGAACAAATACGCCTTTAAACTTGTTTAGAAATGCAACATCCTCTGGATTAGAAGATGATCCATTGTAATACATATGAGAGCAAATACCGACGTAAGTTTTTGTATGGTCAAATCGCCCATCGAAAGCTCTAGCAAATTTGATTGAGAAAAATATGATAGCATCGTGAGATGAAAAATCAATGGATTTGTTTTCTTGGTAGCCTAAATCATGCCATTCCGTAGCAATGTCTTTAAAGTAATCGTAATAATATTCGATTGTTACATCAAACCCATAAGGTTTAATATGTTTTAAAATATTTCTTGACTTTATGTCCCAAGCCCAACCTCTATAATCTGCAATAAGTAATAAATTTTTCATAACAGAATACTTCCAGAACCATTTTTCTGCTGTTTATTCAACAAAAAATATTCGTATCGAACACCAAAATCTGGAACTTCTTCCAAATCGATATCCCAGGAAATCTTAGGCAAGGTGTGTGTCTGCGCCCAGAGGCGTAGACACTGGATTGCACCATAACGATTACGAGCATCTTCGGTATGTATTACTCTTACCAGATGTTCAAGAATAGATTCCGCATTGGTAGACATACCAAATTTACCCAGCGCGACAGTCGCTTCAAACCTGGCTAGCAAGCAATCGTGATTGAAGGAATAGTTTTTCAACAATTCCACGTCAATCAAATCAGGATGGGTGACTGCAAATGAGCCAATCGCCCAGATTATGACATTATGAATAGTTATATATGCTCTGTCGCGTAAACGTGCTTGTGCTTGATAAAGTAATTCCTCCGCGCCATCGACCAAATTCATTTCACCCCAAAAATAATATGCATTTTTGACAATCTCAATATTTTCGTGATTGACTAATTCAGAAAAATATTTTACAGCTTGTGCCTCAGCTTGGCTGACTTTGGCCATGCCCAAGGCTAAAGCGAAAAACAATTTTTCTTCAGCAGAATACTCTGTAAGCGTTAAACTTTGATATGTTTTTTCTGATGCTAATTCACCTAGCTTCGCCAGTGACCAGGCAACTTCGTCACGGACATAATAAGAAGAATCCCTCACGCCCTGTATAAGAAATTGCACTGATTTATCGTGTGGAATTTTCCCAAGAGCTTGTGCCATGCGCCATCTAACATCAAAATCCCAATAGTTGAGCAATGTATTTCCAATAGCATCGATTGCGAGATGAATACCTTTGTTATGCGTCAAACTACTTAGAGTAAGCCCCGCCTTCATTGCCGTTGGCCAATCTACATCACTTTGTGTGAGTTGATTGATCGATTGTTCGATTAGATCGGTTTCGCATTCATTTTGGTCAGCTTCTGAAAGGTGAACTCTATCTAGTCGTTCAATATGGGTGTAGTGATATACGAGTGCAGCTGGTTCAAAAATCACTTTGTAGCCAAGAGGTAGCACAATTTTTGTCCAGTAATGATCTTCAAGTTCATAAACAGTTTCATCAAACTTAACTGCCTCCCAAACGCTACGTTTCAATATAGAATTTGCATTCCAGAAATCTGAATTTTGCGTTTCAATTCTAGGCTGCGTCGTTGAAAATATATCTAAATCACGTTTGTCTAAAAACTTGGAGTGTAGAGGGTAGAGTTGTGCTCCATAGACCGCAGCTACATCTTCTTGAACCAGATGCCTGTATAAATTATCCAACCAACGATCATCTGCCGGGATTGTATGTGCACTAAGTACGCAAATATAGTCACCACGGGACAACGCTATAGCGCGATTGAGTGCTTTACCTGGATGATAATCTGATAGTTGAATCATCTTATCAGCATACTGAACTGCAACATTTCGGGATGAATCGGTTGAGTAATTATCAATTCCTATTATTTCATAATTATCTGCGGGCATTCTCTGTGCCCGAACAGCCTTTAATACCCACGGCAAATATGTTTCCTCATTACGAAATCGAATAATGATTGAAATTTTCATTTTCGTCCTCAATAATCAAATCCATCAATTACTTATTCTGCTGCATATTCCGAATATAAGTTCGTGCAGGATCATTCAGTTCACGTCGGACCGGATGAACAAAATACGCATGCTTTAGTGAAAGTGCCCGCTGAACACCACTAATGGCTTGGTAAGGTCTATATCTGTTGGCTGTGTTAGTATCCTTGGGATAAGATTTTGCATTAATACCGAGAAAATCAACCAGAGTTGGAAATAAAACTTCATGCAAGGTGTATGAATTATTTTGTCTTACTAATTCGAGTAGTTCATCATATTCTTTATGTTGAACTAATTTTTGAAGATAGTTTTTGCTAAATGTTTGACCTGGATTGAATGCTCCGTGGGCATACTCAAACCCCCAAAACTTGTACCATGCTGGAAGTTCTGGTCGAAGTGAACGTATTGGTCGCCATCGTGGTCTATTGTGGATATTTTTTAGCAAATCTTGTGCTAGATAATCACATGAAAGCATTTGCTGTTGAATGAAACTTTCATAGTTATGTTTTATGAAGAGAACATCCGAATCTAAATTGGTAATATAATCATATGGAAAATTATTTACTTCTAACCATTTAAATACATCGAAAAAGAAAGGTGCAATCCTTGCATAATCTAATTTCCGAGACGGCAATATATTTAATACTGGTAGATTCTTTGTTAACTGTTCGTCATGCCCAGAGTTGTATACTGCAACATCTGCCTTTGGGCAGAAGTGATTAATATTAGCAATCATTTCCGACAAACATTCATAATTGTTATGGGCTAACACTACGATTAAGTGCTTATTTTGGATTTGCATAGGCATGGGCATAGATTCCTTAATTATCTTGGTCTATGTGAACAAAATATCATTATCGGCGAACCTGACTCATTATTTGAAGCTAGTGGTCCTATCCATAATCAACTATGCAACATGTTTTTTCAAAATATCGCCTGCTTTCCAATTGTATGCATGGGCGAAATTATCGTTATAGGTGCCGATCCAGTTATATACTCGAATAACCAACTCTTCAACCGACGAAACAGATAGTCGGTTCAAACATTTCTGATTTAATTCTCGAAACCAAATCTCAATCTGATTCAACCAAGAGGCATGGAGAGCAGTAAATACAAACTCCACCTCGTGTGGGTGAATTATTACATCCGGCAGTAGAATCGCTTTAACTTTTAGATATTTCTAACCAGATATGGATTATTACCCCAGAGAAATAAGGGTTTCGGGCTATTATTCCCTGTAAATCCGCATATTTCCAAAAATCTAAAGGGATTTTTAAGCTATCACTGCACCGTGTGAATATGGCTTGGTTTGGCTATTGAAATGAAAAAATAAGGTAGGATCGAATATGGAGAGCTTAAGCGGAAAGCCTTGGAGCGCCAAGCGAAGCTTGGCATTTCTTATAGGGTGCAAGTCCCTATCGAGTAAGGCCTAACCAGCCACTCGTATCGAGTGTTGCAC
>SDBT01020025.1_pt1 | contig 10472 bp, 8 predicted proteins | sample 2277101 | NCBI WGS metagenome assembly SDBT01 (sample SAMN10404973, study PRJNA504765) | marine sediment metagenome | isolation source: marine sediment core GS10_PC15, 103 cmbsf | place: Arctic Ocean: Southern Knipovich Ridge | collected 2010
TGGCCGCAGTTTCGCGGCATCGACAATCGGAGCGTTGCCCCGGACGAGACACCCCCGATTCGTTTCGACGATGACCACAATGTGGCATGGAAGGCAGCGCTACCCGGCCGGGGACCGTCGAGCCCGATCGTGGTCGGCGGCCGCGTGTTTATAACGGCGTCGAGCGGCCCGCGGGAAGATCGCCTCCACCTGCTCTGCTTCGATGCGGCCAACGGCAAGCGGCTTTGGCATCGCCAGCTTTGGGCAACCGGCTCGGCGGCCGTGCATCCGTTCGGGGCCAATGCGACACCGACACCCGCTAGCGACGGAGAACACGTCTTCGCTTTCTACTCGTCGAACGATCTGGCCTGCTTCGATATCGAGGGAAACCTCTGCTGGTTTCGCGGGCTGGCCCATGACCATCCGGCGGTTCGCAACGATGTAGGCATGGCCTCTTCGCCCGTGGTGATCGGCCGGATGCTGATCGTTCAGATGGATACGCCCTCGGAGGCGTTTGTCGTGGGTATCGACAAGGGGACCGGCAAAACTCAATGGCGAATCGACCGAGAAAAGGGGGCCATGTGGACTTCGCCCACCGTGTTGCGAGGAGAAACTCGTGAAGAGGACACCCTGTTGTTGCAAGCTCGCGACGGGCTGACCGGCCACGACCCACGAACGGGCCGCGAACTTTGGGCCTATGAAGCGTCGTGCCATTCGATCGCTTCGGTCACCACCGACGGCGATCGGGTCTATTTGCCGTCGCATGGCCTACACGCCCTGCGCCCCGACGTGAAGAACCGTCGAGTGGAATTACTCTGGCACGAGCCGCGGCTCCGCTCGGGCAATCCCTCGCCGATCGTTTATCAAGGACGGGCTTATACGATCAAGTCGCCGTCGATCCTGGTTTGCGGCGATGCGGCCGACGGAAACGTTCTCTGGCAACTTCGCTTGGAAGGGCCGCAATGGAGCTCGCCCGTGATCGCGGGGAAATATCTTTACTGCGTCAACCACAAGGGGCTAGTTCAGGTCGTCGAGCTAGGCGAGAAAGGAACCTTGCTCGAAAGCAGTCAAATGGACCCGGCCGTGTTGGCCACGCCGGCGGTTGCCGACGGTGCAATCTATTTCCGCAGCGACCGAAACCTTTGGAAAGTAGCCGACGAGTGACCGAATCGATCGAAATCCAACCCGGCGGCCCGATCCGCGGCTCGATTCGTCCGCCGGGATCGAAGAGCATTACGAATCGGGCCCTGGTCTGCGCCGCATTGGCCGAAGGCGAGTCGACGCTGCGTGGCGCGCTCGACAGCGAAGACACCCGGGTGATGATCGGGGCACTTGGGCAACTCGGCCTGAGCGTCGATCATGATCCCCAAGCTGCCACGATCCGCGTTGTCGGCTGTGGCGGCCGAATTCCCGCCGCCGGCGCCGAACTTTATGTGGCCAATAGCGGCACGACCGTCCGCTTTCTCACCGCCATGGTCACGCTGGGCCACGGGACGTTTCGCCTCGACGGTACCGACCGGATGCGGCAACGTCCGATCGGCGATCTGTTGGAGGCGTTGAATCAGTTGGGGGCCGACGCCGCCGGCGAAACGGATTCCGGCTGTCCCCCGGTCGTGGTTCGGGCCGACGGACTGCCCGGCGGACGGGCGAGCGTGGCGGGGAATATATCGAGCCAGTTTCTCAGTGGGCTACTCATGGCCGCGCCCGGCGCCGAGCAGGCCGTGGAACTGACCGTTCGCGGAGAACTCGTCTCGAAGCCCTATATCGAAATGACCCTGGCCGTAATGGCCTCCTTCGGCGTCGCGGCCGAGGCGTCTCGGTTGACGCAGTTTCTTCTTCCCGCCGGTGCCGCCTACCAGGCCCGGCAATATGACGTCGAGCCGGATGCGTCGGCGGCCAGCTATTTCTTCGCCGCGGCGGCGATTACCGGCGGAGAAGTAACCGTCGAGGGCCTCTCTCGCGATGCGTTGCAGGGCGATGTGGCCTTCTGCGAATGCCTTGCCCGGATGGGATGTGAAGTGACGTATGAGCCGGATCGAATCACGGTGGCCGGCCGGCCGTTGCGTGGGATCGATGTCGACATGAACGCGATCAGCGACACGGTTCAAACGCTCTGCGCGGTGGCCCTGTTCGCCGAGGGCCCGACCGCGATCCGTGGCGTTGGCCATATTCGACACAAAGAAACCGATCGGATTGCCGCGCTGGTCACCGAACTGCGCAAGCTCGGAGCGGAAGTCGACCAACGGCCCGAGGGGCTGCAAATCGTGCCGGGCAACTTGCATGGCGCCGAGATCGATACCTACGACGACCATCGCATGGCCATGAGTCTGGCACTGGTCGGACTGGCGACGCCGGGTATCGTTATTCGTGACCCCGACTGCACGGGCAAGACTTATCCGGCCTTCTTCGATGACTTGGCCGAACTGCGGCAGTAGACTATCGCGACGAGGACGATTCAGACTCGGGGCTGCGGAGGTCCACTTTGCGCAGCAATTGGTCCGCCCGCCTCAGCAGCGAGTTTTCCTGTTCCGCGGGATCATAGCGAAGGTTGGCCGGGTCGAGGGCTTCGAACTCGGCCTGGCAGTGTTGACACACGACCGCCTTGCCCAAGTGTTCCACGCGAATCTGAAGACGCCGCCCGCACGTTGGGCAGTCTCGATCGAAGTAGGTTGAGTTCGACATGGCGTCACCTCCTGCAACGAGTCCACGTACCACCTCGAACAGATATCGTATCCAAAACAGGGCGCATGTCAAGGACAGGTCAGCCGAGAAGCCCGCCGCAATGACAACATGGGCAGCCTGCGAAAGCTACGGCCGCCACGAGTTCTATGCGGAATACAAAGAGTCCAAGGGCTCCTATGTCGGTCCCGCAATCATTACATGTAGGGTGTATCGTCTTTTCGACGACACTTTCTCCGGTCAAGAAGGTTTTCTGACGGGGGTCTATTCGCCGGACGACGTCGAGTATTTCGAATAATCGCTATTGGGGGACTACTTTATCCGCCGAGCCGTCTTCAGCAGGACCGTCTTGACGGGGGTGCGATCGAACTGCTCGGTGTCCTGGACTTCCACGCGACTGATCTTGTCGACGATCTCTGTTCCCTCGATCACCTCGCCGAAGACGCAATAGCCGAAGCTTTCTGGATCGTCGGCCGAATGATCGAGCATCTCGTTGTTGGCCAGATTGAAGAAGAAATGTCGGGTGGCGCTGTCCAACTCGGCCTCTCGCGCCATGGCGATCGTATAGGGCAGGTTCTTCAGTCCATTGTCGGCTTCGTTGCGTATTGCCCCGGAGGAATGTCTTTCTTCGCCTTTGGGGTCGTATCCGCCGCCAATGACCACTTTGGGCTCGTCCTGGCCCTTGGCGTTAAAGACCTGATGGAAGATGGTCTGGTCGAACTCCCGTCGGGCAACGTAGGAGAGAAAGTTCTGGACCGTTCCCGGCGCCTTCGCGGTGTCAAGCTGCACCTTGATGGTTCCCAGTGAAGTTTCCAGGAGCACCACCGGATGGAGGGGGTCCAGCTTCGGCGTGCTCGACGCCGAAGAACCGCTCGCGGAAGAATTCTTGCCCGCTGCGCCGTCCGAACCTTTGATATCCGTGGAAGTGGTCTCATCGTCGCCGCCTCCACAACCGGTCAGGGTCATACCAACCAGCGCAAGCACGAGCAACGCGGCGAACGAACCGAAAGTAGCTTTCCCAGTGACGATAGTTTTCCCGAAGAAGAGCATTCCCTTGCCTCCATGCGTGGGTGTTGCGTACGCGACAAGGCGGTATCATCCACGGAAAGGCCATTTCATGCAAGCTCGGTTCTTCGGCATGGCGTCAAGGCCGGCAAGGCAGGTAAGCCAGGGGATCTTTTCCGGTGGTTTCTTTGACAAGATTTCTGATACAATGGACTGGGCTCCCGTGAAAAGAGGGGCGGGTATCGTTTTCCAGCCCTCGTTTTTCCACTCCGCGCCTACATCGGGCATTCATAATGTACAGACGATGGTATTACGTGGCGGTAATCGGCCTGTGGCTGACGAGCATGACATGGCTGGTTAGCCAGAAGGTCTTACCGCCCATCCTTCAGGGCGAGCCACCCAGCGCGCGCGAGGTCTTCGAGGCCCAGAAGCGACAGCCGGTCGTCGCCTGGGAGTTGATGCTCGACGGGCGCCCGCTGGGTTGGGCACTGAGCACGGTGATCGATTCACCGCACGACTTGACGGAGATCCGTAGCCGGGTGCATATCGATCGCCTTCCCTTGGAGCGATTCACCGATGGCTGGGTGGGGGCCATGATGAGTCTGGTCAAGCGTCAGACCGACGTAAACATGCTCCAGGTCGACACCGAGAACACCGTGGCCGTCGATCTGTTGGGTAATCTGGTGCGGTTCGATTCGACGATCAAGGTCGGTCCCAAGCAGAAACTCGCTCGAATCGAGGGAGTTGTCCACGGAGACAGCCTTCTGTTGACCGTAGAGGCGGGTGACCACAAACTTGGCCCCAAGGAGTATCCCGTCTCCGACGCCCTGCTGGGTAATTCGTTTGCTCCGGATACGCAGTTGCCGAAACTTCACGATGGCCAGACGTGGACGGTTCGGACCTATAATCCGTTGAAACCCTTCTCCCCGTTGGAGATCATCGAGGCCAAGGTCGAAGGCTCCGAACTGTTGGCCTGGAACGGCCGACACCCATTGGTCTGGAGAGTCGTCTTTCGCCGCGATTCCGGTTCCGGGTTGATCGACGGCGACCGTGTCCGAGGGCAGCTCTGGGTAACTCGCGACGGGACGGTGCTGAAGCAAGAGGTCGTGATCCTCGACGCCACGCTCACGTTTTCGCGCCTTACCGACGACGAGGCAGTCCGGCTCGAGAAGGCCGCCGCCGAGACCCCTAGTGGGAATATCTCGCTCGATCGCCTACTCCAGGGCAGCGCTTCGAACGACAGCGCCGACCCGCCTGACGACAATGACACTCCAGTGACACCAACTCTGCCATGATCGAATTCGACAACGTAACACGAAGCTACGGCAAGAAGGTCGCGGTCGACCGGCTGACCCTGTCGGTGGCGCCGGGTGAGCTCTTTGCATTGCTGGGGCCCAACGGAGCGGGAAAGACAACGTCCATCAAGATGTTGGTCGGCCTGTTGCGGCCCGACGCCGGAACGATCCGCGTCTGCGGCAACGACGTCAAGGCCCATGTGGGACGGACCACCGCCGCGATGGGATATGTGCCTGACGAACCGTTCCTCTACGACAAACTGACCGGCCGCGAGTTTCTTCGGTTCATCGCGGAAATGCGAGGGCTTGACCGGAAAACGGTCGGCGAGCGGATTGCCCGAGAGTCCGAGAAGTTTCGTCTCGACGATTTTCTCGACAATCTGACCGAGAGCTACTCGCATGGGATGAAGCAGCGGCTGGTTTTCGCCTCGGCCTTGCTGCACGACCCGGCCGTGCTGGTCATCGACGAGCCAATGGTGGGGCTCGACCCGCGCAGTGTCCGGTTGGTCAAGGACCTGCTGCGCGTGCGGTCGGCGGACGGCATGACCGTCTTCATGTCGACCCATACGCTGGCAGTGGCCGAGGAGATCGCCGATCGGATCGCGATCGTCGAGGGCGGACGATTGCACTTCCTCGGCACCACGGCCGGGCTACGACAGCAACTATCGGCCGACGATTCCTCGGCGGGTGATGCCTCGCTGGAATCGCTCTTCCTGGAACTGATCGATGGGAACGGCAACGGCCAGGATGGCCAGCCACCCTCGTAACAAGCTACCCCAAATGCTGAAGCTGTTTATCGGCGCGACGGGGCGGCGGCTCGGGTGGGTTTGCCGCCGTTGGTGGCGGTCAATAGCCGGACGTTGCCCGGGCCGAGAAGTTGGTCGACGCGAGATCGCATCTCGTCGTTGATCGCCACGCGGAACTTGCCGCATTGACAGGCGACTCGGCTGCCGTCGGCCAGCCACAGCGCCAATTGCAGTCGGCAATCGCCCGGGTAGCCGCGGAGAATCTCGTGCAGTTGCTCGAGGCCCTTTTGGCCATGCTCCTTCTCCGAGACGCGAATCTTGATGCCTCGCGTGTATCGTTTGGCCAGGGCATCCAGCGGGATCACTTCGTTCACGATCAGGTTGGCCTCTTCGCTGCCGGGCCGTTTGTCGATCGCCCCGCTCACGACCACGATCGCGTCCGGTTGGACCAACTCGCCGTAGTTGACGAACTGGTCGGGCCATAGGATACATCGCATCATCCCGGCCGTGTCCTCCAGATCGAACATGGCATATCGGCTCGGGTTCCCCGGCTTGGGGTTCTTCGTATGCGAGTGCTTGATCGAGGCCAGCATCCCGCCGAGCTTAACTTCCGTTCGATGTTTCAGCCCGGTTGCAGCAGCGGAAGAGTGCGAACAGTAAGTGCCGAGCGTCTCTCGATGCTCGTCCAACGGGTGGTTCGACAGATAAAACCCGAGGACCTCTTTCTCCTTGGTCAATTGTTCTCGTTCTTCCCAGTCGGGGGTGTCGGGTAGGTTGTCGGCCGGGTCGGGCTGCTCTTCTTGGACGTCGTCGAAGAGTCCCATTTGGCCGCTTCGCCGATCGGCAGCGGCAGCGGCACCGGCCTGGATAGCCCGATCGACCACGGCGAACCACTGCGAGCGCCGCGCGCCGAACGTGTCGAAAGCGCCGGCCTTGATCAGCGTCTCGACCGTCGACCGGTTGACCACGGCCGGATCGATCCGCTCGCAGAAATCGAACAGACTCTTATACTCGCCGTCGGCTTCTCGCAGCCGGCCGATCAGCCGGGCGGCCGCGTCCCCACATCCTTTAATGGCCGACAGGGCGAAATAGATCTTGCCCTGGGCCACCGTAAACTCGGCCACCGAGCGGTTCACGTCCGGCGGGACCACTTCGATCTCCATCCGAGTACAGTCTTCGAGATGCTCGACCAGCGAGTCCTTCCGCTTGAAATTGCGGCCCGGGATGTCGCTCGATAGTAGTGCGGCCATGAACTCGACCGGGTAATGGGCCTTCAGATAGGCCGTCATATAAGCGAGCAGGGCATAGGCGGTCGAGTGGCTCTTATTGAAACCATAGCCGGCGAATTTCTCGATCATGCTGAAGAGTTCCGCGCCCTGTTTCTTCTTGAGTCCCTTCTCGTCGGCGTTGGTGATGAACTGATCGCGGAACTTGGCGATCATCGGCAGCTTCTTCTTGCTGATCGCCTTAATGCACGTGTAGGCACTGGCCAGTTCGATGCCGCCGAGCCGGTTGAGAATCCGCATTACCTGTTCCTGATAGACCATCACGCCGTGGGTCTCTTCGAGGATATCTTTCATGACCGGATGCGGGTAGGCGGCCTTCTGACGGCCGTGTTTCACTTGGATGTAGTCGTCGACCATACCGCCTTCGAGCGGCCCGGGACGATAGAGCGCGTTGGTCGCGATGATGTCGCGGAAATGATCCGGTTTCATGCGCTGCAAGAGATCGCGAATCCCGCCGCTCTCGAACTGGAAGATCCCCTTCGTCTCGCCGCGGCAGAACAGGGCGAAGGTCTCCTTGTCGTCGCGGGGGAATTTGTAGGGGTCGACCTTCTCGCCGGTGGTCTGCTCGATCAGTTGCACGACCTTCGAGAGGATCGTCAGGTTGCGCAGGCCGAGGAAGTCCATCTTCAGCAGTCCGGCCGCCTCGACGTCCCCCATGGCCCATTGCGTAACGACTTCTTCCTTACCCGAGACGTGCTGCAGCGGAACATAGTCGGTCAGCGGACCGTCGGCGATGACCACGGCGCAGGCATGGGTCCCGACGTTCCGCGCCAGACCCTCGATCTGCATGGCCAGAGTCAACAGCTCGCGAGCCTCGGGGTCCTTCTCGTAGGCTTTGCCGAGCTCGTCGCTTTTCTCGATGGCCTTTTTCAGAGCAATACCCAGTTCGTCGGGGACCATCGCCACGAGGGTGTCGACCCGGGAGATCGGCCAACCGAGCGCGCGGCCCACATCGCGAACGGCAGCCCGGGCCGCCAGCGTGCCGAACGTGCCGATCTGGGCCACCATCTCGACCCCGTATTTGTCGCGGACGTATTGCAGCACTTCGCCGCGGCGATGCTTGTCGAAATCGATGTCGATATCCGGCGCTTCGAGCCGGTTCTCGTCCAAGAATCGCTCGAACAACAGATCGTGTTCCAGCGGGCACACGTGGCTCATATACAACGCGAAACAGACCAACGAACCGACGCCGGAACCCCGGGCCGTCGCCTCGATACTCTGTTGTCGGGCAAATCGGACAAAGTCCCAAACGATCAGGAAGTAGTTCGGGAAACCCTGCTTGTTGATCACGCCCAGTTCACGATCGAGTCGGGCCATGACCTCTTCGGAAAACTGGCCGTCGGCGTAACGGTCCGGGCAGTCCGAATAACGATCCCTAAGCCCCTCGAGACACAACTCGCGGAGATAGTCCTCCGAGGTTTTTTCCTCGGGCGGCGTATAGACGGGAAAGTGGCGATTGCCCAACTCGAGTTCGATGTCGACGCTGTCGGCGATTTCCTGCGAACGCTTGACCGCGTCCTCATGGCCGGGAAAGGCCTCGAGCATCTCTTCGGGACTGCGGAGGAAGAATTCGTTGGTCTCCATCCGCATACGGTTCGTGTCGGTGCGGAACTTGCCCGTGTTGACGCAGAGCAGGATATCTTGTGCTTCGTGGTCCTCGCGATGGACGTAGTGGACGTCGCTGGTGGCGACCAGGGGGATTCCCATCCGGTTGGCCAGATCGACGGATCCCGCCATGGCCAGGCGTTGGACTTCGAGGCCGTTGTTCTGGATCTCGATAAAGTATCGGTCGCCGAACAGCCCGTGGAACCAGGCGGCGGCTTCCATGGCCTTCTTCAGTCCGGCTTCTCCGCCGGAAAGGATCGCTCGGTTGACCTCGCCGGAGACACATCCGCTGAGACAGATGAGTCCTTCGTGGTTGGCTTCGAGAAGCTCACGATCGATTCTCGGCTTGTGATAGAAACCTTCGAGGAAGGCGGCCGACGTGAGTCGCAGGAGGTTGCGGAATCCCGTGCGGTTTTGGGCCAAGAGCGTTAAGTGATAGTTCGACCCCTTGGAAGTGGAAGGATCTCGATTGAACCGGCTGCCCGGGGCCATATAGGCCTCGAATCCCAGCACGGGGTTAATATCCAGGTCCTTGGCCTTGCGATAGAACTCGACCACGCCGTGGAGATTGCCGTGGTCGGTCAGCGCCAGCGCGTTCATGTGCAGCGATTTGGCCCGATCCAACAGCGCGCCGACGGAACTGGCCCCGTCCAACAGGCTATAATGACTATGGCAATGAAGATGCGTAAAAGAAGGGGGCACACTCATCCGATTCCTCCGTGTCGGGGCACGATCCGTATGGCCGGCGATAGGCCGAGAGGGGCCATTCTATCATCGCCCCGGGCCGACGGGTAGGAGGCTGTTGAATCGGCCCGTTGAAAAGAGCTGTTGGGTGGCACACCGTCGTAGCTACGTTCGCCAGAACGTGGTTGTAACCCTCAAGCACGCCCCACGTTCTGGCGAACGTAGCTACAAGCCGATGAATAATCCAACCTCCTACTCACCCGGCTCGCCGATCGAGCGGAGATATTCGGCCAAACGACTCTGTAGATCGATGAGGTTTTGCCATTGCCGCTGATCGACGGTGACGCGATCCGATTTCCCCTTCGGCTTGACCGACTGGATCATGCCCCTCAACCGCAGGTGAACATAGGTGATCAGTTCGGCCAGTTGAGCGGCCTGGCCGGGACCGAGCGACCTGGGTAACTCGGGGGGGATGAGCGTGTGAAGCGTTGCTTGAGCGTCCGGATCGTCGGCCCAATTCAACTCGAACTCCAACGCGACCGACCCCGATTCCTCTTCCACGTCGTCGGCGTCCATCTCCACGCCTTCGGACAGATCGACCCCGCGCAATGCGGCCAAGCGCTGAGCGATCTCCTCGCGAGAACCGAACAGCAACATGCTTCGCCCAACGTCGATCACGTCGCCCGGCCGGAGAATCCAGACCTGGACATTTTCGCCGTTGACCTTGGTCCCGTTGGTGCTTTCCAGGTCGGTCAGGACGAGCTTTCCGTCGTCCTCCTGGATTTTCAGATGGAATCGGCTGATCCGCTCGTCATTGAGTTGGATCGGATTGCCCTCTTCTCGGCCGATGGTCAGCGGGGTCCGCACGTCGGAAAAGACGCGGCCCCGATCGGCACCATCCAAAACCCGCAAGACCACCGACGTCATGAGCGATCACTCTTTATGCCCTGGGCCGCGCGAGATACGTGCCCGAACTGTCCAATTTGCCCCCGTTTTAGCACGAATTCCCGGGAGTGGCAAGCGTCTGGGCTCGATTTTCGGAATCCGCTCGTCTAACCTTACGGCTTGACCCGCACCAACTTACGGTAGCCGGTGATCGGCTTGCCCGTATCGATCACGAAATCGAAGTCCTCGCCCCGATCGATCGCCTCGTGATAAGCGGCCAATACACCGTCCATCAACCGGCGATATTC
>SDBT01020026.1_pt1 | contig 10471 bp, 10 predicted proteins | sample 2277101 | NCBI WGS metagenome assembly SDBT01 (sample SAMN10404973, study PRJNA504765) | marine sediment metagenome | isolation source: marine sediment core GS10_PC15, 103 cmbsf | place: Arctic Ocean: Southern Knipovich Ridge | collected 2010
CACGAAGTTGTTCCTGAAGATATAAGAAGCCAGTTCAACGTGGCACGTAACTTATCCCTTTATACATGGTTCTGCTACTCCTTTCATAATGTATCAACTCTTAAGGCGTACTCGACCGTCGAATTGGCATTACGAATAATATTGGATAAATCTGAGGAAGACAAGCCTTCTCTTTGGAAAATGATGAGAGAGGCTGTCAACAAGCATCTTATTACAGATAAACACTTTGGTCACATTATGGAACAATCTTTAGATTTGAAGTCCAAGCCTTTTGTCGAAGCCTTACCAGATATAATAGCTAATCTGCGAAATCTCGAGGCACATGGCAGCACAACACTCGGGCCTTGGTCGGTAATGGTTCTTCGTATATGTGCCGGCATCATAAACCAACTTTTTGATAAGACCGAAGATAATTTATGATAAAATACCTACATTAAATCTGAACAAAGAATCGGGGAGCAGATCAGTCGCGGACCTGTTCCCTCGTTTGTGAAACTGCTCCCTGATTAGGCCCATTTTTGCTGCTTTTAAAAATCACAAAAATCAAAATAGCGCCATAAATTATCTGACGCATATTTGCTGCAATGTTATTCGGCATACCGAGAAAACGAAGCGCTTCGGGAAGCAAAACAAGGAAAGTCGCTGCGAGAGCAATCTTAAACATGTTACGCATTCCGCCAATGATAACAATACTTAAAATGAAAATTGATTCGTTAATTGTGAAACTTGTCGGGTCGATATAACTGATGTAGTGTGCATATAGAACGCCGGGTATAGCGGCAAACATTGCGCTTATTGAAAAGGATATAACTTTAGCTTTATGTATATTCTTACCAAGACTTTGAGTAAATATCTCATCTTCGCTTAATGCAATTAATATTCTTCCGAAAGGCGACCGGCTAATATTATTTAATAAAAACCAAACAATCCCAACGAAAAATAAACCAAGCAATAAAAAAGAAATTTTATCTTCAAACGAGAAACCGAAAATTTCTATTGATGGAATTCCCGGTATTCCAAGCGGACCTCTTGTAAGCGATTGCCAATTATTCATTATTGAAAAAATAACAACCTGAATGCCGAGAGTGATTATAATAAAATAATCATCTACCGTTCTAAGTGAAATTGTTGAAACAATAATTGCTGTAATCCCGCAAAAAAGCATTGCTAGGGGAAGCGTGATAAGAAACGGCAATCCAAAATTTACAGTTAACAATGCGGAAGTATAAGCGCCAACGCCGTAAAACCCGGCATGAGCGAGAGAAATTAAACCGGAGTAACCTGCAGCCAAACTCAAGCTTTGAGCAAGCAGAATATAGATTAAAATAAATATGAATAGATGTAAAATATATTCCATCTCAAAGCTCTACCTTTTTTAACCGCTTACCGCTAAAACCAAGCGGTTTCCAGATTAATAACAAAATTAAAATTACATAAGCTGTTGCATCCATCCATTTACTGTCTATATAGTAAGCCGAAAGATGCTGTGCAGTTGCAAGAAGTAACGCGCCGCCGATTAAACCTTTGTAGCTACCCACACCGCCGATTATCATTGCAACAACAGCGTAAAGAAAAACATGAAAACCCATAGTCGGCGTCATGTGCGTATCCAGCGCAATTAAAATTCCGGCAATTGATGCAAGAGCCGAGCCGATAATAAAACTCCATAAAATAACGCTGTCAGATGAAATACCAAAAATATTGCTTAATTCCGTGTTTGAAGACACCGCTTTTATTTGTTTACCGAGTGATGCATATTGTAAAAACAAAATTATCGCCGTGAACAAAATAGTACTTACAACAATAGTAATGATTTGTACCTCTGTAATGTAAGCGCCAAAAATATTATGCCCTACTTTTACAGGCCATGTGCTTAGACTTTTTGCGTCGTTTCCCCAAATTAGTGAAATTAGGTTTTGCAGAATTACATACAGCCCTAAAGAAGCAACTAACATTTTCCAGGAAGATGTTTCCCTTTTACGTAAAAGTTTATAGATACCAATTTCACTAATTACATTAATTAAAACAGCGATAATAATTGCCAAAGGAATTGCAAACCATAAACTAAAACCCAATTGTATTGAAAAGAGAAAGGTTAAATACGCGCCTAATGTAATTGTTACTGCGTGGGCGATATGAAAATATTTTGTAAGGTAATAGATTAAAGTAAATGAGCTCGCAATTAATAAAAGCAAAGATGTGGATATAATTATGTTTAAAGGTATTTGCACTATTTAATCTAAATTAATTATCTTTTGCTTCATTAAAAAAATCTTTAAGCCATAAACTACGTTTGAAAATATCCTTAAAATCATTTCTATATTTTTCTACATCTGTTTGATTAAAATAAAAATTTATTCTGACATTATCTGCCTTAAAAGATTCATCTGTATTATGAATTACGGATTGAATTCCTAATATATTTCCAAAAATTCCAATATCATCTAAATTTTCCCCGTTAATTATGCCCAGTGCTTGCGAACTCATTATGATTTTCAGTTTAGCTTTCTTAGAATTACAAAATTTATTATACCACCAAGTTAGATATTTTCTAATACTTTCATTTTTTAGTTCGTTTGTAGTCATATCGATCCATTGATCTTCAATAACAAACAGTTTTTGAAATGAATTAAGTTTTGCATTTTTTTTAGTTTTGCCAAGTTGAAATTCTAAAAAATTAGTTTCCGATACCAGTCGTGCCTCATTTTCAATATATATTTTTTCAGTAGAGCAATTTAGGATTTGAATACTTAGATATTTTTCAGAAAGTTCCACTAATTTTCTCCAAACAGTTTTTTCAAAATAATGTGTAGGAACTCTTGAAATCAATCTATTGCCAGCAGAATAAATAAAGTGACTAGGCAAAAATTCATTGTATTTCAATTTTGAAAGAAATAGATGAAAATCTAAATGTTGTTTGTCTTTTTTCATTGTTTTATCAAATTGCAAATCTTTTTTAACTGAATTCGAAATTTTATTCATCAGAAAGTTTGACTCGGCGAATTCATTAAGAATATTACCAGTATAAGATCTAGACATTTTATAATCATTGAAATCCTTTTTAAATCCTTCCCATTCGATTTTGAATATGACCCATTCAGAAAACATGTATGCAAGTATCGCACAGAAAAAAAGCACAACTATCATACTAGGTGTAGTTAGTTGTTGATTTTTGTGCAATAAAGTATGGACTATTATATCAACAATAATAGCGAAAACAACTGGCACGATTCTAATTAATATTTTTTTACACATTTGTTAATATTATTAATATTATTTAAAACATTCTGATACAAATGGGGTGGAATTGACTTGCCTTCCTTCACAATACAACCACAATTAAAAGTTCCTGAACGTTTGTAGTTTGAAGAATTTAACCAAATCTCTTCTAAAGAGGATTCCCAATAATTTCCTTCTGTTCTTTCTTCCGACCCAGGACAACTTAAAACTTTTCCGTATAGAGAAACATATAATCCTGTTGCAATTTGATTACATGGATGTGCACCAGCATAAGCTGAAATTCCTTCATTATTAATTTGTTCAATGGATTGTATATTTGTTTCAATGTTAAACTTGTAGATGTCACTATATAACTGAACCAATTTTTCTTTGGCTGGAGTTATTTTAGCCCAAACCTCGTTCTTTGCTCTTCCACTAATCATTGTTGGGGTAACGACACAATAGAGGTTTCTTAATCTAGCCCATTTGTAGATTTCAAATGCTTCATCAATATTCCAAATTGTGACAGGACTATTAATAATCGCTAAGCGTGTAGGAAAGCCATCATTAAATCCTTCTGCAATTAATAATCCTAAAGCACGATTTCTTACATGAATGAATTTTTTTGCTCTTCCTACCATTCTTGCTTGAATTAAATCATCAAAAGAATTGAAGCCAAGCATAATACTTACATTAAGATTATTCAATTCTTTGACCAATTCTATCCCAGAAGATATCCCATATTCTCCGAAGTATTTATTAACTAAATTATCGTCACCAATCACTTGACCTTTTGTAAATATTAAAGGAATAATATTTTCCGTTTTAAGAAATTTTAAAAATATTAATAAGCCATAATTCTCAAATGGGTCCCCCGCACCTAAAAATTTTACAGTTCTTAATCCAAGTTTTTTAGCTTGAAGAATTACATCAACCAAATTGTCATATTGCATCTCAAATTTGACATCATCAATAGAGTTTTTCTTTCGGAAACATGTGGGGCAATTAAGACTGCAGTATGATCCGAAGTCAATATCCAATGTAAGTAATTTCCCTTTATTAACATTTATTGTGTCTTTATTAAAAGCCCATCCATAGATGTCATTAATATAATTATCAGGGAATCTTTTATATTTAATAGAAATATCAGGTATTACTTTCATTTATTATTTTACTTCCACAAATATTCCATTAATTACTTGATACATTCCCCATAATCTATCAACTTCTCCATCATTATCGAAATTTAAAAGGCCTGTCATGGACTGAAAAGTATGTGTGTATAAATATTCCTTAACTTTATCAGCATCATTGCCTGCATTTTTAACTGCTTCTAGAATAATCATCGCCCCTTCATAAGCATAAGCATCATACGCTCCAGGTTCTTTAGAATATTTATCAACAAACATTTTATGATAATTCTTATAATATGAAGATGTTTTATCAACTAGCACATTTGAACAATAAAATCCTTCAGCACTATTTCCAGCGATTGAAATCACATCATCATTGCAAGACCCATCTCCTCCAATTATCGGAATATTAATGTTTAACTGTTTAGATTGTTTAAGAATGATTGCAGGTTCATTTTTATCCCCAGGAATAAATAATGCTTCCGCACCAGAAGATTTTATTTTTGAAAGAGGAGTTCTGAAATCTTGCTCACCCTTTTTGTGTGTTCCTTCGAATTTTATTTTACCACCTAATTTAATGTAAGTTTCCTTGAAACTTTTAGAAATATTCGTACCATATTCATCATTCAAGCCAAAAAGTGCTACAGTCTTGATATGAAGTTTTTTAATAATAAACTCAGCTACTGTTTTCCCTTGTATATCATTTCGTGGAATATTTCTAAAAAAATAATCCCCTGCATTTTTGAGATTATCTGAAGAAGAAATAGTAGAAAATAATATTATCTTGTTCTTTTCAGCAATAGGCGCAATAGCAGCAGTAACTCCAGATGCAACTTCACCTAAAACAATTTCTACTTTATCGACATATATTAATTTGTTTATTGCAGAAACTGCCGTCGTTGGATCAAATTTTGAATCTTCGTATTTTAATTTTATCATAGGATCTGAGGCAAACGCTAATGAAAATCCTTTTTTCAAAATATCACCATATGAAGCATTTGCCCCACTAAGCGGAGCTACAACACCTATGGTAATGACCTCATTTTTATTTGTATTGCAAGCCATAATCAGTAAAATTGTTATCAGAAATATTGCTACTTTTTTCATGCCATCACCTCATTAGTTTGTTCAATAGTTAATAAATTTTCATGGTATATTTTGCCGAGTTTTAATCCAATAACTTTATCGGCAATATCAAAAATATTTTTAATCCTGTGTTCTACAAGTAAAATGCTTATTCCAATTTTATTTAATTTTTCTATCTGTAATATAATATCTTTTAAGTTTTTAGGGCTAACACCGGTAAGGGGTTCATCAAAAATAATTAGTTCAGGTTTGTTAACTAAAGCCATTGCCATGCTTACTTGTTTTCGTTCGCCGCCACTCAGTCTGCTGCATTCACGTTTTGTTAAATCTTTTAAATCCGGTAACTGCTCAAGAACTTCATCAATTCTATTTGTTAGTTCTTTCTTCGCTATTGTTTGCATTCCAGCAATTTCTATGTTTTCAATTACGGCTAAGTCCTCAAACAGTTCGTTCTGCTGCAGTATGTAAACCATTCCTTTTTTAATTAGCTCTGCCGGTTTGCAGTTTGTAATGTCTTCGTTTTTAAATATTATTTTAGCTTCGCTGTTCCAAGGCTTTAGTAATCCGTAAATTACTTTCAGCAGCGTGCTTTTCCCACTCCCATTTGAGCCTATTATCAGCAAAGTCTCATTTTTCCGCATTTCAAAGGACACGTCAAAGAGTACTTGTTTTTTGCCGTAACCGGAATTTATATGGTCAACACTTAATATACTCACATGTAAGCTTCCTGTACTATTGAATCATTTTTTAACTTTTCATAACTCTTAAAGTGGGTAATTGTTCCGTAAGAAAGGAAAAATATTTTATCGCTTATGTCGCTTATAAAATCAGCATTGTGCTCAATTAGTAAAATAGTTTTTCCTTTAGCTTTAATGTCTTTAAGCATTAAGGCAATTTTTTCTCGGTAATCCGGATTTATACCAGCAACCGGTTCATCCAATAAAAAAAGTTCAGCGTCATTAGCAAGACAACATCCGAGAGTCAAAAGTTTCTGCTGTCCATATGAAATTTCACCTGCTTTATTTTCAGCTACATCACTAAGAAATATTTTCTCAGTAATTTGTTCTGCTCTAGTGCTGAAGGAATCATAATGATCTTTGAAGAAAAATTCCGGCAGCAATGCATTAAAAATATTTTCTCCTTTATTTTTTTTGAATGAAAGTAAAATATTATCTTTTACAGATAATCCCTCAATTAGACGCAGATTCTGAAATGTTCTAGTAATTCCCTGATGATTAATTGATATTGGTGAAAAATTAGTAATATTTGTATTTTTGAAACAAATCATTCCAGTATCTGTACTTAGGAAACCTGTTAAAATATTAAACAAAGTTGTCTTGCCCGCTCCGTTCGCCCCCATAAGAGAATATATATTGCCAGCTTTTAATTCAAAATTTAAACCATTAAGAATTTTTCTGTCGTCAAAAGATTTATGAACATTTCTTATTTTGAGCATAAACAAATTTACAATTATTTAAGAATAAATACAAATAAAAAAAACATCACGCATTGTAACATTGAACCTAATCACATAACCTCTTGCTCACGGGTTTAGAAATCTTTATTCATGTATAAAGATATCTATATATATAAAAAGTGTCAAGTCAAATAGTTTATACATATATAAATGTTTTTGATCCATGGTTAATGTTTCGTTGTGATGCGATGCTCAGAAATACTCCTCCCTCTTCTCTGCTGATGGTCCCTTGCCGGACAAGTGAATTGATATAACTTGCCTTTGGTATGATCAGTCCATATTTGCTTGTAGGTCCTATGCTCATGGTGACACAGATTCTATCATTATTACCTAACTAAATGTGTCACTAAGGTTGCTGAACCAGTTCATGATAATAAATCGACTTGTATCTACCTGTTTGGACCTGCAGCTTTTCCTTATATCTGGACAAATAGGATATCATCAATGTCAATCAAATATGAAAAAAGCTATAGAAATGAAGATGAAATCTGTGTTAGGGGATTCTATTTATGTGATTGCTGAAAATTTAGGGATTGCGTGTTCCTTTAGATTCAGGAAACTTCGTGCTGGACCAAAATTCTCCGCATTTCCCTGTTTTTAGCTGCATGAGACTACTACACTTCGGACAATCCAGAGTTGTGGATTTTCGCTCCGCCTTGCTGTATGTCTCTCCGGTAACCTTCCTAAATTTGCACCAAATGCAATTATCTGGATCAAGCGGTGGACTTTCGGCACCTGGAATTTCAGGTTCCTTCGAATGAGATTGGTTTTGACTGAATCCACTTTTCTCATATTACAACCTTTCCCGGTGGCAATTCCGGGCAAAAATCCTCAGTCCTTTTCTTTGAGTTTATACCGTTTTAAAATTACAAAATATGATTAATCGCCAACAAACTAATTAGTCTATACTGAAAAGAATTTTCAGCTGATTTAAACATTTCTATTTCGATTGATGTAGAAGGTTGAATATCTATAAAATCTTTACTAATATTGAACATTTTAGACAATATCTTTCCTATTTGTGGTTGATGTCCTACAATACCTAATATTTTTGTCTCTTTATATTCTGATCTGATCAATCTTAAAATGTAATCAGAATTTTCCCAAGGCTTCAATTCATCCACAACTTTGTAATTAATGTAATTTATACTGCAAAATATATTGTCTTTTGTTTGTATTGCTCTAACAAAAGGACTTGACCATATGACATCAAATTTTATACCTAATTTTAAATAATATTGACCTAATTTTTTTGCTTCTAATTCTCCTTTTTCTGTTAATGGACGGTTTTCTTCATTGTAATTTTCAGAAACTGGAGATGCATTGCCATGTCTGATAATAAAAATCTTCATCAATGATTCTTTAAATATCTTTTTTAAATTGGAATTGAAATAAAATTAAATCAACCATATTCTCAAAATTCGCATCTTCCCTAAAAGGAATTTTGTTCCTATTAAGAAGCTCTACGAATGAATTTTTATTGAAATTAATTTCTATTTGCTCTTTTAGAAATTTATAATTATTTAACAAATTAAATTCATTTTTTCCTTTGAGATTTTTAGTTATTTTCGAAAAATTTTGATCGTTTGATAAGAATTCAATAAGTTTATACTGTTGATCTGAAGGCGCTCTTCCATGAAAATCTCTATATGCTATTGTAGAAATAAATTTGTTTAATTCCTTACCTTGTGCTGTTTTTTTATCAGATATATTTTCTTTTAATTTCATTTTTAAAGAATCATCAAGTAAAGATATTAATTTTAATATCGCTTCCCATCCTTGAGTTGTAAAATTCTTTGTGGAAGATTCAAAATCGTACACATTATCTAAAACAAAATTAAGACTTTTTCTAAAGGCTTCATTAAATTCAGAATTAACATTGAATATGTTTGAATATTTAGATAGCACAAATATGTATCTTGCAGTGATGCCAATATCAGCAAAGTTAAGCCATGGTTTATTTGGTATATCAGCGTTACCAAAACTAAGACCATTTGTAGAAGTAACTATGTCAGATAATGATTGAAGTAATTTTCTGCAAAATGAATCTGCATGTTCATGATCAGTAAATTGTGCAATATTTAAATAATTTTCTAAAAATAGAAGCGTGTAGTAATAATAGGCTTTCTTATTCGAGTTTTGGCAAAAATATCGTTCTCCAGTTTCTAAAGCATTATTGTATGCAAATTCTATCAATTGTGACTTGATTCTTTTTAAATTTTCTTCATCATCTTTTGAAAGCTCCTTTGAATATTTTTTTAAGCCTTCGTCTATAGCTAAGATTACATAAGCGGGAGTATACCTGACTTTTCCCCAAATAGAAGGATCATCTATTTCAATACGTCTTGAATAAGTTGACAATACTTTTAGCGCACATAAGTTGAAATTGTTGAGGGTTTCGACCATTTCTTCCCATTTATGAAGGTCCTTTGTAGTTGAATTTAACGATTTTCTGCTAATAGTTCTCAATTCTAGTAATCTATTAATTGTAAGAATCCCACATGAAGTATGGCGTATAAGTTGGGGGATTTGCTTGCGAAATAAATCCGCTTCATGTCCATCCATGACATTAGGATTACCCCATGATCCATCAAAATTTGTGACTGGAGTTGCAAAAGCCCCGAAATCTAAACGCCATGTTTTTAAATAGTAAATGATATTAAAGACAATATCAGGATCAAAAAAAATAGGAATAAGCCTATGATATTCACAAAGTCCATTGAGAGCGTGATAAGTATTAGTTAGGCTCCCCGTAAGTATGTATTTAAATACATTTTCTTCTGACCATTTTCCTTCATCTTGAGTTAATTCTAGGTATTTACCAATAGTTTTGCCCCAACTTCCATTTAATCTATCCGCTTGAAGTAAATGATATGACCCTCTTATTAGCACTGATAAATTTTTTATTTGTTTATCCGTTAAATCGTAAGAATTAATTAAAAGAGGGATTGGTTTTTCAATATCATGCTCTTCGCGAGGTTCACTTTTTCTATCAATTGATTGGATAGTCTTTTTTGTTTCTTTTGAATTTATTTGCTTTCTCATATATCGTAAACTTAATATCCCTATGATTACCGTTGCGATTAATGTTAATGCTCCGATTATTAAAGTGTCCATTCTGCTAAAAAACCTTTATCTTTTTATTTCTAGTAAAACTGACCTGTCCCCCATCAATGTACCACCGTTAAAGTTAAATTTTTCACCTCAAAAGCCGCTGGGGCTGGCAGTCTGTAACCCAGAGAACTATGAGGCCGGAGTTGATTATATTCCCTTCTCGAGCTCTCTCTAATCACCTTTGCCTCCAATAATGTATCAAAGATCTCTCCATTAAACAACTCATCCCTGAACTTTCCGATAAACGATTCTGCATAGCCATTTTCCCAAGGACTTCCTGGTTCTATGTATAGAGTTGTTATCCCGATATTCAACAGGCATTTTCTTACTGCTTTCGCCGTGAATTCAGTCCCATAGTATATAGGGAAGGAACAAAAAGGAGTCACAATCGGATACCTAATCCCATAAAATAGGTAGATCACAACTCAACCTTAAGGAGGTA
>SDBT01020027.1_pt1 | contig 10471 bp, 8 predicted proteins | sample 2277101 | NCBI WGS metagenome assembly SDBT01 (sample SAMN10404973, study PRJNA504765) | marine sediment metagenome | isolation source: marine sediment core GS10_PC15, 103 cmbsf | place: Arctic Ocean: Southern Knipovich Ridge | collected 2010
AGGCAAAAGTGCTTCGTTGGCGAGAGCGCAGGATATTGTTCGGGATCGAGGAGCGGAACGCAGGCAAATCCGTCGATTTGTCGAGTATTCGCGACGATGAGCCCCGGGCAAAAGACTCGCTCGCAGCCAGAATGACTTTTGCCACGGGCTGCTAGGGCGCGCTGCACTATGCGCAGCAGTCAGGTGGCATCTTGGGGCCTGAGCAGTCACCGGCAGGCAAAAACAAGGTGAGCAAAGGGGAAGCCAACCAAAGCCCGTAAGTCTTCTACGAAAAGCACCTTGGACACTTCCAGTCCCCCTGCTGCATTCCCAGTACCGAATACGCGCGACAGGACTCGAACCTGTAGCCTTCGGTTCCGTAGACCGATGCTCTATCCAATTGAGCTACGCGCGCATGAGGTTCATCTTGCCTTGATATAGCACGCTTTCCCTTGCTCTGCAAGGGCTTTTGACGCGCCAGCCGAGGCGTGGGGTCTGTCGCATCCGCCGTCGCCGAATCGCCCCTCGGCGCACCTGCGCGCTGCGCATGCGCTGCGCGCCCGTCTCCTTCGGCGCGGTCAGCCCTTGTAGACCCTCGATGTTCTCGATATCGGCCTCCCCCTTGGGCGCAACCTTGCCGACCAGATAGCGATCGCGAACGCCCATACCCACGATCGTCTCCTCGGGGCCGCAAGCAGGGCCGAGAAGGTCGTCCATTACAGCCAGTTGAAGCAGGTCGCGCAGGTAGGCCTCTTTTTTTGCCCCTTTTGGCCTTATCCTAATGTCATTAGATAGGAACCCTGGTGGTCGGCGAGGGTGGCGGCCTGGGGGCATCGCCCACGATCGACACCCAGCAGTCATTGGAGGTGGCAGGCGATGCAGAAATCAGGTCTGACGGCGTTCTGACCCTGGCAGGGGGGTCCCTGAAGGCGGGGGGGCGGACGCTTATTCGGGCCGGTGGCGTGCTTCAAGGCCACGGTGTGGCAGCTGGCCGTCTTGCGGGTGAGCAGTTCTCGCAGATCAGCGCCTCGGGCGGAAGCCTCCTCCTGGGCGATCCCATGGCCCTCGATGGCTTCCAAACAGAGGGTATTCTGGAAGTCGGCAGCGCTGAGGTAGTTGTTTCCAGCCTGTCCTATGCCACGCTGGGTGGTCTAACGACCCTGGGCGGCGGGACGCTCAAGGCGGCTAACGGGCTGGCCTTGAGTTGCGGCGCAAGTCTCCGGGGCTGGGGAAGTGTCATGGGTCCTGTTGCTGGCGAATCGGGTTCAACTATCTACGCGGCCGGCGATCTTCAGCTGGGTGACGACGCTGCGCCGGACGGTGTGCAGCTGTCCGGCCGCCTGGTCGTCGGTCCACACCTTGTGACCCTCACGGACAGCAACAAGGCCGTTCTTGGCTCCTTAACGGATCTGGCAGGTGGAACACTGCGCGCTGCTCGTGGCCTGCTGGTTCCAGACACCTCCAACATCACCGGCCATGGCCTCCTGGACGCCAATGTCTGGCTGGATGGCGCCATCCTGTCCGACGCGGCAGGATTTGAGATCACCGGCGACGTCATTTTCGGTGAAGCCGCGGAACTGACGGCTTTACTTGATGGCTTTAGCCTATGCGGCCTAAGCATAGGCGGGGACGCGGAGCTCGATGGTCGCCTCTTTCTACAACTCGGCCAGGACTTCGTCCCTGCGCCAGGCAGCGACCTGACCATCCTGACTGCCCGGGCCGTTAGCGGAATCTTCCAGGAGATTGCCCTGCAGGAAGGGCCAGCGGGGCTCTGGTTCGAGCCGATCTACCTGGCGGATCGCGTCAAGCTCATGCAGTGTGCCCTAGGCGGGGACGCCAACCTCGACGGTTCTGTCGGGATCGGAGACCTGGCCGTACTGGCCGGTAACTGGTACGAAGAGGGAATGACTTGGGGTGAGGGGGATTTCACTGGAGACGGGTGGACCACGTTGGGTGACTTGTCCCTGCTGGCTGCCTCTTGGGATAGCACGCTCAGTCTCCCAGCGGGTGTTCCCGAGCCTACGACCTTCTTGCTCCTGGCCTTGGGCGGTATGGCGCTACTGAGGCTGCGCCAGTAAGACGGCGGCGGGCCAGCGATCGGGCAACGCAGCGAAGACTGAGCTGTCCAATCCGCGATTCAATTCAACGCCACGGGATTAATGCTCTTGCTGAAGACTTACCACTCAACACTTATCCCTTCCCATTGCCAGAGCGGCTGACGTTGAAGAGGCACGATAATGCCCCGATGGCAGACAAGCGCCTGTTCTAAGCAGGAATCGCCCATCTCCAACACCGGGCGGCAGGGCTCACTCGGCCCTGTGGACAGTTAGGCTTCACTCTTCCACCCCCTTAATCATCGCCAGAATGCCCTTCCGGAGTGCCTCCGGCAGTGCGGGCCAAGTCTCGATCACCTCGGCCAGATCGGTGTCCAAGTCGGTAGGCTGAGGGTCGTTTTTCGGCCTGCGCGCTGCGCATGCGCTGCGCGCTGCGTGGTCCTGGACCGTATCTGATTGTACTTTAGGGGGTTGCGAGATAGCCTCATCGGTTCCGTAGACCGATGCTCTATCCAATTGAGCTACGCGCGCATGAGGTTCATCTTGCCTTGATATAGCACGCTTTCCCTTGCTCTGCAAGGGCTTTTGACGCGCCAGCCCAGGCGTGGGGTCTGTCGCATCCGCTGTCGCCGAATCGCCCCTCGGCGCACCTGCGCGCTCTGCCCGCCGGCCCAGCTGGGCCTGTTGTTCTCTCAGAACGCATCGCTTGCAAGCGGCGCGCCTACTGGGCCGACGGGGTGGCCTCCTCCCGCTTCTGGCTGTAAAGGCCGAAGTCGTAAACGTAGTTGGCGCTGTCATACCACTCGCAGGCGAAGAAGGACGCCCCGAACCAGTATTCCGGCACAGCCTGTTCCTGGCCAGTTATCGCCGCGTAGAGGTGCAGCAGCACCAGGGCGTCGGGGCTGTCCAGGCGGGTGTAATGGAACCTGGGGTTGGGCACGAACAGGTCGCCCACGCGCCTCCGGGCCAGGATGTTGTCCCCGATGCGGCAGGCCGTCTCGAGGTACTCCCGCCGGCCCGCAAGGCGGTACAGGTGCAGTAAGCCGATAATGTCCTGGTTGTTGGCCGAGTCGGTATCGGCCATCTGGATTCCCTCGCCGCTGCGGCTGCCGATGTCGCCCAGCTCGCGAATCTGAGCAAACTCCCGCGCCTTCTCCCAGAAGAACGGCTCATCGCTGATGCGGGCGGCCAGAGCATACGTGCAGAAGGCCCATGGCCCCACCCGCATCGCTGTGCGGATCGGCGTGCCTTCCTTGCCGAAGTACCCGCCGCGGGTCTTCATGACGTTCTCGACGTTGGTCCCGTCGATCAGCATGCCTTGAAAGACCTGGCGCTTCGGATCGTAGCCCACCGTCGCCGAGGCCCGCAGATCGTCCAGCGCCCAGTCGATAAATTCCTGGCCGGCCTGGCCAAGCTGCTGGCCGACCATCAGCCAGACCCGGTCGGCGCAGATAACGGTATGCGGCGACCACATCGTCGCCTCCATCACCACGTGTCCGGGCAGAGCGTCGCCGAACTGCGTGTGCGCCCGGTCGGGGTCTTCCTTGTGCGTGTAGATGCAGCCGGTCAGGCCCACCTTGGGATAGCGCGTCTCAACATAGCGGCGCGCCAGTCGCTTGGCCCAGGCCAGGGCCTTCTCATTGCCGGTGCGCTGGTAGAGCGTTGCGGCCGCGTAGATCAGGTCGCTGGCAATGGGCATGAACGATCGGCCGATGCTGGTGAAGAATACCTCTCCGCCGGCGTAAGGGGTATCCCAGTCGGGCGCGACGTATGGGTCGGCCAGCTTGGCGTGGCGGTCGATGTCCAGGCGCGACCACTCCACCACGTGGCCGGACCACAGCGCCCCAAGGAACTGCCGGGTGTACTGCGGGTCGATTTCCCACATGAGCTGGTAGTACGGCAGGTGGTTCATGAACTCGTGGTACGGACTGGGCTTGCGCAGCAGCTTGCGCCGGCCCACCCAGTCATCGCTGTCCACATCGTAGGAAGTGTGCCCGCCCCAGTAAAGCAGCCCCGAAGGCGAACGCAGATTGTCGATGCCGTATCGCATGGCGTCCACGGCGGCCTGGCGATACTGCCCATCTCCGCTCAGCGCCGAGAGCCCGCAGAATGTCCTGAACAGATTCTGGTGGTTGGCCAGGTTGGCCGGCGTCCAGACCAGATGCTTGTAGTACCACTTGACCGGCTGGTGCGTCTGGACGTCGACGCCATCGACGATCAGGGGCGTGTGCTTCGGGCCGTAGGTATCACGGCCGATCTCCAGGACCTTGTCGCAATACTGACGGACCGCCTGAAGATAGGCGTCGGCTTGGGGTATCAGGGTAGGCTCCTCGGCATAAGCATTTGAGGCTACTATGCTTACGATTAGCATCGCGGCAAGACTGGCCGTACGAGACATCTGGAATACCTCATAGCAGTCACTGGTGGACATGCCCGGTGCCCACGAGGCCGGTCTGGGCGACGATGTGCGGGCCGGCGCCGTTAATGCTTTTGGCTTTTGCGCCTGCACACCCATTACGGCAGGTTAAGCTCGGGAAGGCCGAAAATCAACCGCCAAGCTGCCGGTAGCGGATCACAGCCAACCGTTGATCCGGGCCAGCAGGTCGCAGAAGTCCAGAAAGTTTGGCCAAGAGACATCCGACGGGATGCCATGGTCGCAGGCGGGGATGAACCCGCCGCCGTGGATGACCGGCTCCAGCCGCCCCAGCTCCCGGCGGATCGCCTCCCCGCCCTTGGCTATCATCCGCTTGTCCACCCCGCCCCAGTAGGCCATCTTCGGTCCGAAGGATTGGCGAAACTCGTTGATGTCATTGTGGGCGGCCACCTCGATCGGGTTGGCCAGGTTCAGCCCGCACTCGATCCAGATCGGTATCAGCTCGCCGATGAACCCGTCGCTGTCGATGCCGATCAGCGGGCAACCAGCCTCGGCGAGTTGCGGGCCCCAGCGGAGGTAGCTGGGTTTGCAGAATCGGCGCGTCATCGCCGGGGAGATCATCGCCTTGGCCTTGTAAGCCATGTCCTCGCTGAAGATCACCACGTCCGGGACGATATGGGCCAACATCCGGTCGAGCAGCTTGGCGGCGAAATCGGTCCAGAAGGCGGCCATCTCGTCGACCAGGTCGGGCTGCTCGATGGTCATCATGCACAGGCCCTCGAACCCGCACCATTCCCGCATCTGCCAGAACGGGCCAGAGAAAAACAGGCTCAGAACGCCCTGGCGGTCCTTCAGCTTTTCGCAGCGGTCCTGGAAATCCTCGCCAAAGCGCTCGGGGCAGTCCGCGTCGTAGCGCTGCTTCATCTGCTCCCAGTCTTGGCGAGTCTCGACGGGGCACTTGATCCAGCGCCGCGTGACGAAGTCCTTAGCATGCCGGAGGTAGCTGAGGTCGTAGCGGTCGGATATCTCGCAGATGTTGCCCTTCCAGTCCTGGACGATGTAATGGCCGTTGATGTGGTCGAGGGTTTTCTCCTCAAACTCCGGGATCATGCGGAAATCGACGCCCGCATCATGAAAAGGGGTCACGGCCTCGGCGGGAATGCCCAACTGTTCCATGGCGTAAGCCATGGGCTCGACGCCTTCGGGCAGTCCTTGGCGGCGCCAGGCGGCCAGGGTGGACTCCCGTCCGCCGCCGGGCATGAAGGGAATCCGGTCGGTTTCTCGAAAGGTCAACGTGTTGATGAATCGCTCGCGCGGGGTCATTGGCCCAATCCAACCGCAAAGCCACAAGGCCGGCCTATTGCACTATCGAGAAATAATGCTCGAAAAACCGCTCGGCGTCGACCTCGGCGGCGACGGTGTGGGGCTGCTCTTCGTCTCGGGAGGAAAAGACGGTCCAGCCCATCGTCGGGGGATGTAGCGAGACGCTCACGGCCCCTTGGCGATAGGTGCAGAGGTCCGGCTGAAAGACGCACGCCGCCGCGAGCGGATCGTGGAACGTCACACCCTTGGCCCGTTGGAACCATACCTCCGCGAAGTCGCGCACCGGCTGGAGCGCCTTGGCGGAGAAGCGCTCGCGGCACTGATCAGCGGGCATCCTGCACTTGCCCGTTACGTCCAGGCCGAAGCTGACATGTTTGCCCGGCTTGGCCTGCGGACCGTTGCCGTAGACGATCGCGGTCGCGTGCGGGTCGCCGCCGGCGTTCCATTCGCCCCCGGGACGAAAGAATCGCCCGCACATCAGGACCAGTTGCCCCAGCAGCGAGGGAATCTCCGGATCGAGGGCGAACAGCACACCCAGGTTGCTCATCGGGCCGACGGCCAGCAGCGTGATCTCGCCGGGATGGGCTCGGATGGTCTCGCGGAGGAAGTCCACCGCCGTGCCGGCTGGGAAGTCCTTGCGGCGGTCCCAGTCTCCCAGCGCTTTGGCTTGAGAGGCTCCTGACTGGCGCATCTTTATCAGCAGGCCCTCAGGCGTTCCGGAATGGATCGGGATGTCATCGCGGCCGACGTTACGGCACATGGCTGAGACCATCTCCGCACGCTTGTCCGGCTCGCCGGTGACGGTGGTTATGCCCATCAATTCGCATCGAGGCTGGCATAGCAGATACGCCAGCGCCACGGCGTCGTCTATGTCCGAACCAATGTCCGTGTCGAATAATACTTTTACTTTTTCTCCAGCCGCTTGGCTGTCAGCTTTCGTGGCCATACTGTTAAGACTCCTTGGGCGGCTTGTCGTTCTGTGCCCCGCGGGGCATGGCGATCACGCCGGTCCTCGCCAGTTCGCGGATGCCGTAGGGGCGGACGAGATTGACGAAGGCCTCGAGTTTCTCCTCGGCGCCGGAAAGCTCGACCATCAGACTGTCTCGGGCGATGTCGACCACCCGCCCACGGAAAAGGTTCACGAGCTCGGTGACCTCGGGGCGCTTCTCCGGGCTGACATGCACTCGGACGAGCATGAGGTCTCGCTCGACGTAACTGACCTCCAGGAAGTCCCGGACCCTGACCACCGGGATCACCTTGCCCAGTTGCTTACGAACCTGTTCGAGGACGCGGTTGTCGCCGATCACCACGATCGTCATGCGGGAAAGCCCTGGGTCTTCGGTGCGCCCGACGACCAGTGAATCGATATTGAAGCCTCTGGCGGCGAACATGCCGGCGACATGAGCCAGAACGCCGGGCTTGTTCTGCACCAACGCGCTGATAATGTGTTTCATTTTTCGTCTCCTGCTGGCGGGCCGGACCCGGCCTTCAGGCTAGTTTGCCCATGTTCATCTCGTGGAGTCCCTTGCCGGCGGCGACCATCGGAAAGACATTCTCCTCCGGCGCGACACGCACGTGCAGCACCACCGGGCCTTCATGACGCAGCATCTCAACGATGGCGTCTTCCAACTGCCCGGAGTCGGCCGCCTTGATCCCGCGGGCGCCGAAACCCTCGGCGATCTTGGTGAACTCCGGACAGGGGTGCGCGGACGCCGAGTATCTTCGCCCATAGAACAGTTCTTGCCATTGGCGGACCATGCCGAGGTAATCGTTGTCCAGAACCACGAACTTGGCCCCCACGTCGTAGCGGACCGCCGTAATCACCTCGACCATCGTCATCGAGAAGCTGCCGTCGCCGTCGATGTCCACCACCGTCCTATCCGGGTTGCCGAACTTCGCGCCGATCGCGGCCGGGCAGCCGTAGCCCATGGTGCCCAGTCCGCCGGAGGTGATGATCTGCCTCGGGCGCCGCCAGCCGTAGAACTGCGCCGCCCACATCTGGTGCTGCCCGACGCCGGTGGCGACGATGGCGTCATGGTCGGTGTGTTTGCCGATAAGCTCAACGACACGCTGCGGCTTGATGTCGCTGCTGTCGCTGTCGTAACCAAACGGGTATTGCTCCTTCCACCGGGCGATTTGCTCCAGCCAGGCTGAACGGTCGACCGGCTTGATGAACTCCAGCATCTTGCCCAGGATGTTCTTGGCGTCGCCGACTACGGGGATGTCCACATCGACGTTCTTGGAGATCGACGCCGGGTCGATATCAATATGGATTATTTTCGCCTGCGGGGCGAAGGTCTCCAGGTTACCGGTGACGCGGTCGTCGAAGCGGGCGCCGACGGCGATCAGGCAGTCGCAGTCCTGGACGGCGTAGTTGGCCCCCGCCGAGCCGTGCATGCCCAGCATCTGCAGCGCCAGGGGGCTGGTCTCGTCGAACGTTCCCATCGCCAACAGGGTCGTCGTGACCGGGATGCGCCCTTTCTTCGCCACCGCGCGGAGCTCCTTGCTTGCGTTGGCTATCACCACGCCGCCGCCGACATAGAGCACCGGCCGCTCTGCCCGGTTGATCGCCTCGGCCGCCATCTTGATCTGCCGGACGTTGCCGATGGTCCGCGGCTTGTAGCCAGGCAGGCGGATTTCCAGGTCAGGCTCTTCGTGAATCTTATTGACGGTCGCGTCCACGGCGATATCAACCAGCACCGGCCCGGGCCGGCCCGTCCGGGCGATGTGGAAGGCCTCCTTGATTGTCCGGCCGAGTTCCTCGACGGTCTTGACCAGGAAGTTGTGCTTGGTAATCGGGCGCGTCACACCGGTGACGTCGGCCTCCTGGAAGGCGTCATTGCCGATGAGATTGCTCCGCACCTGGCCCGTGAAGGCCACCAAGGGGACCGAGTCCATGTTCGCGGTGGCCAGGCCCGTCACCAGGTTGGTCGCACCGGGCCCGCTGGTGGCGATGACCGCCCCGACCTTGCCCGTGCTGCGGGCGTAGCCGTCGGCCATGTGTGTCGCGCCTTGCTCGTGGCGGGTCAGGATGAAACGGATGGGCGATTCGTAGAGCTCGTCAAAGATAGGAAGCACCACCCCGCCGGGAAATCCGAACAGGATTTCCACGCCCTCCTGGATGAGCATCTCGTGGAATATCCGCGCCCCCGATGCGCCCGCAAGGCTCTTGGCCTTGGGCTTGGCCTTCGGTCGTGACGTGCTGGGGGCTGCCTTTTTCCGTGCCGTTTTCTTTGCTGCTTTCTTGGTCATCGTTAATGCCCTCAATAGCTTGGGGGAATGCTAACAGATTGATCGACAGTCCGGGGGTGAATTCTCCAGCTCGGCGTTTCAGGTTACGGAAACATCCCTGGGGCTGAAGCATCGAGAGAGTGGCCACTACGCCTGAGCGACGCGCAGCGGCCTAGGATACATCGACCGTGCGAAGGGAGTGCGCAAAAGCGACCGGGCTGGTCGAAGCCAGCAACGAAACATCAGTCTTTTGCGGTATCGTTTGCATCAACCCTTATGTTAAACCCCTGCCGCCTGCCTGTCAAGTGCGTCAAGGCCAAACGTAGTGTCAACTATTGTGTGTAAGTTCCCAGCTTGTGCCATCTGGCAAGTTGTCCCAAGATGGCTCGTTCGACAGCTGGCGGGTCGTGGAAGCAACCCATGTTGTTCAGACGCATCCGCAGCGTCCGGATGAGCCGCTCCAGCGGGTTGTTGGTCGGCGTCCTTCTCCACCACGCCTTCGGTAATGAATAGAACATCAGGCTGTCTTCCAGCCCATCGGTGAATTGCTGCACGGCCCAGGGATTGGTCGCTCGCCAGCGGTGAGCCCAGGCCTTGGTAGCGTCCCCGGCGGCTTGCCGGCTGGGGGAGCGGAAGATGCACGCCGTCTCGGCCCAGTCGCCGGTGGTTGACAGCCAGTTCTTATCTTCGCCACTGCCGGCACGGCCGCCAACGCCGCAAGGATGACACATGCTCGAAGCCCAAGCTCAATTGAATTCTTCCCCGACATTTTCAGTGTCCTTGTCTTGGTAGCCTCCTCTCACCGCAGAGTGCCCTTCTGCGGCGACGTCCGATGGCCAGTACCCCGACGGCCAGGAGGGAGAGCGTAGCCGGTTCGGGGATGGCGGATGAGACCGGCAGTTCCCAGCCCCAATTCCCGGCTAGCATGGACAGGTCGCCGATACTTATAATCCCGTCGCCGTTGAAGTCCGCGTCGGCATACCCGCCGGTGACGGCTTGGTTCCAATTCCCGGCGAGGATGCACAGGTCGCCCAACGAGGCCCTGTGGTCGCCGTTGGCGTCGCCGGCGGTGTAGCCATTGAAGACGACTTCGTAGGCTGTGCCGTTGACGGCCGTGGAGAACGCCTCCAGGCCTTCCGGAATGCCGTTGACGATGTCGGAGAGGACTTCAGAAAAATCGTTGGCAAACCCGCCGTCGGCCGTGACGACTGCGAAGGTCTGTCCCTCCCGCGGCCGCGAGCCGAGAGAGACCAGTTCCAGTGTGCCGCCCAAGGTGGCCAGGCCGGTTACCGTAAGGCTGTCGGCTGCGTCCTGACCCAACTCGGTGATCGTCCGACTGCTGGGGCCGAAGGTCAGGTCGCCGTGGACGAGCACCTGCAGGCCGCCAGAGCCCAGGTCGATCTCACCTTCGTTGGTCAGGTTGCCCTCAACCGCGAAGGTCCCGTCGCCGGTGAGCCTGCCGCCGGCGTTGATCTTTGCCCAGTCGTTGACCACCAGCAGTCCCGTGGCG
>SDBT01020028.1_pt1 | contig 10471 bp, 4 predicted proteins | sample 2277101 | NCBI WGS metagenome assembly SDBT01 (sample SAMN10404973, study PRJNA504765) | marine sediment metagenome | isolation source: marine sediment core GS10_PC15, 103 cmbsf | place: Arctic Ocean: Southern Knipovich Ridge | collected 2010
AAAAATCGAAAAAGTATTTTGAGCCATATCTTTTAAAGAAAAAACGTGTTTTTTAAATATTTTACTTTTAGGGTATTCATCATAAATTTGAAATGGTTCAAGTTCTTTATTTGTAAATAAAATGAACGGGACATCTTTCTTGTAAAGTTCTTCTTCAAACAATTTACTCTCATTAGATGTGAATTGATCTGAAGTTTTTGAAAAGATTAAATAACAATTTATATTTTTTTCTTGAAATTTATCTCTTATTAACTTCATATTTTTAATATCTTTTATATCAATATTTCCTCCTTCGCTTTTACATTCAGCTATTCCAATTTCTATTTCTCCATCAAATCTATTAACGTTCAACAAACAAAAATCGACTTCACAATTCGACAGATTATTGTTTAATTTTAAAGAAGTTGTGTATATGAAATCATTAAACGAACGGAGCATCGTATTAAACTGGATTAACGTCAATATTACTGGTATTGCCCCTTCCTGATTATTATCCTTAGAAAACAAACCACTTTTTCTATATCTTAATTTTAAATACTCTTTAGTTTTTAACTGAAGAATTAATTGATTTATACTATCACAATAATTGCACTTCCAAAATTCTTTCGATTCGTCTATAGAATACCAACTTTTTAGCTTACACTTCTCACAACTTAATTCCATCCCCGGCATTAAAACCCTTTTTCTCAACAAAAAATTAAATACATCTTTTTCTGTTAATTTACTACTTTCTCTTGGCTCTATAAAAAGATCCTCATATTCTTTAAACTGTCCTTCTAAAGAAATGTTTTTAATTACATAGCCACTTGTAGCAAATTTTTCTTTACTTAAAGAATTTAACAATTTTCTAACACCTCTAATTTTAAAAACCCTACACCTTTGTATCCCACCAAATTTTTCAATAATATTCTTTGTAATTATCCCAGCTTGACTATATTTGGCTTCAACTCCAATATATCTAAAAATTTCTTTAACCAATCCATATTTTTTAATGGGATTTAATGTTAAAAAATCACTATCCAACTCAGTAATAATATCAATAGCCTTTCCTTTTCCACGAATATCATAAATAGAATCTGAAATATTTTTTGTATAATATTTGTTTAATTGAGGGATGTTCGGGATATCAATAGTGTACTCTGGAAAATCAATGTCATTTAAATGAGTATCAATCGAAACAACATATTTGTGGTTAATGCCAATATTATGAGTGCCTTGAAATAATTTTTCATTAAGGTGTATATTTATATTTAAATTATCATATCCTTTTTCTATTATCCCCAATGTTTCTTCCTTAGAAAAATAATATTTCACAGGTTTTAAGTTTAAACCATTCCATATTTCATTATCACACTTAACATAAATTAGCTCTTGTTTAACATCAAAATTATCTAATAATTTTTTAATTTCATCTTCCTTCCCGTTTCTGTAATAGATGTCAATCTCTTTATAAATACCACTTAATTCGGTTATTGGTTCATTTAATCTCTTAATCCGTTTAGGTATAATATTTTTATACCTTTCTAAATGATTTTTTGGTAAAAACATTATATTGCATCCGCACGCCCTAATATTCCAATAATTTAATAGATCATCAAAACTATTTTCATTTCCGATATAAAAACTTAAGTTATAGGGTTTATAGCAATATGGCTTTTGTAAACCTTTAACCGTCAAAACTATGGGGTTGAATGACATTTCAAGATCTTCACAAAGAGCTTCACCACAATTTATATTTATTTCCTTAGCATTTAAATAGCTCAAATATATCTCTTTAATGTTACTAAGAATTTTATTATCTAAACAACCGAAATCAATAGAAAAAAGTTTATTTAATGGGTCTGCTTTGTCCCAATTTACAATATAATAATTGCTCTTATTATCTCTCTTTTTTTTTAAAACATTGTCCCAAATATAATAAATTAAATGTCTAATGTCCGCATATTTAAATATCGTTTTAGATTGATCTAAAAAAACATTATCGGGATCAAATCCTATTTTTAAATAATCTCTATTTTTAACAAAATCATTAATTTTTTTATTGTTTTTTTTAGAAGATATTGTATCTACATCAAATGTTTTAATTAAATTTTTACTCAATCTTTCATTATTGTTGTTAATAGGAATAATTGGGTTATAAATTCCTCCCCACAATAATGTGTTAACCCTTGCAATTTCTAGCAAATCATCAATATTCCCCTCTTCGATTAAAAATCCTATCCTTACTGGTCTCTTCTTTATATAAACTCTTGTGGTATTCATTTTAAAGCCTCTCATTTTTTATTTGTCATAAACAACAGTTCTTTGTGCCCTTCAATCCTTCCGGAATCTATCCACTCTTTTATTATCTCTTCCCTCTTTTCTTCCAGGACAACCCAAAAGGTACCGAACTATTGACTTGGTATGCCTTCCCTATTTAAGAAAATGATATATACCTATTTATTATTATCCTTGTGATATTCTTCTAAATATAAGGAATATTTAATCTTCTTTATTTCTTTTGGCAATTATTTTATTATCCCTAAATAGTAAAAATTCAAAAAGACAACAGGAGGCTGAATAAACTAGCCACACATACCAGGTTTCCCCCAAATCAAAAAGAATACTACTTTTATAATCTACTGATTCATTTGCAATAAATACAGCAATAAAGAAAAAAATTATTGGCACAAAAAATGCCAAAATTAATTTCTGTGTTTTATTCATTTTTTAAAAGCCTCCTTTAATTGTTTCAAAGTCTTATGAGATATTTCTAATAAGGATCATAGACAATAATTTTTATGTCTCACTATTTATATTATTAATCCTTCCGGACGTAATCCACTCTTTTATTGTTTCTCTTCTCTTTTCTTCCAGGACAACCCAAAAGTTACCGGACTATTGACTTGGTACACCTTCCCTATTTAAGAAAATGGGCGCCCTGTTTATTGTTAAATAACTTTCCTTTTCCTATTCGAAAAATGGGTGTCTGCTTAAGCTCCCTCTATTACTCCCTTCTCTTTGGACATAGCACAGGACATGCGGAGGCGGTTCTTTTATGCAGAAAACACTATAATATTTAAAAATGGTTTTGTATATTTATCAATTAAATTCTCTAATTTTGTTTCAAACTCTAATCTATTGTCAAGTGAAAGCAAATGCCTCGCTTTCGCTTCATTCTTTTCAAGTAAAACAATTGCACCTTTATCATCTACAATAATAAACTCAGTGAAAAGCGAAAGATGATTTCTGAAATAAACGAATTGATTATATATGGTTGTTCGTTGTGTCCAAATTTCTGTTGTGTTATACTTTGTTCCAAAATAATCATTCATCTCTTTCAAAATAGATTCTCTATTTGCTTCACTTATCAAAGAAAGGTTTTTGTAATTTTCACGCAAATAGTTGATGTCTGAAACAGCTTGGTTTATTGAATCCTGCCTACTGTCAAACATTGAATATATAGCGAAAGCAAATTCATATACGTTAATACTACCTACTTCTAATAGTACTTTTATGCAAACTCTGTATGGAAATAAAATCCTCTTAGCATTCCCATCTTCAAGCGATGAAAAATAGCGAAGCATTTGCCGTTTAAAAAGGTCGGTATCTTTTATTTCACCCTTTATATATTTTTCGCCCAATGGGGTTATTGAATAATTTTTCTTGTCATTAATAATAAGCCCTAATCTTTTTGTGTGGCTCACATTATTATTGTTTATTTTAATTTTGCTAATGTGAAGTACATTTGTTTTTCCTTTGTATACAGAAAGCGTCGGCTGAATTAAGTTTTTAAAATAACTCTCCACTGAATAGTCGCCTAAAGTTTTAAAAATTCTTACCTGGCTGCTTTTTCTTTCTTTCGAACCATACACTTTTGCAACCTTAAAATTTTCAGACGTTGGATTTTTATTTACATCCGCTATTTTCAAATAAAGATTTTCTTCAAAGGTTGCAAGATCAATTGATTCAGGTAATGAAAGTGTAACTGGCTTCCATTTACCTTTGCCGTACTTTGGAATTTTTCCTTTTACAGCATTACGGTTTAATTCATCTATCCATTCTGCAAGTCGATTATCTTGATCTCTTAAAGATTGAATTACATTAAAAACTGTTTCAAAAGCATCAAGGTTTACAATTTCACTATCTTTTATGTTGTCAGGGATTAAAATAGGAATCAAAAAGAAAGCTGTTTTCTGTGCTTCTTTATTAGGTTTGCGTAATGCCCTACCGCACGCTTGTACAATGTCAATGAGAGAGTTTTTATTATCAACGAAATAAATGCTGTCAATAATTGGCACATCTACTCCTTCCGTCAAACATCTTGCATTGGAAACTAAAGCAAACTCTGTGTCTTTAAAAGTATCAAGTATCTCTTTTCTGTCACCGGTTAGCATTGAACCGTTAACATGAGAAATAAAAATATTATCGTTTCTGATATTTTTATTAAACTGCATAATTACATTTTTTAAAGGAATTGTATTTGCAATTTCACCCGCAAAAAGAAGTGCATTCTTTACAGAGGAGTGGAACGAAATAATTTTTTGAATCGGGTACTCCTTTATTGCCTTTGCGAGAATCAGTTGAGAAAATAAAATTAGCGCTGTAGAATATTCTGCATTTGAATTGTTCAGTGCTTTAAGGTCTTTGTTTTCTTTTATCCATTTATAGTAATCTGATTCCTGAATACCAGCAACAATAATTTGATATTCCGAAATTACATTTTCTGCAATGGCATCTCCGAAATTGTATCTGTAAAATGTTTTTCCGTAAATAGTTTCATCATCCATTGAAAAAATTATCCTACCAGCTTCTTTTGCTATCTTCTTTAACTTGGGTTTTATCAATCGCTCAGTAGCGGTCATGAACAATCGTTTTTTTGAGCTAATTGTTTTGTTGTCTAACGCTAAGCCAAATAATGCTGTTTCTTTTGCACCGGCTGTCCTGTGTGCTTCATCAAAAATTGCTAAATCAAATGTAAAAACATTAGTGTATTTCATTGCATCGGCTAAAACCGCCAATGATTGATAAGTAGAGAAGATATATTTCTTAATGTTTTTTTTAGCTTTCAAATAATCTACGATTTCAGATATGTTAGTAGTGACAGGCACATTTAATTCTGATATGTTTATATCTCCATCATCTTCTATCTGGCTTGAAACTGTTCTATCACTGCAAACACATAAATAGCTGAAAGGAAATTTTGATTGATCTGCCCACACTTCAAGTGTTTGCTTTATTAACGCTAAGCTCGGAGCCAAGAACAAAACAGTATTGCAATTCATTTTCTCAGTTATCCAAAGTGCAGTCAATGTTTTACCAGTACCACATGCAGCAATAAGTTTTCCTCTCTTAGATGATTGAAAACCCGTTATGACATTTTTTACTATGTCATTCTGAAAAGGGTATGGAGAGAATCTTTTTTTCTCTTTAATTGCTTCATTGTTTGTGAAGGAAAATAATTCATCAAAGAATATTTTGTCTAATAACTCAAATTCATCAACTAATATTTGCAAATGCTTTTCGTTCTTCTGTGAAAGATTGGTAACAGAATAGCAATTAGCGATTGTGTAATTGAAAACAGTGTGTTTACCCTCAACCCAAAATTTTGTCAATTCATTATAAGAAGGTTTACTTCTGCCTGCGCGAAATTTAACCTGATATGCTGCGGAAGAATCATCATTACGGATTATCAAGCCATCAACACCACTGTCCTTTTTCTCAATCTTAAATTGCGCTAAATATTTTGTCGGAATGTCTTTTGCCCTGTAAATTTCTTTTACTTGATATAATTGCTTTTTAATAATGAGATATGCAAAAACAAATTGCTCAAATGCTTCTCCTTTTTCATAAGTAGTTGGAAGTGCCTCTATGACCTTTTCAATTTCTGACCATGATCCATATTTTGTTTTGAATAGTGTATAATATTTCATAGTTCTTTTTATCCCTGAATTTCTATTATTGATTCTCTTGTGAGGTTCTCATATTCCAAGTGCAATTCTTTCATCTGCTGAGAAGATGACCGAATTTTTCTTACATAAAATATTTGATTAACTTTAAAGCCCAAACTGGTTGCAATTTCAGCAATAAGCAAATCAGTAGGTACAAGAATGCCTTTGTAACCTGAGTTTGCAACCACAATAAAACATTTTGCATCTTTAACTATAATAGATTTAATATTTTTCAACAATTCATATGTATCATCAAAATACCCTCTAAGCATATCGGGAATATTTTTATTCCAAATATTGAATACTGAAATTATTTCAGCAATCAAATCGACTTCCTTTTGATAGTTTTTTATGTTGTGGTTAAACTGAGTGTTCACATGCGAACGCATTGCAATTGAACGATATTTAGAAAAATCCTTATGTGTTTTTACAAACCCACCTAACCAAAATTCCAGTTTATACACTTCGCAATAATCAAAACAATTTGCATATGGAGGAGAAAAAACACACAAACCTATTTTTTTATTAGCTATTTCTTTGAAATATTTTTCAATAGTAAGTGAGCCATTAATAAATATGGTTTCCTCTGAATAGTTTGAAATAGTAATATCTGAAAGCATTGAATTGCATTTGTCCAAATAGTATTGAAATATATTTTCTACTTGCTTTTTTTTCAAATTAAATTTTATTCCGTTGCCATCTTTTGTCTTTATTGAACAATCTTCAATGATTGATAAAAATGCTAATTGAAAAAAATGTTGAACATTATTATTATTACCTAAATTTTCCCAAAAATATTTTAGTTGATACAGTTTTTCTAGCGAACCATTTTCGAAAGATGATAAAATAACTTTGGGGATTTCAGTCAATGCAGATGCTTTCGTTGGTGAAAATTTTTTAATCTCTACTTTTATTGATTTGATTTCTTCGGGGGTATAGAAATGTGTTTTTACCGATGCAGCTAAAAATGCTACCGGATTAATGTCAAAGCCGATACTTTTATAACCCAATGATTGTGCAACAACGTTTGAAGTACCAACACCACAAAACGGATCTAAGATGAAATGTTTTTTGTCAGGTTTTTCCGCTTTAATAATTTGTTTAACTAAACCTTCTGCAAAACCTTGTTTGTATTCATACCAATTATGTTTAGGTATTTTCATGTTCGTTTTAAAGTTGACTAAATCAGTAAACGAATTTCCGTCAGTTACTTTAAACTTTTTTTGCAACTCCTTAATTACTTTTAAATAATCCGGAAAAAGTTTATCAAACTTAGCTTGGTCTTTAATAATTTTTTCTTCGCTAGTTCTATGCATTTTTATAAACCTGGTTGAAATAATCTTTTTTGAACTTTGTATAAAGGGTGTGATTGTGATTTTTCAAAAATGATTTTGAAAAACCTTCAATCAATGGAATGGCTGTTAAAAACATTTCCATTATCAAATCATTTTTATTTATATCTTTTTTGCCAAGGTAATGCTTGAAAATGGTGTCAAGCTCAATAGCAAAATCCTCTTGGGACGTATAAGATTTTACTTTATATGTTGGCTCTTCTTTCTTGAACGAATATATAAAATCACCGTATGGTGAACCTTTTGCCTTTGTGTGCGCTGTCTGCTTGTAGTTTTTTATTCCGTCTTGGAAGAATATTCCGTTATTAGATAAGGTGAAACCTGATTTAAAAATTGAAAACAATACACTCAACCAAGCACTAACATTTTTATTGTTGAAAGTAAGCACCATGTACCTGTTCGGTTTTAAGACTTGATAAGATTTTGAAAAAACATTGTAAAGGTTACTTTCATAATCATACATTGATTTTGCACCGACAAAACCTTTCTTTCGATTAGAAACGGCTTCCAATTCAAAGTTTGGAATATTTTCATAAAGATCTTTATTCCACACATACCAAAAATGAGATAGTTCTAAATATTGAACATTGCTACCGTAAGGTGGATCAGTAATAATAGCATCAACAGAATTTTCTGGAATATCAGTTAAAATAACGGGTTTGTTGTAAAGAAGAAAATTGTTTTTAATTATCTCAGAAAAAGAATTTGCTTTTTTAACTTCGTATTTCTGGTCCCTATTGTAATGCAAAGAAGAAAGAATTCTCTGAACACTTTTTTTAAACGAAGTAATAATTGACACTTCACAGAATTGAGAGGGAATCCAATACGCATGTTTACTCCATGTTGTTGGTTTACCTCCCTGCCATTTTTTATTTGTGAAAGACATGACATTTGTATCTTTCACTATATTACTAAATATCAACCTAAGTAATTCGTATTTGTCATTTGACAGTGTTTTAGAATAAATTTTTATTTTTTGTAAAAGAAGAGAAAGAATAAGTAGGTTTCTTTTCGTAAATAAATCTTGAAAATTGTAAATTCCTTTTTTGGCTAAACCATCTTCAAATTGTCTGTCCCAATCTAAAGGAATTTTATCCGTTGGGATTTTGATTTTCTCTTTTTTGATTTCTGATTCAAGAAAAACAATGTGTGCATTGAGTTTTTCATAATCAACTTGCTCTAATTTTTTGACAATTTTTTTCCCATTTGAATCATTACTAACTAAAAACAAATATTCAAAACCAGTCCTCTCACAATTTTTTGCTTCAATATTTTTCTTGTAAAAAATATGAGTGGGGCACTTGGAATTTATGCACTTGTAAAAACCATTTTTTGTTTTATACTCATTTGATAAAAGAGTTTCTTCGTTGCAAACATTACATCTCACTTTGAAAGCAACTTCACACCATTCAATTTGATGCTCAATCCCATCATATTCAAATTGCATATACGAGCCGTATAGAAATATTAAATACTTTTTTAATTCATCAATGGCATTTACAAAATCAGGAGTTAGATTATTCTTCTTAACCATATTCCGAACTATAAAAATTGAGAGTGGATTTAAGTCACACCCGATAACCTTTCTGCCTTTTCTGATACCTTCATATATCGTTACACCGCCTCCGCAAAACGGGTCTAATACAATTTCATCTTCTTTTGAAAAGTTTAGCACTAACTGTTCAAAAACATTCCAAGGCCTTCTTGCAAAATATTTATGAATTTTGTAGGGTGGTGTGTGTGACAATGCTTTAACAGGAGTATACATTGGGTTATTATTAGATTTATGATTGCTTTTAATATTTATGTGATTTGATATTTTAATATCATCAAACGAAGAGCGTTGTTTCATTTTAAACTTCCTGTTTTCATGTTAGTCCGTTTTATTTTTTACTTGCAACGAACGGCATACATTATTGGGGGGGGGATTGAGTAAATAAAATTATTTTCTTAATCTATATTTAATCAAACAAAAATCTTTGCGCCATTTAACTGTTAACAATTGCATTACTACATTTATCCTACCAAAATGCTATAATATCCGGATATTGCTTGCTGGGAATGGTTCTTTGTTATGCTTCAATCCCTCCGGAATTAATCCACTCTTTTATTATCTCTCTTCTCTTTTCTTCCAGGACAACCTTAAGCATTTTTGATGTTTTCCTCAGACATCTATATTTACTTTACTATATCACTATTAGGGAGTAAAAAAAATCTTTTTTATTTTTTCTATACCTTTTTCATAATACGACAAAACAATTATAAAATCCTTCTTTTTTTAAAATATATTTCAAACTTTCCAGGAAAAAGAACAAGGGACAGTACTTTGTATCATTTACGTGGTTGGTAGGGAGTGCCGTCTCCGCTTTCGCGGGGACAGGCTTACTGCGCTTCGCAATGACATTTTACGAAAAATGTCCTGATAAATCAGGGGATATCAGGGAGCAGGTTAGTATTGAGATAATAAATAAGCAATGAACTTATTTCTTTTGAATTTCAATTTTAATGACTTATAATATTTAATGTTTGTAAATTAAATTTAGGTGGTAAATATGAAAAAAATAATTGAAGAATTAATTAAAGAGAAGGCTAATAATATTTACGAAAAACATTATTCAAATGCTCCAGGTTTTGCATTAAATGAAAAAATAACTAATAAAGCAGATTTTGTCAATAAAATTTCTATTATCTTAAAAAAAACATTAATCACTCCAAAAAGAAAAAAATATTTAGATAAAAATTATAGCTTATCTGCCACCGATACTTTTGGAGCCGATTCAAATATATTTTTCTCTCCGGATTTTGAAGAATCACTAAAATATCTCTCACCCTTAAAAGCATTAGATCTTTTTGAAAAAACATATTTAGACGATGCTAACAGATTTTATGCTAAGGAACACCTAATTTATCAACAAGACAACGGGATTATTCCATATTATACAACAAAAGAATTATCTTGTTTATATAAAAAATTTGCTTTGTTTATTGAAGATAATAGTGAACCTTTAATAGAAACGGGCTGGCCTGATTACAATTTTACTGACAGTGCCTGGCTTTTTTATAAACTAGCCCCGAACTATCCAATAGAAATACCGATTTGCATTAAATGTTTTGGTAAGTTAAAAAATCCAAGTAGTGATCCTTATTTTTTCTTAAAGACTATTTTTTCAAATAAAACCAATCAATTTA
>SDBT01020029.1_pt1 | contig 10471 bp, 9 predicted proteins | sample 2277101 | NCBI WGS metagenome assembly SDBT01 (sample SAMN10404973, study PRJNA504765) | marine sediment metagenome | isolation source: marine sediment core GS10_PC15, 103 cmbsf | place: Arctic Ocean: Southern Knipovich Ridge | collected 2010
AAACAAAGTAATTTTTTTATCCTCATACTATAACCTTCTCAAGCTAAAGAATCCGTATAAATATTCCGAGTAAATGTACAGATATTGTGTCGTAATACAAGAATGCGTTTTTATTCTTGTTTTTGTTATCTTAAAGAAAAAGTAATAATTAAGAAAGGAGATAGCATGCAAACAATTATATTTGCGCTTGTAAGTGTATTTTTAGTCAGCCTCATTTCATTCATTGGTGTTTTCTCATTAACCCTTGGCGAGCAAAAAGTACGTGCTGTGTTGACGTATATTATCAGTTTTGCAGCCGGGGCTTTATTGGGCAATGCTCTTATTCACCTATTACCCGTTGCGTTCACAAGCACACTTTCATCTTTTATGGTATCACTAGGCACACTTGCCGGCATAATAACTCTCTTTATCATCGAAAAATTATTTTACTGGCACCACTGCCATCATCTGCATCATGAACATGGCCACTGCCATCACATTCATGCACATGGGGTAACGAACTTAATTGGTGATAGTCTGCATAATATTGTTGACGGAATTATTATTGCTGGAAGTTTTTTGGTATCAATTCCCCTTGGACTGACAACAACCTTAGCCGTAGCCTTGCATGAAATTCCACAAGAAATTTCTGATTTTGGGATATTACTGCACGCCGGTTTTTCCGCACGTAATGCGCTGTTGTTTAATTTCTTGTCTGGCCTTTTTGCCCTTGTCGGAGCGATACTCGTATTTGCCGTTGCACCAATAGTTGCTAACCTGCAACTCTGGCTTATTCCCTTCACCGCTGGCAGCTTTATTTATATCGCCTGCTGTAACTTGATACCAGAATTGCTCAAAGAAGCAAAGCTGCGCACAACAATCTTGCAATCACTATTTTTGATATTGGGTATTGGTATTATGGTTGGGTTGAAAATTATGAAGTAACTTTGTTATTTTCCATAGCCAATCAAGAAAAGCAAGATTCCGGCCGCTACTGAGGCATTGTATGAAATATCCGATGTTCGCTGTGGAAGCGTTATTTGCGTCCCCATGCCCAAAATAGACTTGGTAATCCCTGTTGCTTCACCGCCAATAATCAGGCACAAAGGCTTTTTATAGGTGCTTTCCAGGGCACTTTCACCCTTGAGGGTAGCCAAATACAAGTTATAGCCCGCACTGGCAAGCTCTTGAGCTGCTGCCTGAGCCGACGGACTTTGATAAATTTCAAGATGCTCGGCAAGGCCAGCCGATGCTTTTATGGCAACTGCATTTAAGGGTGATGCACCCTTTTTGGTTAGCACAACGCCATCTGCTCCGGTGCAATGGGCTGAACGTAAAATGGCGCCCAGATTGCGCGGATCTTGAATGCCATCGAGCATGAGTAGAAATTGCTGTTTTTTAGGATCGAACGGTTTTTTGCGGAACGGAAACGGCTGTACCCAAGCAACAATCCCCTGGTGATCAGTGCTGCCTGCCATACGATGCAATACGTCACGCGACACGTATTGAATAGGCACCTTATACTTGGGCAATAATTTTTCTATATTCTGCCAACCCTTTGGTGTCGGCTTGGTTGTATAGATAGTTATAAGCTTGCGACGTTTTGCCTTGAGCAGCTCAATAATCGGGTGCATACCAAATATAAGCTCACCAACTGTTTTTTTTGTTTTTTTTGCCATAGCCAACGATTTTTTAATTAATTCTATAAAGAAACTGCCATTAGTATAGCATAAATACTGGTTTTTGCGATGCCAATCAACAATATTTTTGGAAATTTATTTCCTAATTAAATCCATGAGCCAATTTTCAACCAACTCTTTGTTTCTCTAATTTCTCAATAAATCCATTGTCTGCATAGATCTTATCGATCTTATTGCCATTTTTTCTTTTCTCAATTACCGGGCCCCGCAACCGCAAAAGGTCCACATTTCGCTCTTCTTCTCTTTTCTTTCTCTCTTCTTCTCTTTTCTCTCTCTCTTCTTCTCTTTTCTCTCTCAATGCATCAAGCAACTTATTCTTATTTTTCTCTTCTTTTCTTTTTTGTCTAAGGTTATAAGCAGCTCTTTTTTTCTCTTTTTCTCTTTTCTGATCCCATTCACTCACAATCGAGAGCAACTCATCAGCAACCCATCCTTTTTGAACATCATTTTTCCAATTTTCCCACAGATTATTTAATCTACTGTATACTTCATTAGAATCAATAGGTAAAAACGATGCCCATATTTCCTGCCGCACTTGCTGTCTTACTTTTTTTTCTTCTTTTCTGCAAGAACTTACAGGAAACCATTGAAGCTTCCATTGCAATGCGTTCTTCAATTCTGTATACAAAATCGATATCCCTGGCCTGCTGTTTCCTCGATTCCGAGGGTAACCTTCCTGCCTGCTCCCTCTATTATTGTCGTTAGGCTGGGCCCCGCAAAAAGACACTGCTAAACCCGCCATCATTATAGAAAATACATATGGTGATTTTATCACAATAACCTCCTACAAATTAAGAAATATTTACACATAAAAATAATTATAACAGAAAATTTTTATAATACAAGGAGAAAGCTCACGTTATGAGGGATAATACGAGTAGCAGCTGCCATAACTTATATTGACACACAATACTCCTATAATTGCATTGAATATCGCTTTAAACCCTCTCCACTGCTATACTCAATTTCAACCTATTATCAACTCATTAATCCACAATAACTCATGATACACGATCATCTTACCTGGATAGAGATCAGCAAAAGCGCGCTGAAACATAATCTTGCACAATACAAATCAGTTATTGGTCCGGGCGTATTAGCGCCGGTTATTAAGGCCAATGCGTATGGACATGGATTAATTGAAATAGCTCATTTGTGCCAGGAAAATGCACACGTCGGCTGGTTTTGTACTGCCATGCTTTCAGAAGCACTTACCTTACGTACCCATGGCATAACAAAACCAGTTTTGGTACACAGCTGCATTGATGTAAGCCCCGAGTATGCAATAAACAAAAACATAGATTTTATCATTCATGATTTTGATATGGCTGAACACCTTAATGCAGTTGGCACAAAGCATACGTATGTTTTTAGTGTGCACATCAAAGTTGATACCGGCCTTTCTCGTTTGGGCATTGCGCCAAAACAAGTAGTCAACTTTATTGAGAAATTACAACAGTTACCAGGCCTCAAAGTTACCGGCATCTGCACACATTTTGCTGAATCTCAAAAACAAAATCAGCAGTTTACCTATCAGCAACTGGAACGGTTTAATACCGTTCTTGATGCCCTTAAGCATCACGGCATTTCTATTCCTTACAAGCATGTTGCCAACTCTGCTGCCACCACGGCACTCAATCTTCCTGCATGTAACTTATTTCGTGTCGGTATTGGCGCCTATGGTTTATGGCCATCGCCAGAAAATAAAATTATGACGCAAAAAAAGTATCCGAATTTTACGCTCAAACCAATACTTACTTGGAAGACGCGTATTATTCATATTAAAAAAGTATCAGCGCATCAGTATGTAGGATACGATAGGACATGTAAAACCACGCATGAAACAATCATAGCCACCACACCAATCGGCTACTATGATGGCTATGATTTCCGTCTATTCAATCAAGCAAAGATGCGCGTCAATAACCAATACGCACGGGTTGTTGGACGTGTATCGATGAACCTAACAACACTCGATGTAACTGGCATATCAGACGTTCACGTTGGTGATGAAGTTATTATTTTAGGAGACTATCCTGGCATAAGCGCATATGAACTGGGTATACTTGCAGGAAATCCAAATATACGAGAAATTACGACAAAAATTAATCCAGTTATACCACGTATTATTGTTCCCTAGTAGTTGCAGAAAAAATCAATATTGCTTTATACTACAAAACACAATGGTAACATACGAATACGAATGAGTAGGAACTCCATGTACATTCTTGAAGGAAATATCGGCGCTGGAAAATCAACATTTTTACGCCTGGTTAAACAACAACTGTCAGACATTAGTATAGCATTAGAACCAATGGACAATTGGCAAAAACAAGTCTATGGCCAATCGCTCCTGACTAATTTTTACCAAAAACCCAAACGGTGGGCGTACACACTTGAAACACTTACTATGATGTCCCGGATCATGGGGCATCTTGCTGAGCAGAAACATGCTAATGCAACCCGAATTATGGAGCGGTCTATCTACTCGGGTTATTACTGTTTTGCACATAACAGTTATGCACAAGGGTTTATGACCGGACTTGAATGGCACATGTATCAAGAATGGTTTAATGTCTTGGTTAAAAAATGTAAAAATCCACGTGGATTTATTTACTTGCGCGTAACACCGGAAGTTGCTTATGAACGAATCAGAAAACGCAATCGCCATGCAGAAAAAACATTATCTTTAGCCTACCTTAAACAAATTCATCATCAGCATGAACTGTTCTTACTTAAAAAACAGCATACGATTTCTCCACTGAAAGACATTCCAATACTGGTACTAGATTGCAACAAAGAATTTGAAACAAATATGCAGGAGATGCATCAGCACATACATGCATTACAAAATTTTCTCATGCAAACGGGATCCACCATTCCACCCTATAAACATCAATGTACACACCAACAACAAAGTTAATATTGGTTTAATTTCTTACGGTGTATTATCTCTTCGAATAACTCATCAAATTCTTTAATAGGAAAATTCGCTACTTTTTACCACAGGTATTACAGAAAAACAACGGCCCTTCGGCCACATCTTTTTCTGATCCCTCATTATCACACCAAAGACACTTCAAACCAGTCTGTTCGCTTTTCTTCCCACTTAAAAGTTCAACTAATTCGTCAGTAGATTCAGCTGGATTACTTTCTTGTTCTTCCATAGTCAATGATGTGCGTCTTTTTATCATGCGCTTAATCGTCTGACTCCCCGCTAGATCTAACGGAATCTTTTTATCTTCGTCAAGAATACTCATATCAGCCCCTCTTTCGATCAAATATTCAGCCAGATCCTTTTCCCCTTTATCCACAGCCATATGCAAAGACGTCTGATCAAATTCATCAGTAGCATTAAGATTTATCCCGTAATCAACTAAACATCGAGCCACTTTAATATGCCTATTCCATACAGCGAGATGTAAAAGCGTTCGATCTTGAGAATCCTTACAATGTAGATCTGCCCCGTTGTTAAGCAAGCACGTGACCATTTTTGCATCCCCTTCTATTACTGCCAACTGCACAGGCATTTGTCCACTAGCATCACAAACATTCGGTTCTGCCCAATAATCAAACAAAATTTCAGCCGTTTTGTGATGCCTATTTTTTACTGCAAGAAACAGAGGCGTTAGGTTCCTGTTGTCTCGAAGTTCGGTATCTGACTTCCAATCCTCGAGAAGCGAACGTACTGTTTCTAAATTCCCCTTCTCTGCAGCACGATGCAAGGGTGTCCTTTTATTGCTATCTTGAACATTCGGATCTTCTTCATTCTTGAGAAGAGCTGTAACTTCTTTTGTCATTCCCTTTTTTGCTGCAGCATGTAACAACGTCTCTCCCCGAAGCGTATCGACATAAACACCCTTTAATCGAGCTCCATTGTTCATCAACGAAACAACAATATGCAAGTCGCCCCTCTTTGCCGCTTTGCGTATGGGCATTTGCCTTTCATCCCCGTTATGAGCATTTACATCAGCCCCATGAGTTGGCAAATAATCGACTACATTTTGATGACCGCCGTCTACAGCACAATCCAATGGTGTTCTACCCAAACTGGTACGAACATCGAGTCTAGCCCCATATCTCATTAATAATTTAACGACTTTTAAGTGGCCACTTTCCGCCGCACGATGCAACGGTAAACAATTCTTTTCCCTTGCAAAACGTGAGTTGCTTTCTGACTCTTCCGGATCAGCGCCGTGTTCGAGCAAAGACCTAACTATCGCTGGATTGCCCTTTTTTACTGCCATCTGCAACGGTGTTTCACCATGCTTATCACGCACATTAGGTGTTGCGTTATGGGTGAGTAAACATTCAACAGTATCACCATGGCCGTTTTCTATTGCATAGTACAAAGGAGTCCTTCCTTCGGCATCACGCACATTGGGATTTACATTTTTTCCTTTTTTGAATAACCCTTTTTTGAGCAACAATCTTTCGACTACTTCAGTACGGCCTTCCTTTGCTGCTTCGTGCAAGGGAGTACATTTACGGTTATTAAGGGCATTTGGATTTGCTTTAGCCTTAAGCAAGCGTTTAACCCCCTCTAGAAAGCCCTCCCTTGCTGCATAATGCAACGGAGTATTTTGATAATAATCAACATCATTTGGATTTACATGTTTAAGAAAACAAGCAAGCACTTCACCATGCTTTTTCCCTGCTGCCAGATGCAACAAATTTTTTCTGTCTCTAAGAACCGGATTCACTATCAGTGAACCACATTTAATAAGACGTATGACAATATCTAAATTCTCACCCGCCAAATGTAATGGTATTTTCTCTTCATTATCTGATGCATTAGGGTCAGCCGCATAGTCGAGTAAACGTTGAACAAAATCGTTGTTACCTTGTTCTACTGCGTAGTGCAACGGCGTTTGCCCACGTTCATCACGAGCATCTGTCTTGGCTGAATACTCAAGTAAAACAACACCCACATCTACATGAGAATGTTCTACTGCTATATGCAGCATCGACTTCCCGCCATCAGTATCATTAGGATCAGCATTATGAGATGCAATCAGCCATCCTACAACTTTTGAATAATTGTTTTTTATTGACCGAACAAAAACCTTTTTTACAAGATCAGTACGATTTTTATCTGTCAAGACACGATTTTTATCTGTTCTGTTTGTATCTGTTTTGTCACCAAGAATAGATTTAAGAACCTCAAAGTCACCCTGCTCTGCTGCATTGTATAAAGGTTCCATATGACTTTGATTTTCTGGATCTAAAAAAAGCTTCTCACCAAAAGGATGTCTCATGCTACTTTTTCGCTGCCGCCGAACCAACTGGGTCACTTTTTTCGCGTCACCACTCGATGCAGCTTCTAAAACTAATTCTTTTGATGACTTCTTCTTCGTGAGTTTTGGGGGATGATTCTCTTCCATGCTATGCAAATAACTGAGAAAAGTAACAGTAACTAGTAATATCTTCTTCATATAACTCTCCTATAAAGATAATTAAAATCTACAGTACAACATCATTTAACATTATCTTCGGGAGTAGAATGGCATCGTGTTTCAAAAGCTGAGTGCCCCGACGTTTTTTTATTGATTAATGGGTACACATCAGTAGCCAATTCAACTCCCCCGGTAAAAAGTGCTCCGATGAAAATCTTCAGACAATGCATTAAGCTATTTAAAAAGCTCCACAAAATAATAGACATGGTAGTCTCCTTTTATATAAAGGCTGTATGCTGTGCCAGCATTATGAAGTAAGAATAAGTATACTGGAGTAATTTTCAACCGGGGGGTTTTATAGCCCAATACTAAACCGTTCACGCACTTGACTAAGGGATAGCATATGCTTTTGAACATCATCATCGGTTTTGAATATAGCTAAATCAATTGCATGGCCAACAGTAATTGGCCCAATAGCAGTCCGCTCAAGGGCATACGTTGTTGCACAGCTTCCTGCTTGCTGCGCAATATCGTTAATTAAAGAACGAATATAGGTACCATGAGAGACACGAGCCTTAATGGTGAAATATGGTTGGTCAAACGTAAGCAATGCTATTTCGTACAAAAATACTTCACGCGCTTTCTCCTGGGCAATATTATCAAGCTCTTGCCTAGATAATATGCCTTTACGCGCAAGTGCATAAAGCCGTTCCCCTTTATACTTCAACGCAGAATAAATTGGCGGCTTTTGCATATACGACGGCTGCAAGCTTTGTATTGCATCACGTAATTGCTCAGAGGATATTACACCTACATCATCTGTTTGCAAAACAGTACCAGTACTATCAAGTGTATCAGTTAATTCACCAAGTTTGCCTTGCGCAACATATTCTTTGGGTAATGTCATGAAAGCTTCTATGTGACGCGTAGCTGCGCGGCCGACCGCAACAATGAGCAAACCAGTTGCAAACGGATCTAATGTTCCTGCATGCCCAATTTTGACCTTTTTACCAACTAGCTTTTTTATATGCTCAACACAATCGTATGATGTAAGGTCTTTCGGTTTATTGATAAGTAAAAAACCTTCGTACATAGACAAAAAATATCCCCCGTCTTTATCTGACAATCTCTTTATATTTAACTTGACCGATTTTTTCTACTACCTGCCATCTTTCCCCTCTTCTCCTCCTTGTCACTCGCCATATAACGCAATCTTCTAAAACGTCAATAATAATATCTTTGTTTGTTTTCTTCTTAAAATTTCTTCGGGAATATTTTTGCTTCATCCTTGCAAGACATCTTTTAGCCTCTATTTTTGATTTATGCCTATGCCCCTTTATTGAGCAAAGATCATGATGTATCGCTCGATGCCTTTCCAAATCAGTACGAATGGTCCCAGGATGCCAGCCAGGTAATTCTGCAAAACATCCTGATTCTCTGCACTGTACTGTATAACCTATCTGAAGATCATTTCCTTTATCATCACTATCCACGTCACTGTTACTCCAACCCGATAAACGTTCTGCGGGCAACGAATTCTGCCTAGCCTTAAAAAGCTGCCCCAAGATATTAATAGCTTTATTTTCATACCTCGGAGAAACACGCGTACTTTTCATCCCCACGGCACAGGAAACAGACAATAAAGAAATTAACCCAAAATCTGCATATCGTTTTTGCATAGAAAAACCCTATTTGATTGAAGTAGAATAACAATTGTTTTCAATCACTAAGAATACTATTTTATTCTACTACGCCAGAATACCAAGGCCTTTTAGCCTGGGGATGAATGGCGAGTAGAACCCTTCGAAGCTTCAGCGTAGTAGGGTTGGCTTCGAAGAATTTCGCGCGATACAACGACTTTTAAGCCGTTGAGCACTTCATTTTATAAATCCGATGCTTGCCCACTTTAATTATCATGCCGGACTGCCAGGTTATTTGTGCCTTATTGAAAGATAGTTTATTTATCCAAAAGCTCTACGGCACTTTGGACATGAATCACTCAACTCCTGAGAACACGTATCACATACCAAACAAAGGCAACCATAGCATGCCACACGTAACTTTTCTTCTGGTACATACTTACGACAAACCAAGCACCCCACTTCTTCCTCCTCCGCCTTTTTTATTGCCCAGTCCCTAATAACCGAAAGAACACCTTTATATTCCTTTTCTTGCGCTAACATGCCAGGCGTGTTGCCATCTTCATCAACAGCTCGCGGATTTGCACCATGCTCCAATAATAATTGAACTACTTCTTTGTGCCCAGCTTCTGCTGCATAATGCATTGGTATTTTTTCAAACTCATCTACAGCATCACAACGGGCCCCGCCATCAATTAACACCCGTACAGAATCGCAGAAGCCTTTCATTGCTGCACAGAACAATGGCGTTCGCCTGTTAACATCAACCGGATTAAATTCCACCTCATTCTTAAGTAAACATCTAATCGCCTTCTCCTTATCATTTTTTGCAGCATAATGTAATGGAGTCTCTTGATTGTTATCACAAATATTTGGCTGAGCTCCATTATCAAGCAAGCATGTTACACACCCCTGATGACCACTTTGTGCAGCATAATGTAATGGAGTTTTTCTATTGTTATCAGAAACATTGATACCTAAATCATGCTTGATCAAATAAGCAAGCACATCTTCATGTCCACATGCTGCTGCAACATGCAACGCTGTTTGCCCAAACTTATTTCTAATATACCTGTTAACTTTTTGGTGTCTGACTAAAACTTTGACCGCTGCAAGATTTCCCGTCTTCGCAGCTACTAACAACAGTCCACTCTTTGGATCTGTTTCTTTTTCGAGTAATTGGATAACTACTGGAACTTGAGCCTTAATCGCTGAAGTCAATACATAATCTCGTTCCCAACTAGAGAAACGAGCGCCGTATCTATCAAAAATATGTCTAAAAACCTCGTGTTTTTTATTTTTTATTGCAACCTTACAAAGTCTTGTTTTACCAATTACAGCGCATCTCTCAGTTATAAGATCAATTACCTCTAGATCACCACAACAAACAAGTGCCTTAACATCCAATGTATGGTATAGATCAACTCTATCAAATGTAACGTTCTTTAATAAGCGTTTAGCAAAATCATTTTTTTTATTTTCAATTGCGCTACACAATAAAAAAAATTCTGCCTCCTTACACTGCCAAGCACACAATCCGTGAGAGACTAAACCAGCAAACTTTAGATCACCGTTTGAAACAACCTCCTTCAAAATATCTGGGAGCCAGCTATTCCTTCTTGCATCCTTTTTTGCTCTTTCTGCAAATTCCCCACGATAAAGCTTAAAAACAGCTCCCACGCAATTTTTAGCCGCCCATTCAAAAAGCGAATCATTAATTTTAAGCGGCTGACCATGCGTTAATATACAATCAACT
>SDBT01020030.1_pt1 | contig 10470 bp, 10 predicted proteins | sample 2277101 | NCBI WGS metagenome assembly SDBT01 (sample SAMN10404973, study PRJNA504765) | marine sediment metagenome | isolation source: marine sediment core GS10_PC15, 103 cmbsf | place: Arctic Ocean: Southern Knipovich Ridge | collected 2010
GTTAATAGATAGGGTTGTATACGGGCAATGGTTAACCCCCAGATTTGGCGCTTCATCAAAGAAGTGACTCCGTAGTAGACTATCCCCATATAAATTAGGCTAGCAGCGCCGACCACCATGGGATGAATATAGGCCGGCACGGCAAAGGTACCGTGGACGAGGGGAGCAGTTTGCTCTTGCAAGAGGATAGAGGTGAGACTACCGGCGATACCGAAAGTAATCATCCCCATAATCAGGGAGGCAAAGGCTGGATTTCTCCAGGGCAGGTGATTTATCCAGCCGAAAAGGCTGTGGCCGGCTGATCTCATCTTGACCTCCATCATCCCGGTGATGATAAACATGTGGAGGATGGAAGGCACCCATACCAACAAGGAAAGAGCCGAGCCGATAATCTTTATATTTTCGGGAATACCCGGGTCCACCATGAGGTGATAGAGAAACGTGGGAGGAACTACCGCCGGGTACATCAGGAACAAAGCTTTAGCAACAATCTTATTGTACACTGATTTAGCGCCAGTGGTGAGTTCCACCAGCACATAGGCAGCGGCAATCATCGCCATTGCCGGGATGTAATGGACTACGTGAAACAACAAGCTGTAGGTCATCCGATAGTCCATCGGTAAATCCATAGGGTCTAAAGCTAGCCAATCGATGGACCACAAGAACGCCGGTATAAAAAGCCGCAGCGCTGTCAGAGACACGGGAACTATCAGGGCAACAGCGCATATTGAAGCAAAGGTACTGATATGGATTTCCCCAAGCATCCTCTTCCAGCTTTCCAAGGAAGCCTTCTTCTCCACCCAGGTAAAGACACTGCCGATGAAGTTAATAGCGATGAGAAGAGCGCCAATACCAACGAAGAGGTACCCCAGATAAATCAATGGGGCTGCGGTAAAGGTCTCAGATAGTGGGGGGAAGGCAGTATACAGTACATCAGCTCCTGAGAAAACCCCCACCATATTTATGATTAGCCCGCCGACAGTAAAGGCAAAGGCTACCCAGCCTAGTTTTAAGCTCCATAACCGTCTGCCATCCCTCAGCGCGGTAGCCCCAGCTATCAGCAGGGCAGCCTGGATAAAAGCAAACCAGTAAACGAAGCCAAGGATAGTGTGTCCGGTCAGCATCCGGTAATATATCCCTTGCCAATCAATACCAAATATCGGTGTCCTGATTAACACTAAAAAGATGGCCAGGGCACCGGCACCAGCCAGGGATAACAAACCGGCGATGCCATAGGCTGCCATCAGCTTTCGGTCACCGGGATGAGTTTTTCTCAATTCTTGCAGTAGCGCCATGGTGCCCTCCTATTCGCGGGTGGTTCTACACCGTAGCAACATTCCTCTTCAGTCTTCATGCTCGCCGCCTTCCTCAACGATGATGGTGAAATACATATAATCGTGCCCGATGCCGCAGTATTCATTGCAGATGACGAGGTAGGTGCCGGGCTCGGCGGGTGCTATCTCAAGCGCGGTGACCATCATTGGCATCACTATAGCGTTGTAGCTGGTATCACCCATCTGCACGGAAAAGGCGTGAACCACATCAATGGAGAGCATCTGTAGGTCATAATGTTCGCCGGTCTTCATCCGAATCTTGTTGGGAGTGAAGGTATATTGACTGGCCATAATATAAACCGGTTCATCATGATCGGCTTCAACAGTGCCATCGGGCAGTTCGTGCCCCTCTATGAATGCTGTCACCTTAGTCTGGAACTCCATAGCCATCACCATCTCGCCACCACCATGACCGCCTTCCTCAGGAGAAAGCATTCCATATGCCGCCCACAGGGGAATCATCAGCAGTACCGAAAAGGCGATTATGAAGGCGACCACCAAATAACTTTTTGTGCTTTTCATCACTCCTCCTTTGCCCAAGCACTTAGGGTCAGCCGCCAGACTGAATTACGATGATTCCTCCTAGGAGATTGGTATGGCCTACGCAGTCGACTTTAATGCAGACAAAGGTAACCTCTCCAGCCTCAGCGGTGAAGCGCAGGGTAACCTCCGGGGTATTCTCATCCACAACATCAGTTTCAATGCCATACTCGGAAATGGCAATGATATGGGGGTTATTCTGGGAAAAATCATTGTCCCCATAGACAAAGGTAATCTCCACCTCCTGTCCTTCCTCCACCTCAAGCCGAAATCCTCCCGGGGTCTTGTTAAAGCCGCGGCGACTAACCTCAACCCGGAAGCTCCCTTTCTCCTGGGGAGGAGATACCTCTGGCGATTGGGACTGGGCACAAGAAACAGTCGCCACAAGAATACCTAACAACACCAAGAATAATATAGATACCTTCTTCACTTAAACCTCCTATCAGTAAAACTTACTCCTCATCGACCAAGACGAGAATAGTTTCCACGTAATTTCCCAATTCACCAGTAGCACTTATCAGGGCAGACCAAATACCTTCAATTACCCCTTCGTCTCTCTTGCTATTACCTTATCCATTAAACTTGTGGCACTCTGGCTCCACCCACCACAAGCTATCACACACTTTTGCTGTGGGCATCCTCGTGAGAGATATGCCAACAAAAGCTATCGGCAAAAACTTCTACTTTCTGGCCGCTTTTCTTTCTTTGCTGCGATAGAATTTTACCCAAGAATCCCTATTCGGGGAACCTATTACTTGACCTAATCTAGCCTCAAGGCGTAATGGCAGCCTTTTCTTCCTGAGTAATGAAGTAAATATGCATCTCCCAATGGTCTACTGGTGGGCCCTCATGTACGCCTGGAGTCATCCAGCCTACATCAATATGATCTACGATGGCCCCCACGGGAATAGCTGGTAAGCCTTTAATAGCCTCGCCGGGCGGGCCGGGAATCTCCTCCATCATATCTTCGGTCCATATAGGCTCTATCCCGATGACCTCTCCCTTATAGACCAGGTAAATAGGATCTGCAGGTGATGCAGGATTTAACCAGTGCTCACCCATAGCCGGGATGACGGGAGACCCTTGCTCATAACTCTCAGGTACTGTTACCTTCGTGGCACAGGCAGACATTGCCAGAATACTCACCAATAGCGGAATCAAAAGGAATCTCTTTTTCATTGTCATCTCCTCCTACGAAGACTTAGTGCAACTTTTTACTTACCGGTTTCTCTAACTCATCTATCACCCCATTCACGGCTAATACTTCTGTTCTGGGGGTCATTCTCCAGATACTCAACTCGTATAAGCCAAAGGCAATTACTACGCTTACATAGTAATACTATACTAGCATAGTAGTTTAATTACTGTCAACAGGGGAACATAAAGAAAAATCGAGTTATTGGGTGTCATTTACAGAGCGGCTGAAAACAGAGGTTGATTTCTTAAGCTGAAAAACTGAACAGAGTACTGGCCATGTTACCGTTTAACGGATGTGAGCCGGACAAGGGTGCTACAATGGCAACAATGATGAGGGCTATGATTAGAAAGCTGGTGATGAGGTGGGGAATAGGAATGCGATGCCCACATTGCGAGGCGTGTCCCATCAGGTGGTCAATACGATACGACAGGGCTTCTGCCCCACCTGCCGTCAAACCTTCAGCCGGGATAGTGGAGTGCTCCTGCAGTAGCTTCTCTAGAGCACCGGCAATGCCCCTGAAATGTCCCTGGTGCTGGATGGCGCTCCAGTCGGCAGCTATTTCCTTATCTATGAGATACTGCTCGAGTATATCCTGCAAGGCCGGGATGAAGAAGAGAGCTGCCACAACCAATCTGCCCAGCAATATCTTAAGGGGGTCATAGTTTTCCAGGTGATGTTTCTCATGAAGTAGCAAGGCTTCCAATTCCTGCGGTTCCAGTTTTTCTACCATCCCTCGGGAAAGGTATACACGAGGCGAGATGAAGCCAGTGCAGAAACAGAGGGGAACTTCAGAATCCAGGAGGTGGACTTTATCCTTTAAACCCAGGCGCCAGGTCAATGGCTTTAGGTCGCTACTTGAACCACAAAGGAGTCCTAAATTCGCAGTCAGCGCACGTGTATTAGACCACTGCCGCCGCCACAATACCAGCCAGAAATATGTACCTAGGAGAATCGTCCCCATAAAAGCGTAGCTGAGCAGGTGGATACCTAGGTCAGTATGGGTAGGCAAGAAGAAGCAAGCAAGGTCAATCTTGCTCCCAGCATCCGGACAACCAGTCAAGACGGCATGGTAAGCCGCTATTCCCAGGAGTAGCGCTAGTGTGGCGCTTACACCTATTAACACTTTGAAAGCTCTATTCGGATACGTCGTTCTCACTACTGGCCTCTTGGACCCGACTCCTAAGCTCTTCTAGCCTGTCATCATCTAAATTGTCGATTTCTCCCAAAAACTGGGCGATGACCAGGTCTCCAAAGTCATCTAATAGGGTGCGGATCCTTGTCCTGGAAGTTTCGCGCAAAAACTCATCCCTACTCCGGGCTACTACGTAGCGGTATCTTTTCCCCTCCATAGTACGGCTAAGCAGCTCCTTGTCCACCAAGTGTCCCATAACAGTCATCACTGTGGTATAGGCAATAGGTCGCCTACGGTTAATGGCCCCTGCCACTTGTTGAACAGAAGCCTCTTCTGCCCGCCACATAAACTCCATGACCTCCAATTCCAGGCTGCCTAATAGTTTATTAAGTATGGTAGCAGTTTGATCCTTCAGTTTCTTACCACGATTATCAGCGCCCATATCTTTATAGTCTCCAGTTTCACCATACCCGTCAGCACTTATGAAGCAGGTTTAGAGGTAGAACCTACTATTCTATGTTAGCAGATATGCTCGTCTTTATCAAGCTCAGCTCAGTTAACACTTAATCTACCTGTTGACTGAATGTTTAGCAACTTCCCTGCTTAATCTTGAACGATAACTGAAGACGAAATGAGTTGTGCTGACGTACGTCTTACCCGGGCATCCACCGGTTGCAACAGGTGACGGCGTCTCGCAGAAAGAACGAGGCTATCTTGCCTCCGATACCATTGATTCCATCACCTCCAGACAGTGCGTAATAAACCTCTTTAAGCTGGTCGCAAAATTATCACTTGATATATCTACCGTTAACTGACATTTCCCATTTCAATTCGCAACGAAACATCCTGACCCTCAGTGTAGTGCAAGTGCTAATTATTAGTCAATCTAGGTGAGCATTGTCCCTCCAGGCTAACATTATAACTGGGCTCCTTTGGGGGCGGCAGGTCACCTGTTGACACCAATAAGGAGTTGTGTATAATGAATTTGAAATCGAAAGCAATTCGTATCATAAAAGGAGGTAACAAACAAGCCATGAAAGGAATTATTACAGCACCACAGCCACGTGCGGCAGAGGAAGGAGCTGAAGTTCTGAGAAAGGGTGGCAATGCCTTTGATGCGGCTATTGCCACAGCTTTCGTGCAAATGGTAGTATCGCCCGGGATGTGCGGCGTGGGTGGTTGGGGTTTGTCGGTTTCGTATGATGCCAAGACCAAAGAGTCAACATATCTGTCCTTCCTTGGGCAGGCTGGTTCCAAAGTCACACCCACAATGTGGGAAAAGGACGTCCAGGGGCGGGCACCGGTGTGGGGTGTTTACCTAATAAGAGGGAACCCCCACATTGCGGGGTATACTTCCATCCAGATACCGGGGACGGTGAAAGGCCTTTATGAACTGTGGGAAAAGTCTAGCAGCTTGGAATGGAAGGAGTTGATTCAGCCCGCTATAAGGTATGCAAGGGAAGGTTTTCAGGTAACACCATTGCTAGCCCAAGGATGGCGTCGGCCAGCAATTAAAGAGAGTGGGCTTCCTAGCTCGCGGGAGCTTTACTCCACTACCGAGGCCTGCCGCAGGATATTCTTTAAGGAGAATGGCGATTTTCGTGAAGCGGGGGAATTGCTGAAGAATGAGGACTATGCCAGAACACTGGAGAAGATAGCTGACGGGGGAGCAAAGGTTCTCTATGAAGGCGAACTGGCTAGAATCATTGCCGATGACTTTGAAAAGAACGGGGCATTCGTAACTTTCGATGACCTACGCAACTACAAAGTCAGGCAGGGTGCCCCTGTTTGTAGTTCCTATAGAGGTTACGAAATCGCCTCCAGTGGGCCACCTAACGGGGGGCCGACTGTTATTGAGATACTGAATATTTTAGAGGGCTATGACCTTAAGAAACTCCAACTTAACTCTCCCGAGTATTTGTATGTTATGGCTAAGGCCATGCAGGCTGCCCACGTTGATAGAGGACAGTGGGTAGGAGACCCTGACTTTTCGGATGTACCGTTGCAGAGGCTCATCTCCAAAGAGCGTGCCGCCGAATGGCAGGCTAAAATCAATTCAGGACAAGAAATCAAGTTCTTCGATGGGTCACAAACCAAGGATGCCACACACACAACACATGTTAGTGCTGCTGACGAACAGGGGAACTGCATTTCCCTGACTCATACCAATGCCATGTGTTCCGGGGTGGTTACTCCGGGTCTGGGGTTTATCTATAACGACAGCATGGTCTTTGTAGATCCGTTTCCCGGGCATCCCAATAGTATCGCACCCGGTAAGTCACGAACCAGCGGGGTATCCCCGACAATAGTGTCCAAGGATGGCAAGCCGTTCTACATCGTAGGTGCTCCAGGCGGAGTTTCCATAATAAGTGCCGTGGCTCAGAGCATAGTGAATGTTATTGACCATCGGCTGAGTGCTCAGGAGGCATCTTGGGTCCCTCGAATCCACTGTGAGGGCGAGGACGTAATTGTCTCAGCCAGAATCTCAACTCGAGTCTGTGATGAATTGCGGAAAAAGGGACTGCACGTAATCCATAGCGTGTTCGGTTGGGGTGGACACCCATTTGCGCTACCCCATGGGGTAATGGTGGATGTAGCTGGCATGCAGTTTGAGGGAGGGGCTGATCCAGGGGGAGAGGGTGGCGTAGCCATTTCCTCCTGAGCCCATTTTACCTCGTTCACAGCTTGCGCTTTCGACAGTCTATCGGTCTTCGTAGAGCTCTAGCACCTGTTTACGGAAACTGAACTGGGTCAGCATCTGAGACACTATCCTTGTAAGGTGACTCCTAGACTCCTCTTCGTTTCACGATCTACAGTGAGACTACACTGCTGCCCTGGTTCGCTGACTCTCTTTTTCATTATTCTTAGCTATCGATAAGAACTGGCTCATATTTTCAAGAGGTTTGCTCCCATTTCTATCGGTGAGCAATTCCTCGATTTTCTCAATCGATTGCAACACCAGCTCACCTTCATGGGTGATACGATATATTCCACCACGATATTCATTTGGGTTCCAGCTTAGAAAACCACGCCCCAGAAGGTATTCAAGATACTTCTGCAGTTGAGCATAGCTCATGGACACACGATACATAATCTGTGTCTTGCTAGCCTCCCTTAGCCTGAGAATGTCTGCAATTATCTCAATATTAGATCTATTAGAGCGTCTACCATTCATATTCATAGTTCCCTCCTTCTGGTTGCAACATACTCAGTCACCTGGTTCAGCACTTTTAACTACCTTCACACGACTTGATTCGATAAAGACTGCTAGGTCGTCAGGCATGATGCGGTAGTGTCGCCCAAGACGCACAGCGTCAAGCTTGCCCTGTCGAACGAATTTGTATACGGTTAGAATATTAAGCTGAAGTATTTCAGCTACCTGTTCTACTGTGAGTAAGTTATTAGTACCTTCCATACAAAGTGCTTTCAAAGTCTTGTTTAATTGAGCATACCTGACGATCTCTTGGTTAGTCCAAGTATAATCTAGATGATTCCCCTTGAGAACTAACAGCGTTCTAGAGCTACATTCTGAAAGATAGAATGAGAAGTGAGAGTGAGGCCAGAGCGTTCTTGTAGCCTTGGCTGAGCGTTTGAGAACATGTGGAACTCTACGGTTATACGTGAGCTTCTACGGTGAGGTGTACCACTCGCTTGGATTCTTACACTTTTGAGCAAAAGTCCGCAATGTTACAGTCTGGTTGCTTTTTAGATAACGAATCTACCAAAGACCCGGATCTCTACAAGTGTGCCTAATTATCAGTGACACTTGTAGTGACTTGAAGTGACAGTAGGAAGCATACTTTTAGTTGTTTAAACTCGCCTATACTTACAAGAAGTTCTAGACCAAGGCTCTAGAACATCTACTCTACCATCGCAACGTTCAACTTGATACAATTATTCTAGACCAATATCCTAGAAGGTTTCTCCGTTTGGTCCAGAGAAGTAACTGTAAAAGGAGGTGGTTACCAAAAACAAAGATTTGACTTTACAGAGCAGGCTGCCCGGTAGTCGCGCCGGGCGAAACAAAGTCCAAACTAGAGCCGTAGGCTCGACGTAATAAAAAGCCCCAGGCAGCTGCCACTGCTGAGGCCGGTAGCACAGAGTGTGGGCACACCCAATGCTTGTTTTTATTATACCTCATCTGGAAAGTGGCCGTGAACTCTGGCTGACACTTACCGAGTAAGGTTTCTAGGATGGACGGAAAACCCAAAATAAACGAACAAGGAGGAAAAAAGAAATGACTAAGAAAGTAAAACTATTTGGCTTGAAGGCGTTACCAATCTGGTTGCTAGTCGTAGCGCTGGTAGCTGGCGGTGCTGGAGCTGCCGTTGGTACTATCCTCGCTGGCAATGTAGTTGCTGAGATACCGGTAACCATTAGCCAGGCACTGGAAGTAGGCAAGCCAGTGCTGCATCCTGAGGGTAATGACCTCAACAACTATGTTGAAAACATGCCGCAGGGCGTGGATGCGCTTGACCTCTATTACCCCGGTGGCGCTGTTGACGATGGAAACGTAAAGAACGAGGTTATATTTTACCCGGACCGCAGCATTGGAGCCGTGAACGATACGCAGACCGCCTTCCAGTTTGCTGCTGAGATTGACCAACATGACTGGTATGTGTTCTATGTACCGCTGAAGAACGCCAGCAACCAGGACATGACAGTTCAGCTCAAGATGCAGGTACCCAATGGTCTCACTGTTGAGGTCATGGATACTGACACTGCCATGGTGGACAACGTGACTCGCGTTGGTCTCAACACCTGGAAGTTTAACCTTGATGCAGATGCTGATAAATCAGATGAGGAGGATGCTATTTACATCGTGGTGGCAGCCAGTGATACCATTGCTCCCGGTTTCTACACCATCGAGGGCGAATTGCTCCAGATTAGCTACTAGGTTAAATTAAGCTAGGGAGACCAACTAAGCCTCTCTAGCTTCCCCCCGGATGTGGTTGATGGATAGCCTGCTCTCTCGCTCAAGTTACTATCTTTGGTCGACCACATGACCAACGGGTTATGAGAGCATCTTACGAGGATGCGCATAGCCCAGTTGAAGGAGCTTGACACTCTATCGCAGGGCGCCGAGCTCCTTCATTTTTATTATCTAAGAGCAGGAAGAAGGCTGTGCACATATGATTCATCTTCCATGAAGGAGTATTGACAAACCCTCAGGAGAGGACTAAACTCGAAGTCCAATGTGCGAAATCCTCTTTCGATTATGGTAACAATTGGGTTAGCGACGATGAAGAACAATATCATATGGTTGATATTAAGTTGCTTAACTATGGCAGTTCTGTTTGCTCGATTAACATTTGTTCATTTTATTCAGTCGAGATAACAACAGCTTATTTTGTGACCTCATCACACCAAATAACGTTTTGTTTAGTTGCAATGTAGTAATTAATGCTTTAATCTTGAAACTATATGGATATTCCTTTCTCGAGATGGTATTCAGCAGTCCAGAGGCGAAGATCACGCAGGCATTTCGATCCAAACCGACCAATCGAGCCTGGTTCTCTGGCAGCTCTTGACAGGGTGTGCAGAGAGTTCACGCCATTTCCTCATGGCCGAGCATATCTGGTGAACGAACCGTCAAAAGACATTTTCAAAGGCATCGTTGGTGGCTATGGCAAAGTAAATGGTGCGCCTGCATTTATCGCTTTCATAGGAGATATGAGAGCGCCTTCTGTTCAGGAGGAAGTCGGGTACACTGGTGAAGGGGTTATTCTGGAGGCAACAGCTCTGGGGTTAAATACGTGCTGGGTGGCGGGTTTCTTCAGACCGGAAAGCGTAGCTTCCCTTGTTGAAATCAAAGATAACGAACGAGTACTGGCAGTAACGCCAGTGGGTTACGCGAGCGCCGTTGAGTCACTTGCCGAGAGGTTAATGACGGGCTTCGGACTTACTCACAGGCGTCTTCCGCTTTCAAAGCTAGTAAGCGGGTGTCGAGTCGATAATCTACCAGAATGGGCAAAAGTATCCCTTGAAGCTGCCAGACTTGCTCCGTCTGCAGTCAATCGGCAACCCTGGGGATTTGACGTGGATGGCAGTGGCATTACCGTATTCGTGAGGACCCGCGGCCCAGAGCTCAATATGTCAAAGCGTCTTGATTGTGGTATCGCAATGCTTCATATTGAAGTAGCCGCCTCGAGCTTCGGAATCCAGGGAGCATGGGAACTACTGGAAACCCCACGGGTGAGCCGTTTTGTTACCGCCAATAACGAAGGGAGTCGGAAATGAAACTGAAGGACAAGGTAGTCGTTGTT
>SDBT01020031.1_pt1 | contig 10470 bp, 12 predicted proteins | sample 2277101 | NCBI WGS metagenome assembly SDBT01 (sample SAMN10404973, study PRJNA504765) | marine sediment metagenome | isolation source: marine sediment core GS10_PC15, 103 cmbsf | place: Arctic Ocean: Southern Knipovich Ridge | collected 2010
GATTAGTAGATTCACCCTTTTGATAGTTGGGATCATTGTTGATGTTCACCTTTGGCTCTGGATTACTGTCATCGCCAGGTGCCGCATCAGTATGTTTCTCAGTGACCTTTCCTGCATCATCACTTTCGCCCATTTCTTTGCCACATTTTGCCTCAACGACTTTTTCGTCTGTTTCGACTTCTTTTTCTGTGGGTTCATCTGATTCTGTGGCCTTAGCCTTAGCTTTCCCTTTACCTTCAGCTTGATTCGGTTTTCCCGAGACCGATTCGCCTTCTTGATAACTATTCGCACCTTCTTCGTTATCATTATTTATTACCTGTCCTTTATCCTGACATCTGGCGTCAGAATCACACTCTGGCTTGGCCTCTGAGGCGACTTTAGTGTCTTCATCGGTTGAAGCTTCTTTTAATTGTTTTTGAAGCCATTCATCCCATGTAGGACCGTCACCAGTTGGATTGACAATTTTATTATGAAAGAAATTCATTTCTGTCTTCTCCTAAATCTAAAGAATTCTGTATAAGTACTAATATTAACACTTCAACTACTGTGTCCTTCTTTATTTATCCTGCACTAAATATCTGAATAGTGATTTTTATTACATTATTCAGATTTTGTGACCAAAACACCGAATTCTGGGAAATCAGGTAATTTACTTAAATCATCCTCATGTTCCTCCATGAATTTATCAACTATATCTCCAAGATCTTCATCTACCTTATCTAGCTCATTGGCGATTTTAACAAGCATGTGCGATGTAGACATGTGTTTTCTTCGTTGCTGCTCATCAAACTCTTTAGCGATATTTCCCCAAAACGACGGTCCATTTTTTTTACGTGTCTTCGGAACTGGAGCTGTTAACGGTTGTGTCTCAATTGGGCTGCCAGAATGAGGAATAGATGAAGAAGGAGGCGTTAATGGTTGTGTTTCAGCTGGCCTAGGACTAGGAATATCTGTGGTTGGAGATGGAGCTGTTAATGATTGTGTCCCAATTGGGCTGCCAGAATGAGGAATAGCCTGTTTTTGTACTAACATATCACGAATTAATTTAAGAATTTCTAAATTTTGTTGAGATGGCATATTGAAATCAATGCCGCTATCTACAATAATAGTGCTTAATATTTCTGCCACTTGTTTAGGATCATACTTATTACTTAATGATTCAACAGCATTTTGAATTCTAGGATCATCTGGATTCACCGTTTCAGTAGGAGCTGTTGTTTCAACAGGAGATGTAACCTCAGAAGAAGCAGCATCAGGTATCGTCTGTTGTTCTCTACCAAGCCAATTATCTGTCAGCTCATCATCACCTTGCCCTACAAATCTGAGCCTATCATGCAATTTGCTGTGTGCTCGTTGTGCATACCATTGTGATTCTTCGTCCAATGGATTAGCATATAATTTATTCAAAACACGATCAAGAACACCAAATTCTTGTGAAGGAGATGCAATTGCGCGTTGATTAGGTTGTTCGGTTAGTCCCTCTTCTCTTCCTAATATTGGTGCACGTTGTCTGAGATTAGCCATATTTTCTTGTAGTGATGATATATCAGCCTGTATTTTATCGACACTTTTCATTATTTTACTAACCATATAATAAACATTATTCATGTAATCATCAAATAGTTGCATATTTTGCAACGTGTTTCTTATATCCGAGCGTAGTTTATTTGTAATATAGGCGATATTATTCCAATTGCTTGAATCTAATTGATTGATTTGTTCACTTAGATCATATTGTGATGGAGATGTACTTTGATTTTGCAATTGATCAACATTGTTTCTTATCTCTTGAGATTGTCTAACAATGCTCATTATTTGTTCAAGTGCTTTTCCCATTTCCAATGATGCATCTGCTTCTTCGCCGCGCTCTGTCCATTTTTGTGGTGCCCACCAATGCTTTTCGCTGGGAGAGAAAAGCCTTTGCCACCACTTACGTTGTGATTCAGGCGCGGCAAACTTAAAAGGGTATAGAGAACTGCCCTCCTTTTCGAGCATGTTTTCTAATATGTCTACGTGTGACATAATTTTGCTCACCAACTCATCTTCTTCACCATTTTTATTTAAAACATCCATGACAGTACGAACGTTACTAATATCTTCGCTAATATTATTGCTTTCACTTAATGATCTAAGAAAGTGAAAATGGGCTTCACCAAATTGATCAGGAGAATCAGTAATCACCTGGGCATACTTTGATGTCCATTCTGTGTCATGATAATTTTGACCGTCCTGGTATTCTTTCAGACAGTCCATAACGACTTCTTGCATAGAAGTATTAGAAGCCACTCGCTTTTTTCTGATACAGTTAGCCATGGCTCTGTTTTGCTTTAAAACATATCCGATAGCGCCAACATACTGGGCCACTTTTTGCAATGCTCCAGTATTGACTAATTTATCAACAGAATCAGCACAAACAATTTTATTTTGCTTGTCTAATCTGTCAGATAAATCTATCAAATGCTGAGTAATATCGTCCATTTATTTACTCCTTATTATATATCAAACACCACGCCAAATTTCTGGGCGAGAGTTAGTATCAAAGTTTTCGTCTTCTAAACGTACTCCATTAGGATGGATATTTCCTACGATAAATGTCCTAATATCATTTTGTAAAAGATCAAAGCACATTACATTAAAATTATTAGTAGTTGGTGCCACAAAAGTAAAATGGGGTTCTACTTTTCGCACTCCTCTATAAAATCCATGCCTGTCAGTATATTCAAATTGAATTATATTAAGGTTAGCCATAGCATCATTAACTAATAAATATGGATCAGTATAAGGCGTTTCCTCTATATTGTCTCTTCCCAGTGGCATTTCATCCATAAAAGTTTCAGCATCTTCTTCAATATCATCAGTTAAATTATATTCATCATGTAGAATCCGTGGCTGTCGTTCTGGTTGCACTGGTTGCTGCTCTATTGGTTCCTCTGGGAGACGATTTTGTGGCTTCCGGATGCGGCGGCGGCGTGTTGGTGTGTCGTCTCCCCAGTCAACGTCTTCTAACTCGTCCATAAAAGACTGAGACCACTTAGATAGTTTCTTGCTTGTTAGTTTAAACATTCGATTTAAACGATATCTCTATTTCTTTGCCTTCGGCATCCTGAATTATTTCTATTTTGTGTCCTGCTTTGATTTTATTATTGCTAAAAAATCCACCATTGGCCTCGATAGCCATTAGGCATGGTTGATTACTTACTACTGTTCTTGTTGACAGAGGTGTTATTTGTTTTATGTCTGTAATCACATGATTTTTATCAACAAAAGCAATATCTAGAGGAATATAAGTGTTTTTGCCCCAAAATCTGGCTTCTACTGTCATAGGAAATTTGAACAGCATACCTTCATTTTCAGGTAGTTCTTCCCTGCCCATTAGCCCTTTTGCTAGAGCCACAGGATTATCAGCAATTTCTATCTTAAGTTTTGCCATTATGTAACCTCGTATATGATTCCTAAGTCTCTTAATTCTTTCTCTGCTTTATACCAGTCATAATCATCACAATCTAAAACAACTTCTACTCCCGGTACTATTTCTTGAACTGTTAAATCGTAGTTTTTTTGTTTTACCCAACTCAAGATATCATTCCATGAATTTTCATTTACATTAATATCTTGATCAATTATCTTTGGGGTTCTTTTCTTGGTATAGGTATTGTATTCAAACGTTAATTGCCCTCCTCTTCCGTGACACATTTTTTTTGTATTCGGATCGTACCAAGAAAAATCTTGATCATTCTTTTTTTTAACCCTTCTAGTATGTGCTTTTAAGGTTACTTCCATATGGCCCTCTGCAACCAACTATCTTGTTCCAAATGTAATGTATCTGTATCCGCTGAAGCCGTCTTAGATGCTTTATTATGAATATTTTGATAATTAATGATGTCAGAATGTTTTTCAAATGCAGATTGTTCGCTATGCAATATGATGTTTCTAATTACCTCTTTCCCCTTCTTGGTAAATTCGACGTAACGAATAGGTGATTTGGATGATAAGATTTCTTTTGTTTTTATCATTCCCTTGGTTGCAAGAGTTGCCATTTGAATTGGATCAGTATCTTTTGCAACAATAATTTTACCATATTGATCACGATCTCCTTGCCATAGATCAAAGAGCACTTTTGCTTCTTTATTGTTAACTGGAGATCGTCGGACTATAATAGACTTAACAGGCAGGATGTTTATGAGATCTACAAAATCCATAAAAGATTGAGATTCAGTCTTCATCCGTTGGCTCCAGTCGTATATATTCCTGCAAATTTGCATTAATAAGTATTTTATCTAAGCCATATCGTTTCATCATATCCAACCCTCTCGCTGCATCTATTTTCAGTATTTTGACTATATCTCGCATAATTCTTTCTTCTGTTAATGAGCCTATAAGTGTCTCTACGTTATCTCTCATTGCATTTCCTAGTTCATTGTTGATGCTAAAGTCATATACCATTGCAAATCTAATAGCACGTAATATTGCGAGTGGATTATATTTGACTAATAAGTATGGAGGCAGTAGAGATATAATACTTTTCTTTTCAAAATCTGCTGCTCCTCTTCCGGTTGGATCATTCAGTTCTCCAGTATGAAGCGAATATATTAAAGAATTTATTGTAAAGTCTCTACCATATATATTGGACATCAAGGGAATGGTTTTGATTTCTTCTTGGTACATCCAGTCTTTAATTTCCTGGTTATACATATATGAATTAACGCTATTCCCTTGGAATTCAACTTTTATATTGCCCAGTTCTGATTCATATTCCACCATAGCAGTACCGGTTCTATGGTAAAACTTCGGAAGAGAATTTAAAACTTCAGATGCGAAAAGTCCACCTAGTTGTAGTGCTTGTTCTTCAAAAGCTGAGGCCACGTCTATATCATTGACATCCCAAGGTCTACCTAAATAAAGCGAACGACAATAACCGCCAGCCACAAAGAGTGATTCAACTGCATATAACTTCACAAAGTAATGTAGCTTTTGTATTACTTCATCAACCAATCTGGCTTTGTTAGAATTGGTAGTCTCAATATTATCTAATACTTCTGGCATTAATATCTCTTATGGTATTGTTAGCATATGGCGACTCTTATAAGGAGAGTCAGTCTTCATATCGTCGAATGAATATGGATCTCTTGTAAGATCTTGCCATACAAAGAAAAACCCCATTTTGTTGTTTTCTGGGTTATATCTTGTTTGTTCTTTTCTGGCTTTTTCTCTGCTTTCAAAATATTCGTCCTCTCCATCCCCTTCCCACTCCCACATTCTTTCTTTCATTGGAAGATCAAGATTGGCCCATGGGCCTGAGACAGATTGAGATTCTTTGGTCATTTTCATATAAGCATTAATAAGTTTAATTCTGTACATTTCAGATAAGATTAAATAGTGTAAAATTTTAACTTCTAAAAATGTAGAATTAAAATCTAATATGAGATTTTCATCTACATTTGCCGCATCTACATTAAAGATCTTATAGATGCTTGTATTAATTTCTTTTAATTGATTAAATCTATTAGATAGAAGAAAGGCTTTTTTTGCGCTATTTAAGAAAATGACATTGGCCATGCTTCCTTCATTGGTGCCTTTATCACCAGGAATTATTTTACTAATATGTCCTAGATCATGCCAACTGTCTAACAGATGGCGTTTTATTTCCTTTATTCCTTCGCTGATGTATTGTTTGCATTCTGCAAGTGAGTTTAATTCAAATTGTTCATCGCCTATTATTATTGAATATCGTCCATTTGATTGGCGATTAATATCAAAAACATCAAGCTCGCTCTTTAACAGATTTGAATTATTGGAAGAATTGTGCTTCTTTAGATTGAACATTATCATCTAGTATGGCAATCAAATGTTTTATATATTTTCTTGGATAAACGCTTTTGAAATATCTTTTCATCATGCGTTTATTTCGTGGGGATAAACTAGAGTATACATGGACCCAATGTTGATCTGTTAGACTGATGCTTTTCCCCATTTTTACATATTTTATTCCGTTATTCTACGAAATATACCTCACTGTTTTGTTTTTTTTCATCAGCGTCATTAAGAACAGGGTGAGATTTAATTCTCTTTAATTCAGCCTCATGGTCTGCAAAAAGGATATCATCTATATCATCTTCTCCGTCATCACTAGATGAGATTGGTCTAGCTACTACTTTTGCTCCTTTCATTTCATTGATAATAGGAGCATTTGTAGGATTCCAAGTAACACTGGCCTTTTTTGCATCTGGCACAGAGCTTGGTTCTATTGGATCTGGATCTTCTGTATCGATGACCGTAATAGGAGTAGTTATTTCTTCGTTTGTTTCAAGTCTCTTGTCATCATTAAATGATTCTTCTAATTCATTTTTGAATTTCTCTGCCTCTGATCGCTTTTCTTCATTAGTTTTAGATTGTTGTTCAGAAAACATATCACCTATTTTTACAAATTGTTCAGTGTATTCATCAGCATCAATAAATTTGATAATTTCTATCCAGCCTTTACGTAAGACTGTTTTTATATCTGAGTGTTTTAAATCGCTTTCTTTTAAAATAAATTCTTGATTCGGAGCAATGCTTGTAGCCACCTCAGGCAAGCTCAAAGATCGATTGTAAATATTCTTACATTTTACATTTCTATTGTCTTTGTCTTCTTTATCAATTTCTTTATGAGGAACTGCTGAAGAACCTTCATGTTCTATATATCCCATTTTTAACGCTATTTGTATATCATTCGCATTAAATTCCTCATTGCTTATCAAAACAGATTTATTTTTTATAAGCTGTGTTTTTAATGTTGGAAGGTTTAGTGCACCTTTAATCTTGGCAGTTCCTTTTATCGTATGCATTTTCAATTCTCCGTATACCAGTTATGTTTTTGGTTATTCGTATACCGGTCATGTTTTTTAACAGGCGACATGTTGTTAATATCGTTCACGTTACTAACAATTCTATCTCTATCAGTCTTTTGTAAGTCATGTCTCATAAACATTTCATTAAACAGATTATTATAGGGGTCCGCAGTAGTCGAACTATGGCCTGGCCCTGTTTCGTCATCAGCTTGTCCCCCATCATTATACCAAGAACCTACCCCTCTGGCCTGAGATTGAGGATCTTCACGACCTGTAGACATTCCAACTCCTGAATTGTGTGCTCTTTCATTGGGTCCAAATCCAGTGGGTGATCCTACGTTTTTCTTATTTGTTAATCCATCCTCTTCTTTTTGTTCGTTTGGGTCCTCGTTAAATATTCTCCTGCGAATATTCCGAAAGTATTCGTCTTGCAATAACCCTCCACCGGGGTATATGGCTATTACATTTTTGCTGAAAACTTTTTTCATTATGATTGTTCTTTAATCATTGCCTTTGTTCTGGCTATTTTAAGATCTGCTACTGCTTTCTGTTCAACCTCACTTAATTCCCTTTTCTCAGAATCAGCGCTATGCAAAATTGCAACAATTGCCGAATCATAATCTAATGCCTTTCCGACTTTAATATTTAAGACAGCCGTATCGATATCAGCTTTAGTAATATTGCCAACTAGTGGTTTAACTTCATTACTATTACTTCGGTCTTTGTCATTCTCTGGTTGTTTCCAATGCACGGGTAAATTCTCCATATTTTTAAAACGGCGAGGATCGTTATTAAGAACAATTTTATCATGTTGTCCAACATTTTTGGACCATGTTGGAAGAGAGCCCTTTTGAGCATTTTCGTCGTAAGAATGACTCCAATGTTGTACTTTATCTTCTTTATATTCAGATTGTCTATTTTGTCTCATTTTTTCAACAACAGCCTGTATAGCTGGAACAGGCAGCCATGTTCCATCACTTCTATGAGGCACATAACTTTGAGCTTCATTTAAAACTTTTTCAATTATCTCAGCATCTTGTTTGGAATCTTCTGTATCAGCTATTGTGTGTTTATTATCTGATCCCATTTGATCTTCTGTGGTTGTATATTGGTTTCCGGTCCAGTGTTTAAGGGATTTTTCCCAAATTGGCTCTCCATCATCTGCTTTGGGTCCCACATTTTTTTCCCGCAGATATTTTTCATACGGGGCCACTTGCGCTGTTTTTTCATGTTTTTTCAAATTGAACATAGTTAATCTCCGACTAATCTTAAAATATTGTTGATTTAGATCCCTTATTCCTTCAATGTTACCATCCAAATTTTTTAGATAACGCCTTCCATTGCTGATGTTGATATTGTCCTGTGCCTATATTCCATGTCATATTACTAGCCCCAGCATTGGCTTGTGGCATATAAACAGTTGCTGCATGTGGATAACCAGTATAAACGCTATCAGTAGCAACTCCGCATGCTCCTGCTAATGCATCACAGAGATCATCGGTTGTAATTTGTCCCTCTTCATCTGGTTTAATTTGGAATCCATTTGGCTTATATATTCTCTTGAGACATTTAAGTTCCATTTGAAGCATTTGAGTACATGGACCCTTGTAAGGGATCACCAGTTGATGGTTAACAAGTAAATCTTCTAATCTGTTATATATAGCCACTTTATAAGCTTTTCTAAATGGTGTAATTTTAGAAGGAATACCTTTTGCTCTAATTTTTAAAATACTTGGAACAGAAAATGCAGCATCATAAGAAACCATTCCGAATCGAAATCGTCTAGCTAAACTTAGAATATATTCATCCACCCTGTTAATATTAACTGCTTTGCCAGGTTCAGGCTGCCAGACCATTATATGGTCTATAACATACATTTTAATTCTTTCTTTTTTCCTCACTCCGTTTTCATTATCTGTTGTTCGTATTCTGTCCTCAACATGCAACACTACAAGTGCATAATTATGACTTGTTGTAGCTGGATCTAAGTGAGCATAATATACTAGTCCTGGTCTTCCTTGAATGCGTTGCTCAATGCCAAGTTCTACTCCCATTTTTTGGGCTTCGTCAACATACCGATCAGCAATGAATTTCTCACCCGCAGTACCAGAGAATTCAGCACCGTATTCCATTCTGAACTCATTCGGGTTCATGTAGGAATTTTCTCGGCGTAAAAGTTCTTCGCTTAAAGTTGGTCTAACTTTCCAAGTTGGTAATTTAAATGCTAATCTGCCTGGGGTAATTTTGGCTTCATTCCAAAGTCTATACAATATGCCTTCTTCAGCACGTGGGGAAGAAATACTTACTATTTTAGAATCTAGTATTACTTTTGGAGTACCATCTTCATTTTCTCCAATAGTTCTTACGAAGTCTGATGTAGTAGGGCCAAGTGCAGAGAAAATACGATCGCCAGACATGGGTCCACTTGAAGACTTAAAAGATGCAACCTCATCAAGCAATAAACTAAACACTCGTTTGCCCAATAATGATTCACTGTTTGAATGACCGGCCATAATTACAACATTGCCCTTAGTCTTTGCAGCGGACAATCCTATGTTATCGTATTCTTCATTTCGTTTCTTGTCCTCAGGTGTCATGAGATATATTCTATCGCTCTCAATTTCTCCTATTCGGCTTCTAAAATACTCACTTTCTTGCAACTTCATTTTAATTTCAGTAAATAGAATTTTGGCTTGGTCAGCTGCTGTGGCAACAGTTAGAATATATATTGGTGTTCCATCGGCAAGATGGTAATATTTAACAGGATCACCTCCAGGACATTCCAATAGCTTCATGGCTTCATACAAAGCTATGAGAGAGCACATGAAGTCCTTTCCAGATCGTCGCCCCAGAACTAATACTAGCTCTCTAAATATACTAGTCGATGTGTATTTTTCTAGAACATAATCTAAGCCATTTAACTGAAGAAGTTTAATCTCTTCATCATCTAATTTTAAATCTTCGTTACCAACCTGGCCTCGATAGAAACACTTAAGAATGATCTTTTGAATTGGATATAGCTCAACAGACAGATTGAGATAATATTTTGATTCGCAAAACTCTACAATGCTGGGGATATAAGATTTGCTACCGCCAGGGAAGAGATTAATCTGCTGTTTAATATTATAAATAATGTCTGATAAATCAAGGCCTTGTTTCTTTTTGGTGAACATATTATTTAATATTGTCTGCTTGGATATTTTCTCCTGTAAGATTTGCTATATTGGCATAAATTCGTCTTACCTTGATGCCATTCTCTGTCAAATAGCTATCTACTGAATCATGTCCGAATTTTCTCACGTGATCGCCTAGCGCTTTGAATGAATCTCGCATAGGGATTAGCGAATCAGCATTAGTAAAAAGTAATTGATAGGCAGTTTGTAGAGTAGCAGCCAATTTATTTCTGGCGAACAGGGCTTCAGCAGTTTGATCAACCCTGTTAAAATCTACTAATGCAATTGTAGTAAAAGCATTAAACATAGATTGAGCGCCACTAATGCCAGATTCTGCGGCGAATGCGAAATAATCAGCATAAAACTGAAAACGATCTACATCAATAATTTGGTTAACTGGTGCCATGTATATATCTCAAGTTTTAATAATAAATACTTTTGGATCAACATTATAATTAGTAAGTGGAACC
>SDBT01020032.1_pt1 | contig 10470 bp, 8 predicted proteins | sample 2277101 | NCBI WGS metagenome assembly SDBT01 (sample SAMN10404973, study PRJNA504765) | marine sediment metagenome | isolation source: marine sediment core GS10_PC15, 103 cmbsf | place: Arctic Ocean: Southern Knipovich Ridge | collected 2010
AACTTATTGCTCTTTATCGGTATCAATATGATGAAGTCCGTGCCCAACGGTGCTTTAATAGTCCAAAGAAGCGTTTTCACTCCAGAAAGACATTTCTCCGAGCTTTATGTTAAAACCATGATAGGATAATCAAGGAATATCATGATAACTTTAGATAAACTAATTTTATTAATTAAAACAATAAAAATATTAAAAAATGAATAAACTTATATAACTTATTTTTCTAGTGTATAAGAACCAAAATGATCACTACTATAAAATCCATCAAAGATGAAGAATTAAATGAAGCAAAAACCGAATTAGGAGAAACCCTCTCCAAATTTGGATGGAAATGGGCAGTTCTAGCTTCTACAGCTGGAAAACTATATGAAAAACGAAATCCACCATCTGTCAGCGTGATAAATGATTTGCGAATATCAAGAACACAAATTGAGAGTGGTTGTTACTCTGTGTGCGATATCGCTAATGAATTACGTAAGATTGAGATAGAACTGTTCTCAATGCTTATGCCTTTTGGTCCCCACACGACAGACCAGTTTTTAGATCTTATAGGTAAAGCAATTAGCGGAAAAATAACAGAAAATGACTTAAATATCAACGCTGCAAAACCAATCCTCCCAGATTGTCTAACAATTCCATGTGTTTGCCGAAATTAGAACTTCAATCTTATTTGGAAAATAAAAAAGAATTTAAGGAATAAAATAGATCATGGTCGCGACCTTGAGAAATAATAATACACTTCATTCTATGGATGAAAATCTTGTTACTTTTTTAAAAGATTGGTTTTCAGGTCTTATGAAAGGGATAGAGAAATTAAATGATGAAACTTGGCCGAAGATACTAGAGATGACTGGCCGAGCCTGTGCTCAAGTACATTCTGGTGATATATTTAAAGAATCCTGGAATAATACAAGAAATCTAGACGCATTTGTTGAAAGAATCAATCACTTAAATAACGAAAAAATATATCAAAAAATTAGTGAGACAACAATAAAAGTATCTTATTCGGAGTGTAAATGCCCACTTGTCATATCAGGTTTAATAGAATCTCCCATAATCTGTGAGTGTTCTCCAAATTGGTTAATGGAAAATTTCGAAAACATTTTTGGTAACAATGTCACGGTAACTACCAAACAAACAATTTTGCGAGGTTCTAAATCCTGTGAATTTCTAGTTTCTCTCTAAAAAAATCTTTTAATAACAACCAATCGAAAACAAGATCAGACTGTATTCACAGGGAAAATAAATTTTATGTGTAATTCCATGGAGCTGAATTCGTGACTCAAGAAGTAATCAAATATTTTTCTCCCACCCGTCTTAGGGTTCTACAATATCTTCTAGTTAATTGTCCTATTCAAGATTCTGAAATCGGATGCTCAGTTAAAAAGATGGCCGAAGACTTAGATTTGAGTGTAACTGCGGTTCGATCATATCTTTTAGAATTAGAAAAAAATAACCTAATTATTCAAAGAGAGCAGAAGAAGGGTTCAGGACGACCAACAAGGTATTATTCACTCCATGAGAATGCTATATCGCTATTTCCAAAATCATACTCTGAATTCTCGTTACAACTACTGAATAAAATTATCAGTAAATATGGGAAAAAAGCTGCTAAAGAGATCTTAGTTGAAATCGGGAAAGAAGAAGCAAAAGTAATCCAAAAGAGGATTGAAACAGAACACAATATAATTCTGGCTGAGGTTACATTTAAAGAGAAATTGGAATTAATAACTACTATTTTTAAGGAAAATCAGAAGTTTCCAATTTTGGAAAAAGAAAACGGAGATTATTTCTTAAAAAATTACAATTGCCTTCTCTACGATGTTGTACAAAACCAACCATTAGCTTGTATTGTGGACGAAACCTGTTTACAGGATTTAGTTGGAAACAAGGCTGAAAAAATCAACTGTTTATCCGAAGGAGATCATTACTGCGTTTACCGATTTGAAGAGAACAATATCGAGTGAATTTTACCATTTTTATTTATGGACGATGCTCCTCATTTTAATTTGCTTCTAATCCTCTCTCCAATCAAGAAGATACCATTGATTTATTTTTATTTTTTTTCCATGGGAATTAATTACTTATATCAGTGATTCAAATGAAATCCTGATCGTGAAATAGAATAGCTCTCGTGCAAAAAATTTTAATATTAGAGTGAGAAAGTAATTTATTGTTATCAGTATTTTAAAATCTGATAATGATGTTAAAAAACCGTTTAGAGAAAGGGATTCATATAATGGTTTCAATAGCTAAAAAAATCTTAAAAGACCATCTCGTTGAAGGGACATACAAAGTTGGAGAAGAAATAGGGATTCGTATAGACCATACCCTGACCCAAGATGCAACTGGTACTATGGCTTATCTTCAATTTGAGGCAATGGGACTTAATAAAGTTAAAACTGAATTATCTGTTTCGATAGTTGATCATAATACTCTACAAACAGATTTTAAAAACCCTGATGACCATCGATATTTGCAATCAGTAGCAGCCAAATACGGGATAACATTTTCAAGACCTGGGAATGGTATATGTCATCAAATATTTCTTGAACGCTTTGCACAACCAGGTAAAACCTTAATAGGTTCAGATTCACATACCCCTACGGCAGGTGGAATTGGATCTATTGCAATCGGAGCTGGTGGCCTTGATGTTGCAGTTGCAATGGGTGGTGGCCCATTTTATTTGAAAACTCCAAACATTATTGGAGTCAAACTGACTGGATCCTTACCTAACTATGTTGCAGCTAAGGATATCATACTAGAAGTCTTACGTAGAATTTCAGTAAAAGGTGGAGTCGGTAAAATTCTAGAATACTTTGGATCTGGAGTTAAAACATTATCCGTCCCTGAAAGAGCAACCATAACAAATATGGGTGCTGAAACAGGCGCCACAACTTCAATATTCCCCTCTGATGAAATAACAAAGGAGTTCTTAAAATGGCAGGAAAGGGAAGATGAATGGGTTGAAATTCCAGAAGGAACTGACGAAGATTACGATGAAATAATTGAAATTAACTTATCCGAGTTAGAACCCCTTGTAGCAAAACCCCACTCCCCAGGTAGTGTTGTTCCACTTTCAGAGTTATATGGGATGAAAGTTGATCAGGTCGCAATAGGATCCTGTACTAATAGTTCTTTGAAGGATTTGTTAACTGTCTCTGCACTTCTAAAAGGACGTAAAATCCATCAAAATACAGTATTAGGTATTTCTCCTGGTTCACGTCAAGTTTTGATGGAATTAGCCAAAAAAGGACATTTAGCTGAGGCAATAACTGCAGGTGCTAGAATTCTTGAATCAGCATGCGGCCCATGCATCGGAATGGGTTTTGCACCGAAAACAGATGCTGTTGCGGTTAGAACCTTTAATAGAAATTTCTTCGGAAGAACTGGTACCAAAAGTGCCCAAGCTTACCTAGTTAGTCCCGAAGTTGCAGTCGCTGCAGCTATATTTGGAGAGTTTACTGATCCAAAGAAATTGGGACCCTATCCTAAGATAGAAATTCCATCAAGTATTGAGATTGATGATTCTATGCTTCTTGCACCTTCAAGCCATCCTGAAGAGGTCGAAATTATTCGTGGACCTAATATCGCTCCTTTGCCTGAATTTCACCCATTACTCGAAGATTTCCAATTTAAAGTACTTATTAAAACTGAGGATGACATTACTACCGATCATATCATGCCAGCAGGAGCTAAAATTCTTCCACTGAGATCTAACCTTCCTGAAATTAGTAAATATGTTTTTGAGCAAATCGATCCAACTTTTCCTAACCGAGCCCTTGAAAATAAAGAAAAGGGAGGTGGAATCATAATCGGAGGAGAAAATTATGGACAAGGTTCAAGTCGTGAACATGCCGCATTGGCTCCTATGTTTTTGGGTATTAAAACAGTTTTAACCAAATCTTTTGCTAGAATTCATCGAGATAACCTTGTAAACTTCGGAATTCTACCTTTAACGTTCAAAAACAATGAGGACTTCGATAAAATAAAAGCTGGTGACATTTTAGAGATTAAAAATGTAAGAAATTCATTGAAAGAAATAAAACCGATAACTGTACGAAATATTACTCAGAATTTTGATATTGAAACCTCATACGATTTTTCCGAACGTGAGAGAGAGATCATTATTGCGGGTGGCAAGTTAAGTTACACCGTGGCTTCATCTTGAATAGATTAGCCTAGCCACTAACTTTTTTCTTTTTCTTTATTTGAAGTATTTTTTTTTCCCGAAATTTTTAATACTAGTTCGAACGAAAATTTTTCGATCCTGATTTCAACCTTAGAAAGCTTTTTTTATTGATTAATAGGTGAAATTAATGAAGATTAACAAATTAATTGATTTAATAACAGATGAATTCTCAATTCATTCTACTATGAACATGATTTCACGGCTATCACAATATCATCGAATTCAAGGTTCAAAGGAGTATCTTGATTCAGCTAGATACATTCAATCAGTATTAGTACAAAATGGAATCGATTCAACCTTACATGAATATCCTGCGGATGGGAAATCTGATAATTGGGGATGGATTGCTCCAATTTCATGGGATATTAAATCAGGAGAATGTTGGCTAATTATACCTGTTAGGAAACGACTTTGTAGATTTATTGACTGCCCTATGAGCGTATTAACCCATTCTAACAAAGCAAATTTCGAAGCAACTCTTGTTGATGTTGGAAAAGGAGATAGAAACATAGATTATAAGATTGCAAGAGGTAAAGTAGCCTTAATTACAGCTAGTCCGAGAAATGTTTTTTCTCTTGCTAAAGAGCATGATGTGAGAGGATTAATTCTCCATCCCGATTTAGATAGAGCTGCAAAAATCGGAGATTCTACAACACAATATGATGGATTTTGGCCAATTGTAGAGAACCTTTCTAATGTTACGTCAGGTTTTTCAATCTCACATAAACAAGCTCGTGAATTACAACAGTATCTAAAAAAGGAGGGGGAAGTAAAAGTCCAGTTTAAAATCGACGCTAGTTTCTCATTAGATAACGGTAAATTACATGTTCTTGAAACAGAAATGACTGGATCAGGAAAACCAGAGGAGGAAATAATTATCATTAGCCATCTTTGTCATCCAGCTCCTAGTGCGAATGATAATGCTTCTGGAAACGCAACGGCCCTAGAATTACTCTTAGCTTTAACGAGATTGATAAATTCAGGAAAGATTATTCCCCCAAAACGCACAATCCGGTTCCTCTGGGTACCTGAATTTTCTGGTACAATACCATGGTTGAAGAAATATGATGTCCAAAGTAAAAACACAAAAAGAAAGATCCTAGCCGTTTTCAATCTTGATATGGTTGGACAATCACCAGAAAAGATCGGAACACCACTAACAATTAGTTCACCAAGTATATCTACTCCTTCTTATCTTCGAGCTATTTTGAATTATGCCTCAAAATGTGCAACTGAATACACTGAAAACATTGATGGGAGAAATTATAGGCTAAATTTTACTTTAGCGCCCTTTCAAGGTGGAAGTGATCAACTTATTTTCAATGATCAATATTTTTCAATACCAAGTGTTATGTTTGGACATGAAGATCCTTTTCATCATACGAGTGTAGATGATATTGATAAAGTAGACCCGCTTGAATGTCGGAGTGTAGGTATTATTGTAGGAACAATAGCTTATGCACTATCAATATCTAGTAAGATTTTTCTCAAAGAAGCGGTAGTCCTAGTATTTCTAGATATAATACAAGAAACTCTAAAAACAGAATTGAGGTTGAAAGATTCTGAAGAATTATCAGAAATTCAAAAATCAAGGCTAATGCAACTCCTAGAGGATTTAGGATTGCAAAAAATAAAGAGTTTGACTGAACTCGATGAACAGAAATACCTGAAAGAGGATATAAACCACTTTGTTGAATTAATTAAATCTCATTTTGATTATCTTCGTAATAAGCTAAATGGTGAGTCTGATGATTCAACTTCAGAAAAAATCGGAGATACTCTCATCAAACGTAATTATTCAGGTCCACTACCTTTTACTCGCTTAATGAAACCTAGTAGACCTGAATACAAAAAAACAAAATTAGACACTATCGGAAAGGATTATTGGGGTGGAGTGGTCTTGGAATTATTAAATCTAGCTGATGGTAATACTTCTCTCTATGATATTTTCCTTCTTCTAAAGATTCACTATCCTAATATTTCCTATAGTGACGTTCTTTTCATGGTTAATCTGTTTATAGAAGAAAAAATTCTTATCGAGGAGGAAGGAACCTCCATTCTTTCCTCTATTGAATAAACGTTCAACAACGATTATATAGGCTCTCAGAATGGATTGATATTAGATGGAATTAAAAAAAATAACTGACAATATTTACTTCATTCCTAATGTAGTTAATATTGGTGTGATAAAGGATGAAGAGGACTCTATTATCTTAGTCGATACAGGATTGGATAAAAGTACAGGGAGAAAAATTCTCAAGGTTCTTGATGAACATGGGTTACTAGTTAAAGCAATAATAAATACTCATTCGCATGCAGACCATTGTGGTGGGAATAATTTCATTCAGAGTAAAACTGGTGCGAAGGTTCATGCCCCTGAAATCGAATCTACAATTATTCAAAATCCCATTCTTGAACCATGGTATTTGTACTCGGGAGCGAACCCATTAAAAGAGCTTCAAAAAAAATTCCTAATGGCACCACCTTCTAATGTGGATTTTATAATAAAAAAGGATCAACATCTTCTAAAATTCAATAACCTAGATTTAAAAATAATACCATTACCAGGACATGCTCCAAACCAAATTGGTATAGAAATAGATTCAGTAATTTTTTGTGCTGACATCCTGTTTTCAGAAAAAACTCTTGAAAAGCATAAAATCCCATTTTTTATTGACATAGAAAAAACACGAGAAACTCTCATCAACATTAAAGAATCTCACTTTGATTTTTACATCCCATCTCATGCTAAGCCTTCAAAAAATATTTCAAGACTCATAGATGCAAATCTCACGGTGATTAACACTATAGAAGAAGTAATTTTAGAAGAACTTCAAGAGAGGAATACCACTGAACAAGTACTGAAAAAACTATGTGATTATTTTGAAATAGAAATAAAGGGAGCTCAACAGTATTTTCTTTTAAAAACTCCAATTATGGCATATCTTAGTATGTTATGCCAAAAAGGAAGAGTTCAAGTAAAACTTGATAATAATCTCCTTTTTTGGGAAAAATATAATGATAGTTAAATTAATAGTTTGTTAAAGAGATAGGGATTTCGTATATTTCTTTATTTGTAAGTCATAGGAGAAAGGAAAATGAAGACTAGGTTAAAGGATTTTACTATCATAAAAGAATTGCTTAACTCTGATAATCCAACAATTCGATTTAAAACTAAAGTTTTTCTGCTAGATGAATCTAAAGATTCTCAAGAAGTGAAAAAATTAAGAGAAGAGATAAGAAATTCACCAATGGCAATTTCCCTATTATCAAATCTTCAACAAAATGGAACTATCAACACTAATCCTTATAAGAAATGGCAAGGTCCATTATGGACTTTGGTTAGTCTAGCGCATATCGATTATCCTAAAGGGGATGATTTCCTACTTCCAATGAGAGATCAAGTGTATGATTGGTTATTAGAAGAAAGGCATTTGAAATTTCCTAGATCGTATTTAATACCAGGCCAAGAAAATAGATTTCGCAGATGTGCAGGACAAGAGGCTTATACTATTTGGTTTACTCTGAAACTTGGAATAGCTGACGAGAGAACAGATATTCTAGTTGATAGATTAAAAGAATGGCAATGGCCAGATGGCGGATGGAATTGTGATAAACGAAAAGAAGCTAGAAAATCATCACTAATCGAAACTTTCATACCTGTACAGGCATTAGATTATTTCGGAAAAGCCAAGAACGACAAAACTGCCCTTAATACAGCCAGAAGAGCAGCAGAAATTTTATTGAAAAGAAAGCTCTTTCAAAGTCAATCAACAGGTGAAACCATAAATAAATTTTTCGTGTTGCTATCCTATCCTAACTTCTATAATTATAATATTCTATCCACCTTAAGAATTATTGCTGATATTGGCTTAATTCAAGATGAAAGGTGTAATGACGCGTTAAACTTATTAATATCAAAAAAATTGAAAAATGGTGGTTTTCCTCTTGAGAGAAGAATAACAAAATCATCTACCGACTTAATTACAAGAGGAAGCTATGCAGATTGGGGTGTTTCCAGGAAAAGACATAGTAATAATTTTGTTTCTATTGAAGCTCTTTACATACTAAAAAAAGCGAACAGATTATCAGAGTTACAGCTCATTTAGATTTTCTTAGATACATTATGGTAATGCCAATATTTCGTTCTTAAGCTACTCATTGCGAATTTAATGCTTCTAGTTCAACTTTTTTTCCAATGGCCGCATCGTAATAAATTTTTCGTGGAGTACTTTCAAAAACACTATAGGGACATTGTTCTACACATAGATTACAACCTATACATTTTGATTGATCAACTTCTACAACTTTTTTCCCCTTCTCTTTGACTATAGCTTTCGAGTAGCAAGTCGTTAGGCAAATATCACAATCTGCATCACATGTGTCAGAGTTATTTACTTGACTGATTGTGAAAGATGGTAATAAACCCCATCGGATCTCTGGAGTATACAAACCAGCACAATTACGATCACAATTACATATACTATCAATATTTGGTCGCATTCCCCATAGTATAGTGCCATAATGTCCTTGATCTCTTCTATCAGTTATTAATTCTTTTGCTTCATCCTTATCAATAAATCTACCTTGTCCCTCAATATGACGCTTCCGTGTATAACGCGCAAGATGATTAATAAATATGCACCGAAGATCTGCTTCCCCTGTTGCTCCTTTTTTACAGCTACAATAATGGAGGTACACATCTTCAGCGTTATCAAGAACCTGAAGAAGCTCATCTAGAGAAGATGCAACTTGTCCTCCAAGAAAATTTCTTGCAAAGTAATTATAAAAAGCTTTTTTGAGACCTGTATACGGTTTCCGATTAGCATTGGCAGCAATATCATAAGTGGCATTGTCAACCATATTCTGTAGTCGAGCACCATAAAAATTATACCAAAGTTCACGAAAACGGCCAGGAAAAACTTTCATGAAACGACCAGATCGGATATCATAAGAATCCTTTTGGTGATACCATATTTTCCGCGTATGCTGATAACAGGTAAGGCACATAATTTCAAGATTTCCTGTTATCAAGTTTATAAAAGTTAAGTAAAAAAGAGATTAAGTAAAAAAAAGAGAAAAAAAAGGGTTGGTAACTGCTTACTTTTAAAGGTTCAATCATGGACATTTAGAGACAATCAGGACAAAGAGAAGAGGGGAAAAAGTGGAGAGAGGATAACAGGAAAAGAGAATTGGATTAAGCAGTTATAGATAATTACTAAAAAAAATGTATCTCCTACGATATTAGCAAACTCAAACAGTCATTTTTTCTTTAGATTTTTTAAAAGTCCGAAATAAGACGAGTTTGGTTTTAATTAGAGGGTATCTTAGGTTTATAAGGGAGAACGTGCCTGTTCAATACCTGTGAGATCAACAGAGCTTTAAGCGAAGGATCAGAAGTGCTTCAAACACGTGGGTACAAATACGAATTACAGCTAAATAACAAAGAGCGAACCCGACTAACCCAGTGTGCGGGGATATCGCGGTTTGCTTGGAATTGGGGCCTAGCAGAGCGCTTATACCGCTATAAAGTCCAAACCGGGAATGCCCGTTATACCAATGCCATGAAACAGCACAAATTACTCAATAAGCGAAAAAAAAGCGATTTTTTTTGGATGTATGAGGTATCCAAGTGTATTCCGCAGGAAGCCTTACGAGACCTGGACCAATCCTTTCAAAATTTTTATCGGGACCGCAAATACACCCACGCTAAGAAGAGAAAGTCGAAAGTAGGCTTTCCGAGGTTCAAAAAGAAGTATAAAGCGAAAGATAGCTTTCGATTAACTGGCACTCTCAAAATCCTTCCCCGGACGAAACGAGTACAACTCCCCCGGCTAGGATTGTTACGGCTGAAAGAAAAGCCTAATTTCCCACCAACTGCTCGGATTTTAAGTGCAACAGTCTCTCGGACTGCAAACAAATGGTATGTCGCTTTCACCGTAGAAGAAGAGCGGGTTATCCCTGTTTGCAGGTATAAAAAAGTCCTGGGACTGGATGCAGGATTAGCACGATTCACCACTCTATCATCAGGGATACCAGTTCCTAAACCTCGGTTTCTACTCAAACGTTTAAAGAAGCTCAGACGTCTTTCGAAAGCTCATAGTCGCAAAAGACCAGGTTCCAATAATCGCCGTAAATCGGCGCAGAAGCTGGCAAAATTTTATGCTAAAGTAACAAATACTCGGAAGGATTTTCAGCACAAACTCTCGCATACCCTCGTCAAAAACCACGACGTGCTGGTAGTAGAGGATTTATACGTGAAAGGCCTGATGAAAAAC
>SDBT01020033.1_pt1 | contig 10469 bp, 10 predicted proteins | sample 2277101 | NCBI WGS metagenome assembly SDBT01 (sample SAMN10404973, study PRJNA504765) | marine sediment metagenome | isolation source: marine sediment core GS10_PC15, 103 cmbsf | place: Arctic Ocean: Southern Knipovich Ridge | collected 2010
AAGGAGCCGACTTGTTGAGTTCGTCCGACGGCCACAAGCACTTCAACCCAGACGCATCGTTCAGCCCAATTCGGAGCTTCACCTCCCGCAAGATGACCCGGAAGGAGAAGGTCCTCAAGAAGCAGATCGACACCTACCATGTCAGCGACGTTGACGACACAGCCGTCATTTACGTCGGTGATGCGACTATGCCCATTCGCACCAGCCTCGAGCTGCCCGACACCGAATGCGACGGGCTCACCTTCAAGCAGCGCGTCGTCCAGACCAACAAAGGCGACTGTCTCCTGCTCGCCCGCTGGAAGCCGGACCGCTACATGCGTCGCAACGCTCCCGTCTCCTCCCAGAAGTGGTTCGTAGAGAAGAAGCTGTTCCCGCCCGACAAGGAGCGCTTCTTCAACCGTCTGGAACGGACCATCAGCGAAACGGCCGAAGAAGCCGGCTGAGGGCCGTTGCTCTCGGCACACCCCCGGCCCGGCGCCCTAGCGGCTCCGTAAGAGGGCCCTCGGCCCCGCACAAGCGACAGTCCCCTCCCGCCCGCCCTGTGGGTTGACAAGCTTGCTCGTGCGTGTATCATGTTAAGTTGCGGCGCGGGTATAAGCTTGAAGATCGATTTTGCCAACATTGTGGAGACGCTCGGCGCGCGCGGCCGCTACGCCATCTCGGAGAATGTCGCTCAGACCGAGAGCTTTGCCTGTATCGGTCGGGCTGTGGGCGAGCTCCAGGTGGAGAACACCGGATCTCTCCTTCTGCTCCGAGGAGAGCTGCGCGCGACTCTCAGGCTGGCCTGTACGCGCTGTCTGGGCGCCCTCGAGCGTCCCATCACCATCACGATAGAGGAAGAGTTCTCTACAGGACAAACCGAACCAGACGTCGCAACCATGGACCGAGATGAGCCGGAAGCCTCGGCCATGTCCGACTTCGTTCTGGACGTATTCGAGTTCGTGCGCCAGCAGATCCTAGTGCACGTGCCGATAGCTTCCATCTGCCGAGAGGACTGCCGCGGAATCTGCCCCCGGTGCGGCCAGAATCTCAACGAGAAGGACTGTGATTGCGCCGTCGAGCCGGACGATAGCCCTTGGGCGAGCCTGGGCGATCTGCTCCAGCCACGCCCGGACATTACAAAGCACTAGCAGCGAGCCGAGCGGCTCGTTCGAGTGGAGGCGCCAGACGTGCCACAGCCGAAGAGGCGACATTCGCACAGCAGGAAGAACAAGCGTCGCTCCACCTGGCGGGTGACGCCGCCGCAGCTCATTGCCTGTTCCGACTGTCAGGCCCTCAGGCTTGCTCACCGCACCTGTCCCGCCTGCGGGAACTACCGTGGAGAGAACATCGTAACCGTCAGGCCGCATATTCACCGTGGCCGAACCCAATAGCCGCCGCTTGAGCCGGAGGGAGAACCCGTTCATTTGAAGCCCATCGCACTCGATGTCATGGGGGGGGATCACGCGCCTGAGGCGACCGTCGCGGGCGCGGTTCGCGCCGCCTCCCGCTTCGGGCTCCCCGTCCTCCTCGTCGGCGACCCCGCCAGGATCACGGCCGAGCTCGACAAGCACGCACCCGTCCCCGGCGGCATCGACATCGTCGCCGCCGCCACCACCATCCACATGGACGAATCACCGGGGCCGGCGCTGCTGCGCAAGCGCGACTCCTCCATCATCGTTGCCACCAATCTCGTCAAAGAGGGCCGCGCCTCCGGCGTCGTCTCCATCGGCAACTCCGGCGCCGCCATGGGCGCCGCCACCCTCCGCCTCGGGCTCCTTCCCGGCATCGAGCGCCCCGCCATCGCCATGGTCATGCCCAACCGCCGCCGCGGCGTCATCCTTCTCGACGCCGGCGCCACCGTGGATTCCCGCCCCGAGCATCTCCGCGACTTCGCCCGAATCGGCTCCGTCTACGCCCGCTGCCTCCTCCACATCGAGCGACCCCGCGTCGGCCTCCTCAACATCGGAACCGAAGACTCCAAGGGCAACGCCCTGGTCAAGAAAGCCCATCCCCTCCTCAAGGAATCCCCCATCAACTTCATCGGGAATGTCGAAGGCGAGCAGATAGCTCTCGGCGACGTGGACGTCGTCGTCTGCGAAGGCTTCGTCGGCAACGCCATCCTCAAGGCCATCGAAGGATTCGGCGAGCTCTTCTGGTCCATCGTCAAGGACAGCCTCCATTCCGGCCTCCGCGGCCGGCTCGGTGGATGGCTCCTCCGGCCCGCCCTCGGTCGCGTCGCCCGCAAGCTCGACTACGCCACCTACGGCGGCGCACTCCTCGTCGGTGTCGCCGGCGTCTGCGTCATCGGCCACGGCCGCTCCTCGCCCGACGCCGTCGCCAACGCCCTTCGCGTCGCCGGCGAGCTCGCCGAGCAAGACGTGCTGCAGCAGCTCGCCAGGTCCTTCCACGAAGAGAGCGCTTCCCCAGCGCAGATCGTTTCCGGCGAGGAAACACAACCACAGTGAGAGCACATATTGCCATCTGAGCTGCGTCACGCTGGAATATTGGGAACCGGATCCTACGCGCCGCCTCGCGTGCTGACCAACTTCGAGCTGGCGAAAATGGTCGCCACCTCCGACGAGTGGATTCGCACGCGCACCGGCATCGTCGAGCGCCGCATCGCCGATCCAGACGTCGCCACCTCCGACCTCGCCCTTCCCGCCGCACAGGCCGCCCTGGAGCAGGCCCGCGTAGACGTCTCAGAGCTCGACCTCATCATCGTCGCCACCGTCACCCCGGACACCATCTTCCCCTGCACCGCCGCCATCCTCCAGCAGAGCCTCGGCGCCAAGGCCGCCGCCTTCGACCTCATCGTCGGGTGCACCGGCTTCGTCTACGCCCTCGCCGTCGCCGGAGAAATGGTCGCCTCCGGCACCTTCGGCCGCATCCTCGTCGTCGGCGCCGAGACCCTCTCCAGAGTTATCGACTGGGAGGACCGCAGCACCTGCGTCCTCTTCGGCGACGCCGCCGGCGCCGCCGTCGTCGGCCCCGTCCCCGAGGGGCGCGGCATCCTCGGGCGCTCCCTCGGCAACGACGGCAGCAACGCCGACGCCCTCAGTATCCCCGCCGGCGGGTCCCGCATGCCCGCCAGCCAGGAGACCGTCGCCGACCGGCTCCACTATCTCACCATGAACGGCCGCGAAGTCTTCAAGTTTGCTGTCCGCGCCATGATCGATTCCTCCGAGGAGGCGGTTCGAAATGCCGGCCTCCGGATGAGCGATATCTCCCTCGTTATTCCGCACCAGGCCAACCTCCGCATCATCGACGCCGCCGCCAAGCGCTTCCACCTACCCTCGGACCGCTTCCTTCAGAACCTCGATCGCTACGGCAACACCTCCGCCGCCTCCATCCCCCTCGCCCTCGACCAGGCCGTCCGTGAGGGCAAGATCTCCTCCGGCGATCTCATCCTATTGTCCAGCTTCGGCGCCGGCCTGAGCTGGGCCAGCATGGTCATCCGGTGGTAGATTCACGCACGGGGGGAATCGCCTTCGTCTTTCCAGGCCAGGCATCCCAGCGCGCCGGCATGGCGGCCGAGCTTCTGGAGCGCGAGCCCACCGCCCGCGATATCTTCGCTCGCGCCGGCGAGATCCTCGGCCTCGACCTCGCCGCAGTCTGCACCACCGGCAACGACGCCCTCCTCACTCGCACCGACATCGCCCAGCCCGCTCTGCTCACCACCTGCGTCGCCTTGCTCGCCACCGTCCGCAGCCGCGGCCTGGAGGCGACGGTCCTCGCCGGACACAGCCTCGGCGAGTTCAGCGCCTGGGTCGGCTCCGGAGCCTTCGAGTTCGAAGCCGCCCTCCGGCTCGTCCGCCGCCGCGGCGAGCTCATGGCGGAGGCGGCCCAGCGCAACCCCGGCGCCATGAGCGCCGTCATAGGCCTCCCCGACGATCGAGTCATCGAGATATGCACGCAGGCCGAAAGCATCGGCACCGTCGTCCCCGCCAACTTCAACGCCCCCGGACAGATCGTCATCTCCGGCGACCCGGCCGCCCTCGAAAAGGTCGCCGAGCTCGTCAAGGCTGCTCGCGGCAAGGCCATCCCCCTTCGCCTCTCCGGCGCCTTTCATTCCCCCCTCATGGACGACGCCGCCCGCGAGTTCTCTCGCCTCGTCGCCGCGGCCGCCATCGCCGACCCGCGCATTCCCGTCGTCGCCAATGTCTCCGCCGAGCCCGTCACCACCGCCGACTCCGTCCGCCGCGCCATCTCCCGGCAGATGACCAGTCCCGTTCTCTGGACCGCCTCCGTCCGGCGGATGGTCGCCGACGGCGTCAGCCTCTTCCTCGAGGTGGGCCCCGGAAACGTCCTCGCCAAGCTCGGCCAGCGCATTTCGGCGGACGCCCGAACCGTGGCCGTGGGCTCCCTCGACGCGCTCGAAACCCTTTGCCAGGAGGTCAACCCATGACAGCACCGGACGGCAAGCTCGTCACTCTCATAACCGGTGCCCGTCGCGGCATCGGGCGCGTCATCGCCCTTCGCCTCGCCTCCCTGGGCCCCGTCGCCCTCAACGATATCGAGCCCGGCAAGGAGGAGCTGGAGAAGGTCGCGGATGAAGTCCGCGCCGCCGGTGGCGCGGCGCTCGTCGTCCCCGGCGACGTCACCAACGGCGAAGACATGGACGCCGTTGTCAAGCAGGTCGTCTCCGACCTTGGCCGCCTCGACGTCCTCGTCAACAACGCCGGCATCACTCGCGACGGCCTCGTCCTCCGCATGACCGACGACCAATGGCGCTCCGTCATCGAGGTCAACCTCACCGGCGCCTTCCTCTGCTCCCGCGCCGCCGCCAAGATCATGCTCCGCCAGCGTTCCGGCCGCATCATCAACATGGCCTCCGTCGTCGGCGTCATGGGCAACGCCGGCCAGGCCAACTACTCCGCCTCCAAGGCCGGTCTCATCGGGCTCACCAAATCGATGGCCCGCGAGCTCGCCCCCCGAGGCATCACCGTCAACGCCATCGCCCCCGGCTTCATAGTCTCCCCCATGACCGACGAGCTGAGCGACGAGGCGAAGCAGAAGCTCTTCTCCCTGATCCCCCTCGGGCGGCTCGGGACCGCCGAGGACGTCGCCGAACTCGTCGCTTTCTTCGCCTCTCCCGCCGCCAGCTACATAACGGGACAGGTTCTAAAGGTTGACGGCGGGATGCATATGTGATATCCCTCTTTGCTGAGTAGAAGGACTCGAAACATCGGAGGCGGAATCGCACTCCACAATCTCACTACAGGTAATACCACCAGGGAGGTCGTTAGGCATGGACGAAGCCATGTTCGAGGAAGTCCGGACGCTGGTCGCAGAGCAGCTCGGTGTCGACAAGTCCGTCGTCACTGCAAACGCATCCTTCGAGGACGACCTCAGGGCAGATTCACTCACCCTCGTCGAACTCCTCATGGCTCTGGAGGAAAAATTCGAGCTGCCAGACATTCCAGAAGAAGAAGCGGACAAGATCAAGACGGTCGCCGACGTCGTTACCTACGTCGCGACCAAGAAGAGCACCGGCTGAAGACTTCGGCTGACCCGCGCCGCGCACCGGCCGCCTCCGTTGCGGCAGCGCGCGGCGCCGGGAACATGCCTTCGGGAGTGCCCATGGAGCGACGTGTCGTTGTCACCGGCATGGGCGCCGTCACCCCCCTCGGGATAGGAGTGGACCCCACCTGGGAGGGGATGCGCGCCGGCCGGTCCGGCATCACCAAAATCACACTCTTCGACCCAACCGAGTTCACATCCCAGATCGCCGGCGAGGTCTCCGACTTCGACCCGAGCCTCTGGATCGAGGCTCGCGAGATCCGCCACACCGATCGGTTCGTCCATTTCGCCATCGCCGCCGCCGCCATGGCCGTGGACGACTCCGGGCTCGACTTCGCCGCCGTCGACGGCGACCGCGCCGGCGTCCTCATCGGCTCCGGCATCGGCGGCACCTGGACCTGGGAGGAGCAGCACCGCAACCTCCTCGAAAAGGGTCCCCGTCGCATCAGCCCCTTCTTCATCCCCATGCTCATCATGGACATGGCCGCCGGCCGCGTCGCCATGCGCTACGGTGCCAAGGGCCCGAACATGGGCATCGCCACCGCCTGCGCCACCAGCGCCCACACCCTCGGCGAGGCGGCCGAGATCATCCGGCGCGGCTCTGCTGACATCATGATCGCCGGCGGCGCCGAGGCCGCTGTCTCCCCCCTCGCTCTCGGCGGCTTCTGCTCCATGCGGGCACTCTCGAGGCGCAACGACGACCCCCCGGGCGCCAGCCGTCCCTTCGACCGCGACCGAGACGGCTTCGTCATGGCCGAGGGCGCCGGCATCGTCATCCTCGAATTCCTAGACGACGCCAAGAAGCGAGGCGCTCGCATCCACGGCGAAATCCTCGGCTACGGTGCCACTGCCGACGCCTACCACATCACCGATCCCCAGCCCGACGGCGAGGGCATGATCGCTTCCATGCGCGCCGCCCTTCGCGACGCCGGGATCTCGCCCGAGGACATCGACTACGTCAACGCCCACGGCACCTCCACAGCCCCCGGCGATCTTGCCGAGACCAAGGCCCTCAAGCGGGTCTTCGGAGACCGCGCCTACAAGCTCCCCATCAGCTCCACCAAGTCCGTCACCGGCCACCTCCTCGGCGCCGGCGGCGCGGTCGAGAGCATTGCCTGCCTCTGTGCCATGCGCGACAACATCGCTCCGCCCACCATCAACCTCGAAAACCCCGATCCCGAGTGCGACCTCGACTACGTCCCCAACGTTGCCCGCGAAGCCCCCATCCGCACCACCATGACCAACTCCTTCGGCTTCGGCGGCCACAACGCCACCCTCATCCTCCGCGCCCTCGACTGACCGCCCGCCTCTCGCGCCGTCGCCGTTCGTAGCGGCGCCCGGCTGTTCGCCCTGGGGGCATCGGAGGTGTAGGGCGCGCACTGCGCCGAAGGCGCCTGCCCGCCGGCCGTTCCCCCCCCGCCCCGGCAGGACAACACCCTCCTCTCACCTAACACTTCCTCCGCAGACGAGAGGCCAACGCACCATGCCCATCACCGCCGCCATCCTCGACGTGGACGGCACAGTCGCAACCTGTCCGTACGACTTCGACGCCATGCGCGCCGCCGTCGCTCCAATCGCCGCCCGCCACGACATCGACACCGCCTCCCTCGGCGTCCGCGGCGTCCTCGAGCAGATCGCCCTCGTCGCCAACCGCCTGGGCGAGGGCGGGCACGCCTTCCGCCAAGATGCCGAGGCCGCCGTCAAGGCGATAGAGGTGAGCGCCGCCCGCGGCGCCTCCCTCCTGCCCGGCGCGCCGGAGGCCCTCGCCGACCTCCGGCGGAGCGGCCTCGGCGTCGCCCTCATCACGCGCAACTGCCGGGACGCCGCCGAGATCGTCCTGCGGGACTGCGACGGCCGCTACGCCGTCCTGCTCACCCGCGACGACGTCCCCCTCGCCAAGCCCGACCCCGACCACGTCTTCCGCGCCATCGCTGCCCTCGGCCGCGTCGCCGATCACACCATCGTCGTCGGCGACCACGATTTCGATATGCAGGCCGGCCGCGCCGCCGGCGTTCGCCTCTGCGTCGCCGTCCGCACCGGAGACCGTCCGGACGAGGCCCTGCGCGCCGCCGGCGCCGACCATATCATCGACACCCTCGCCGACCTCCCCGCCTGGCTCCGCGCCAGAGGAGAGATGACCACATGATCGCCTCCCCTTGGGCCGCCGCCGCCCTCGCCTGCCTCCACCTCGGCGCCGGTGGAGCCCTCCCACCCGAGGTCCGCTATCAAGACATCAGGCCATACCTCGCCGGAGATCGACATATCCGCCTCCTCGTCGCGGGCGACGCCTCCTCTCTCCGTCTCACTCCCAATAGCGACAGCGCCGTCGAGGATCCCCATACCGGCGCCCGCCTCGCCGTCGTCAAGGCCGGCGCCCGCCTCACCGCCCGTCGCGCCAAAGGCACGATCGTCCTCAAGGGGCCGGGCCTGTCCGTCGCCAGGCGAAACCTGAGGATCGTCCCCCTCGGGGAAGACCGCGGCCTCGCGCTCTCGCCCGTCCGCGGCTGGGGACGGGCGGGCGTCTACCCGGGAGCTATCGACATCGACCTCACCCCCACCGGCCTGCGGGCGGTCGAGCGCGTGGATGTCGAGACCTACATCGCCGGAGTCGTCGCCTCCGAAATGCCCGCCAGCTTCCCCCTCGAGGCGATGAAGGCCCAGGCAATCGCCGCCCGCACCTACGCCCTCTATCATCTCGGCGCCCACAGCTCCGGGGGGGCCGACCTCTGCGGCCGCGTCCACTGCCAGGCCTACGCCGGCCGGCCCAACCCCGATTCCCGCGCCGCCCGCGCCACCGCCGAAACCGCCGGCCAGATCCTCGTCTGGAACGGCCTCCTTCTCGACGCCATGTACAGTTCCGCCTGCGGCGGCGCCACCGCCACCGCCTCGGATGTCCGCCAGGGCAAGCTCTTGCCCTACCTCCGAGAGCAGCCCGATTCCCCCGACGCCTTCGGCGGCTCCCCCTACTGCGCCCGCGACCACGACATCACCTGGACCAAACGCTTCTCCCTCACCGAGGCCGACCGCTTCGTCTCCAGGAACCTCGACGCCGTCACCGGCACCCCCGGCCTCAAGCCCGGCCGCCTCGAATCCCTGCGCCTCATCAAGCCTCCCTCTTCGGCCCGCGCCCAATGGCTCAAGGTCTACACGACGAACGGCGCCTACCAGGTGCGCGGCGACGCCATCCGCTGGCTCTTCGGCAACGGGCGCCCCGGGCCGAAAGGGCTGCGCAGCATCGCCTTCGAAATGACCGTAGAGGAAGACTCGGCCGGCCGCCCCCGCGCCTTCGTCTTCTCCGGCGCCGGCCACGGACACGGCATCGGCCTCTGCCAGTGGGGCGCCCGCGGCCGCGCCCTCGCCGGGCAGGCCGCCCCCGAGATCCTCGCCGCCTACTACCCCGGCGCGGCGCTCATCGACCTGAGCCGATAAGACATGGATACGCTCGCACGCTATGCCGCCAAGGAAGAGCGCACCGTCGTCGGCCTCATGTCCGGCACCTCCGCCGACGGCATCGACGCCGCCCTCGCCCGCATCTCCGGCTCCGGCGACTCCATCGAGGCGCGGCTCATCGCCTTTCGGACGACCCCCTACGACCCGGCCTTCCGCAAGCGCATCCTCGCCCTTTTCTCCCCCGACGCTCCCGCCTTCGAAATCTGCCGCATGAACTTCGCCATCGGCCGCCTCTTCGGCGAGGCCGCTCTCGACCTCATCCACCGCTGCAGCCTCCACCCCCGGAGCGTCGACCTCATCGCCTCCCACGGCCAGACCGTCTGCCACCTTCCCCCGGGAGGCACCCTCGACGACCTCGCCGGCGGCTCCACCCTCCAGATCGGCGAGCCCGCCGTCATCGCCGACATCACCGGCGTCACCGTCGTCGCCGACTTCCGCCCCCAGGACCTCGCCGCCGGAGGCCAGGGCGCGCCCCTCGTTCCCTACGCCGACTACGCCCTCCTCCGCCATCCCCACAACACCCGCGCCATCCAGAACATCGGCGGCATCGCCAACGTCACCGTCCTCCCCGCGGGCGGCGGCATCGACGACATCATCGCCTTCGACACCGGCCCCGGCAACATGATCCTCGACGCCCTCGTCACCGCCCTCACCAAGGGCGAGAAGACCTTCGATGAAGACGGCGCCCTCAGCGCCCTCGGCCGCGTCGACGACGAGCTCCTCTCCTGGCTCATGTCCCACGACTACATCGCCCGCCAGCCGCCCAAGTCCACCGGCCGGGAGGAGTTCGGCGCCGAGTTCGTCGCCCGCCTCCTCGCCAAGGCCGAGGCCGACAACATCGCCGCCCAGGACCTCCTCGCCACCGCCGCTGCCTTCACCGCCGCCTCCATCGCCAAGAGCTACAAGGACTTCGTCCTCTTCCACCACGATATCGACGAGGTCATCCTCGGCGGGGGCGGAAGCTATAACACGACCATCCGCAGGATGCTCCAGGAGCGCTTGCCCGGAATGAAGATCATCCTTCACGAGGATCTCGGCATCTCCGGCGACGCAAAAGAAGCCCTAGCCTTCGCCATCCTCGGAAACGAAACCATGCTCGGCCGGCCCTCCAACGTCCCCCGCGCCACCGGCGCCCGCCGAGCCGTGATACTGGGCAAAATCACCCTCGCCCAGCCGAGCGCAGACGCCGGCTAGCGTTCCCGTGCCGGGAGCGAACGGTACGCGCCGGCCGATATGATGACGTTCATGTTTCAGGGATGGGTACGAATCCCGCCCAATCGTCCCGCGCAATTCGGGCGCAGTCATCGTCAGAAACGTCAAAAGCGAGTGGAAGGGGGCGCGGGGGAAACGAATCGCCGGTGGTTTCCCCCGCCGGATTCTCCCGCTCGGCATGGATATGGCGAGCACTGCCGAAATACAAGAGACTCAAGAACAGATGAGGAACGATCCATGAAGCGAACCAAAGGCGTCATCATCATCGGCGACGGCCTCGCCGACCGCCCCGTCCCCGAGCTCGA
>SDBT01020034.1_pt1 | contig 10469 bp, 9 predicted proteins | sample 2277101 | NCBI WGS metagenome assembly SDBT01 (sample SAMN10404973, study PRJNA504765) | marine sediment metagenome | isolation source: marine sediment core GS10_PC15, 103 cmbsf | place: Arctic Ocean: Southern Knipovich Ridge | collected 2010
CGCCATCAGCACGGCGAGCTACTCGGCCGACGTGTGGGCCCTGCACCGGGATGTCGCGGACCAAGTCCGTGCCAACGCCGATGCGCCCATCTCGCTCGACCGTGAAGCCACCGAGCTTCTGACCCTCCAAGGTCTTCTCCGCAAAGAAGTTGAGTGGGCTGGTACCCACTTCACCACTTCTGCGTGGACGACCGATGTCACTGGCGTCTCCGGCGCTCCTGGAGCAAACCAGTTCCAGCGTTGGGACGAGGCAGCTTCGACTCCGATCGAAGACGTCCGTCTCGGCATCCGCACCGTGCACCAGAGCACGGGTTTCCGCCCCAACAAGATGGTGATGGGCCGGGAGACGTATGACTCTCTCCTGGATCACCCCGACATCGTCGGTCGTCTTGACCGTGGCCAGACCTCCGGGCCTGCCATCGTCATGCGTGACGCCCTTGCTGCTCTCTTCGAGATCAGCGAGATCCTCGTCATGGATGCGATCCAGAATACCGCTGCGGAGAATGCGACTAACTCGCACTCCTACATCGGTGGGAAAGCTGCTCTGCTGCTGTACGCTGCTCCGAGCCCGGGCCTGATGGTCCCCTCGGCTGGCTACACGTTCACGTGGAGCGGTCTGCTTGGTGGCGGTGCCTTGGGTACGCGGATCTCCCGCATGCGCATGGAGCACCTGAAGGCCGACCGTCTCGAAATCGAGATGGCCTTCGACCAGAGTCTCGTTGCGGCCGACCTTGGCTACTTCTTCGCGACTGCGGTCAACTGATTGTAACGTTTGGGTCCCGGGATTGTAACGTTCCGGGACCCGAACCTCCTCTACCTACCCCCCAATTCACATGCGACACTGGAACCAACACTACGATTTCGAAGCAGACCTCATCTTCACCAAGCGGATGGTAGTCCGAGGCTACGGCATAGATATTGCCCAGCCTGGAGACCCCGTTCCCCAGCTGATGAAAACTCATTTTGGCAAGCACCGCCTGAAAATTTGGTGGAAAGGTGGATACATCGCCCTCGCTGAGACTGAGACCGTCTGTAAGGACGCTGAGCAAATCAAGACTCTGACCATGACCACCGGGTCGCTTGACACATCCAAGGCTCCTGTGGCCGAAGATGGCGTCGTCCACGTCGGCGGTGGCTACTACGACGTCACCCGTGGTGGTGTGACCACCCGGATTCGAGGCAAGGCGAACATCCCGGTCTGATGGCTGCGAACCCCCAGATCACCCTAGTCATGAAGGCTCTTGAGGGGTTCACTGAACACCTCATCAGGAAGATGACCCTCGATGTAGTCGCTAATCTCCGGAAGGCCGGAGCCGAGGGCGGTACGCCAGTTGATACTGGGTGGGCTCGGGCCAACTGGATTCCCTCCATGGGAGGCGAACCTGCGATGACCCCGTCTGGTACCAAGGAATCAGTGGGAACTGCTGAGGCGTCCCTCGCAGCTGGTGTTGGTTCCCTCCTGAACTACAAGCTGCTCATCGGTCCCGTCTTCATCACGAATAACGTTCCGTACATCCTCAAGTTGAACGACGGACACTCCGGTCAGGCTCCCAAGGGTTTCGTCCAGGCAGCGATCACTGCCGCAGTGGCAATGAACGCGGCATGACGAGTGTCACGATCAACGAAGCTCGCGAGGCTATTTACCAGCGCTGGATCGACAATACCCCTTCGGGATTCGGAGCGAACTTCGCGTTCGCGAACGAGAAGTTCACAGCACCAGACGACGCCCCCTGGGCTCGGTTGACAGTCCTTCACGAGCAGGGAGACGCCCCTACCTTTGGGCCTCCCGGTGGCAACAAGCGCAAGTTCCGTCGTCGGGGTCGAGTCCTTATTCAGGTCTACGACCAAGTTGACCAAGGAACTCGCGTTCTTGACTTGCTTGCTGACGAGTCTCGTGATATCTTCGAAGGCACTCAATTTTCTGGGTTGTACTTCATCAGCGCAGACATCCGGGAAAGCGGACAGGACGGGGAGTGGATGCAACTCATCGTGGACGCTCCCTTCGACTATTTCGAGACCAAGTAACCTCCTAGGAAAAACCCATGGCACGCTCACTTACAAACAACCTCGGTATGGCTGTCGCCATCGAAGCGAGTATCGGCGTACTCCCGGCCACTCCCCTGTGGGTGGACCTGGAGCCTAACTCCATCGGAGCTTACGGCCCCGAGATCACCACGATTCCTCGGAACCCCATCAGCAACACACGCCAAGCCCAAAAGGGTTCGACGGTCGACAAGGACTCGAGTGTGGAGTGGGAAGGTGACATGACCAAGCACCACATGGCGCAGTTCATGGAGGGATTCATCTTTGCGAGTCGACAGGCTCCGACGGTCATCCGTTCGGTCCAGGCGGGTGCGGACTACGAAGATCTCGTGGCTGTTGACGCCACCAATGCCTTCGCTCATGACGCTCTCTCTGCGGCCATTCCTCAGAACACTCTGGTCAAGACTCGGGGCTTCGACGATGCGGCCAACAACGGTCTGAACGAAGTTGCTGCGGCTGGCACCACAATCCTGACGATTGTAGAAGGATCAGCCATACAAGACGAGACTCCGGCGATCATCACGGGTGCTCGGATGGACGTCTGCGGATTCAGGTTCACTGACCTGGTCTGGACAGACGCCACCAATCTTCTGACCTCGGCTCTTATTGACACATCAACTCTGGGTCTCTCCGCTGGCCAATTCATCAAGGTTGGTGCTGGCGGACTTGACTTCCCCAACGGAGTTATCACTGGTCGGGTAGTCACTGCCACAGCGGCAGGCATCGTTCTGGACAAGATTGAGAACGTCGGAGCGGGCACCCTTGAGGGTGGTGGCGACGAAGGTGCCGCAGCTGTTGATCTGCTCTATGGTCCCTTCGTGAAGAACGTCGCGGTCTCCGACAGCCTCTTCCTTGAGCAGTCCTTCCAGTTCGAGCTGAAGTACGCTGACCTCGACTCGGTGGGCACTGACATGTACGAGTATGCCATCGGCAACCTCTGCAACGAGATCGTGATGAACATGCCTGGTCAGGACAAGGCCACGATGGCCTTCAACTTCATCGGGACGAACTCCGACGACATCACTGTGACCCGCAAGGGCAACGCTGCGAACCGGGTTGTCGCGATCCAGAAAGCAGCCTTCAACACGGCGGCTTCCTTCGCTCGTCTCAATATTTGGAGTACTGCTGAGGCTGACCTCGCCACGTGCTTCAAGTCTCTGACCCTCACCATCGCCAACGAAGTCTCTCCGGAGAAGTGCCTTGGCACCCTGGGCGCGACATTCATGAACACCGGCAACCTGGCGGTCAGCCTGGAAGCGGAACTGCTCTTCACTGACGCAGCTGTTGCCCAGGCCGTCACGGACAACGACACGGTCACGTTCGATTTCCTCCTCACCAACGATGATGGGGCTATCGCTCTGGACCTTCCTTCTCTCACCCTTGGCGGTGGCGCGAAGAGCTACCCGGTGAACGAGTCCATCAAGATCTCGGTGACGGGAAACACTTTCGAGGACGCCACGCTGGATACCAGCATTGGCTACAGCGAATTCCCTCACTGGGCTGTCTGATCAACGCTACCTGAAAGAGGATGGCCGCTTGTACCGGCCATCCTCTCTCCTCTACCCCTTACCCCCTTTCTGACATGACTGATTTCAGCAATCTCGAGTCTCTCCAAATCGCGGAAGACGCCACTACCTCCTTTGTGTTCTACGGTATCGCCGGAGAGCCCACCCTAGACTGCCGACCGGCTACCCAGGAGAACAAACCGTTCTTCAATGCGATCCTGCTTCAGAACAAGCAGACCCAAAGGAAGCAAAAGGGTCGGAGAGCAGCTGCTCCTACGGCTCAAATGTTGGCCGAGGCCCGGGCCGCTGACATCGAGCTCTTCGTGAGCTACATCATCACCGGCTGGACCAACGTGGTGGACGCCAAAGGCAAGGCTGTCAAGTTCACCAAGGAAGTGTGCAAGCAGTTCCTCAACGCCATCCCCGGCGACATGTTCGACGAGCTCCGGGTGTTCTGCCTGGAGATCGCCAACTTCCGAGTGGAAATGGATCCCGAGGAACTGGCGGAACTCTCGGAAAAGTCATAACGCGACTGACCTGGGAATTGCGCTACCAACGGGATGGGTTCGTCGTGGATGCCCTGATGGAGCGCGGGAAGTCGCTACCTGATTGGGTCCTTGACGAACCCGTCCTCGAACCCTTTGAAGAGTTCTACATCAGCGGATTTTATGCCCTCATCACAGAGCGAAGAGGGGGTGTCTGCATCCCTCACTCGGAAATCGTCAATTTTGGCGAGCGTTCTGGATTGAACTCCGCTATGTTGGTCGTGTTCACAACAATCATCTGGAAACTCGAGACAGCGTATAACTCGTGGGCCAAGGGTGAACAGGATAAACACGCAGCGATGAACAAACCTTCTCCGGCAGCTAGGGTGAAGAACAAGAGATAACGAGTGACTGACTTTCGCATCAACGTGATCGTGAACCCAGTACCGGCAGTCGCCGGTATGAAGAAGGTCGATGTTGCGCTGGCTAGAACGACGGCGAAGGCTGGTCTCCTCAAGGGTGCTCTACTCAGAGCATTGGCTCCCATCGCCACCGGGGTCTTCCTCATCTCTGGGATCAAGACCCTGGCTCAGTTCGGCCAGGCGATGTCCACTGTGGCTGCTATCACCGGGGCCCTTGGTGACGAGTTCGACTCACTCCGTGAGAAGGCTATCGCGTTGGGTCGGGATACCCGATTCTCTGCCACGGAGGCTGCGGATGGTATGACATTCCTGGCCCGGGCCGGATTCGACGCAAACGAGGTCCTCTCGGCCATTGGGCCCACCCTGGACCTCGCGGTCGCCGGCAACCTGAACTTGGCCCGTGCCGCCGACATCTCCTCGAACGTGCTGAAGGGTTTCCGTCTGCCGGTGTCGGAGATGACTCGGGTGCTGGACGTCATGGCCCTGGCTGCCAACAGTTCGAACACGAACGTTGCCCAGTTGGGTGATGCCCTGAAGTTCGTGGCTCCTGTTGCTGCCGGTCTTGGTCTCTCGCTTGAGGAGACCACTGCTGCAATCGGCTCTCTGTCTGATGCCGGTCTCCAGGCCAGCCTCGCAGGTACTGGCCTTCGGAAGGTGCTCGGCGAACTCGAGTCTCCCTCCGACAAGACGAAGAAGATCTTCAAGGAACTGGGGCTCAACTTCGAAGATGTTGGAGTCTCCGCAGACGGCCTCATCGTGGCCCTTGGGCTACTGAAGCAATCGGGAGTGGACGTAGGCGATGCTCTTGAGGTCTTCGGCCAGCGAGGTGGCCCGGCCTTCGAAGTGATGGTCAACGCCGTCCCCGCCATCAGCGAGCTGAGGGAGAAGCTTGAAGGAGCGGCTGGTGCCGGCAAGCGGATGGCCGACATCATGGACGACAACCTGTTCGGCGCTCTTCGCCGGGTGCGGTCGGCCTTCCAGACCTTGGTCATCCGCCTTGGTGACTCCGGCGCAACTGGTGCCCTTCGGAATGCCTTCGAAAGCCTGGCCAAGGGATTGCGATTCCTGGCGGACAACATCACTGTCATGATCAACGCGATCCAGGGAATCACCTTTGTGATCGCCGTCAAGCAGGTCAAGCTCCTGACCCTCGCACTGATTAGGATGGCCGCTGCCGCTCTCGCCAACCCCTATGTCGCGCTGGGTAACGCTATCGTTCTCACCACCGGATTCCTCATCGCCTTCCGGGATGAGATCACCCTGACCAGTGAGAGCACGACCACCCTGGCGGATGTTGCCAAGGCAGCGTTCGACAGGATCAAGTCCATCCTGGACAGCTTCGTCCCGCTGATGAAGGAGATCTCAGAGTCCATCGCCAACTCTCTAGGTACAACCTTCGACGGATTCGAACTCAACCTCCAGAACGTGCTACTGGCCATGTCCACCTTCGCGGACTCTGCCATCGGCATCTTCTTTGGCCTGGGCAATTCCCTGATCGCCCTATTCACTGGTCTGCCCCAGACCGTCGCGTCCGGCTTCATCATCGTTTTGAACTCATTCATAGCCTTCATGGAGAACATCGTCGACAGGGTTCGAGCTACAGTCCTGGCCATTGGTGATACTGTCAGCCGCATGGGAACTTTCGTCCTGAACTTCTTCTCTGAGCTCAATCAGGCTGCCAGCCAACTGGCGGTAGGTAACGCCGATGCTGCTGCCCAGATTACCAACGATGCCACGGATCTTCTAGCCAGGCAACTTGGTGGAATTGGTAAGTCCTTCAAGGACGACTTCAAGAGGAATCTGGATGAACTCGCAGAAGATGATTTGCTTGGCCAACTCGAGAATCCGTTTGAAGGTGCTGGTGAAGATCTTGCTCTAGCCATGACCAAGGGATTTGAAGAAGGGATCGCCTTCTCTGGGATCACCGACTTCGTCCTGAACACCTTCACCGCTGCCGACGCCATACGTGAAGAGGCAGAGGCTGCCGAACGCCTGGCAGTATCGCTGGCAGCGGCGAATGAGGAGGCAATGGCACTCGCGGCTGCCCAGGCGAACCTCGCGGAAAAGACAGGGGAGGGCACAGCTTCCATCGACAGGCAGTCCGAATCGCTGAATGGCGGATTCAAGCAGGGACTTGCGTCTGGTCTCGCCGGGGTTACGGATGTGTCTGGTGCCATGGAGAGCCTGATGGTCAACGCCTTCGCCTCCGCTGAGGACGCGCTGGTGAGTTTCGTGACCACGGGTGAAGCTGACTTCCACGCATTCGCTGAGGGGGTTCTCGAGGACATCACAAGACTCCTGGCTCGACAAGCTCTCTTGGCCTTGATCAACGCATTCTCAGGTGGGGCTGCTGGTGCTGGCGGGGCCGCTGGCATCGACGCTCTCTTGGGCATCTCAGGGAACGCCGAAGGTGGTCCGGTACGCCCGGGCGAGCCCACCGTCGTTGGCGAACGCGGTCCTGAACTCTTCATCCCGCCCGGTGCCGGTAGCATCGCTACGGCTGCGGCTACGGCCCAGGCGGGCGGTGGGCAGACCATGGTTCAGGCTCCTCCGGTCAACGTCACAGTCGTCAACGTCACCGACCCCAAAGACGTCGTCTCTGCCATCAACACCCCCGAAGGTGAGCAGTTGATCATGAACATCATCGGCAAGAACCGCTCCACAGTCAACAACAACCTAGCCTAATGCCCTTCAACTCTGGTACAGGAATCACAGACCACATCAGCATGCTGAACAAGGTGATCGAGATTGTGGTCACCTCGCGTCACCTCGCTTCGGTCGTTGTCAACGCAGGAGGCACGGGTCATGCGGTTGGGGACATCATCGAGATCGATGCCACCGGCGCCACGTCCACCATCGTTGCTCAACTCGAGGTGACCTCCGTCTCCGGCGGTGTCATCGACGGCATCCGGGTCTACCGAAGCGGGGCGTACACCGTAGACCCCACGACTACCACGGCTAACGCTCAGAGTGGCACGAGCGGCTCAGGAATCAACTCCACCTTCAACATCACGATGTCTGCGGCCAAGTGGATCCAGAACCGGCGCACCCAGGAAGCTGCCAGCGCAGTGATTGGGGTAGGCGGCACAGGTTACATCGTGGGCGAACTGCTAACCACCACCAATGCGCTGCCGGGCGTGAAGGGCTTCGCAGGCGCGGATGCGATCTTTCGTGTCGCCACCCTGTCCGGCTCCGCAGTCGCCACGGTCGACCTCGGTGCTGGTTCGACTGTAGGCAACTACGAGGAGAACCCTACAGGTGCGCTCGCGACGACAGCAGACGTAGGAGGTACTGGTTGTACGCTGACCGTGACCTGGCAGGACGGCACCAAAGCGAACAACGACGAGCAAGTCTGCATGCTCGAGGGCGAGGGCCTTGCGGGCGCGGACGAGATCCACGTGATCATCCGGCCGTACACTCAAAGCATCAGCTTCGACGATGCCTACAACTGGGCTCTCTACGGAGCCACAGGATACAATGCTACGGTCCCCATCCACCAGCAACTCGGCGTCAACTCTACCCAGATCAACACTTCCACCGGGGCACTCCCGACTGGTGGGGAGTTCGGGGCCTACATGGTCCTGAAGGATGATGATGCCGATCCCGACATCGGATGGTGGATCTCCTGGAACGGTCGCCGGATCATCCTGGTCTGCAAGGTAGAATCTGGCACCACCACCCAGTACATGAGTATGTATGTGGGCTTCCTGAACCAGACGGCCACGGACACCGAATACCCTTACCCCTTGTGGATCTGTGGTACCAGCAGTGACCAGGATCGACTGTGGGATGAGACCACGGAGCTGACTGGGGGCATCGTCGAAGTCATCGCGGATGCAACCGCAGACCCTCATGGACCCGGCTACCTCCGACTGCCGGATGCATCCTGGCTCAGTTTTTGCTCAGCTATCTCGTCGACCCCAACGCAACGGACTGTGGAATCTGAGTTCTGTATCTACCCGTTCGTAAACAAACTCCAGTTGACTGGTATCCCTCAGAAGGTCTCCCTCAATTCTGACGTAGACTGGAGTGGTGGGGTCCATGACATTATCCCGTCCTCTGGGGTTCCGGGATCTCAGACGATGCTGCTGAAGCCCACGCCTGGCACCGGAGACGACTTCTATTGGCTCGTTCCACCGATGGTCATTCGGTATGAGAACACAGGAGGAAATCTGTTTCCCGATTTCTACAATGTGTTCGGCGAGATCGACGGCGTCTTCTGGTTTCATACCGGAAACAACGGCATCGTGAGCGAGGATCGCTTTGAGCTGACCACAAAACGCTACACCATCTTTCAGAACGGCAACAGAACGCAGGACTGGAGCTACTATGCCCTCTCAGAGGACTAATCGTGAGATTTCTTTGCATGCCGCACTCTAGCAGCCTCACTCATCCTCGCCTTCGTCTCCGAAGTGTGCTTCCTGCCCGCGAATCCGCCGAGCCGACCCTTCTGGGATTCTCCAATCTTGCGCTTGGTCTCTTCCGAGTGCCTACGACCAGTCTGAGATTTACTAATTTTCGCCCTAGATTCAGGTGTGTGTTGGTGACCAAGAGAGTTGGTGTTCCCGAATCCATGGCTGATTCCTGTCATGGCCTTGGACATCTTCTCACGAGTCTCGGCGCTGGTGACCTTGCCTTTCTGGGAAAGACTGATTTTCTTCCGGGACTCCTCTGTATGTTTTCGACCAGATTGAGAAGCGGACATGAGCAGTCGAGACTCTTTGCTGTGTTTCCTACCCAGCATCGGGTTGCCACCTCCCGCACACTGATTCAGACAGAGGTCATCAGTATCCCACCTGTCCCCAATCAGTTTATGCTCGATCCTTGCTGCCTCGACCTGAGTCTGGACGATGACAAGGATCGTCTTGACGAACTCCTCGGGATGAGCCCTGACCTTTGGCGTAATCACTACACCGCTCCCCATATACCCAACATCCTCTGTAGGCCAGCAGACGCAAGACCGGATCCCGATATAGTACTCCCCGTTGCTGGGACGATCGATCCGATAAACGTAATGGAACACACTGAATCATACCCTGCTCCCGTTCGAAAGGCGGCGTAGATCATGGCATATGAGACCGGCACAGCCACTGACCTTGGCGACCTTCTCTCAAAGCTAGACGTTTTCCTCGTCGCCCAGGGGTGGACCCAAGACGACTTCGACGACGGTGGAGGTACTCCGGCTGAGGGATTCGCCCAGTGGAACAAGAACAGTATGCACATGGGACTCAAGTGGGTCGCGAACGCGCCCAACAACATGAGCATCCACCAGGCCCTTGGCAACGGTGGAGCGGTGTTCCCTGGTGCGCACACCGACGACAGTGGCAACGGCTACAACGCAGCCTTTGGTACGGACGCGCAACTCGATGACGAGCGATGTCTGAACGACATTGGGGACGGCCCCTTCCCGAGTTATCACTTCTTCGAGAAAGACTCGGGTCCCGCCTACGTTCACGTGGTGGTCGAGATCTCCAGTGAGACCTTCCGTCACTTCGGCTGGGGTGAGATGAACAAGTTCAACGATTGGACTGGTGGCGAGTACTGCTACGGTCACTTCGCTGACGAAGCCACAAACAGTTCGGCTGTGGACACAGCAGCCCACGTCCCCTTTGACGGTATCCAGGCTGCGTCCACCACCGTGGCCAAGCGGAACGCCACGATCCATGCCGAGGGCTTGCCCAACCAACTCGCCGCCGAGAAGTGGCTTATCCACCTGGGCGGTGCCTCCGTTCTGGACTCTGCTGATCGGCTAGACACTGCCGGTGAGATCAAGAGAGTCACGTTTGGCGGACAGCGGGGCGGTCCCGTGGCCTTCACTCTGGGAGACTTCCGGTCAGACGTCGCGACAGGACACATCCCGATGTACCCCTGGGCTATCTTCCTCCGGGACTTCACGAACGACTTCTGCTACTTCCTCGGGGACATCCCCGACATTCGTGGCGTGGACATGTTCAACTTCACTGCGGGCCAGGAGGTCACGGTGGGCTCGGACGTCTGGATCTTCTTCCCTCAGG
>SDBT01020035.1_pt1 | contig 10469 bp, 23 predicted proteins | sample 2277101 | NCBI WGS metagenome assembly SDBT01 (sample SAMN10404973, study PRJNA504765) | marine sediment metagenome | isolation source: marine sediment core GS10_PC15, 103 cmbsf | place: Arctic Ocean: Southern Knipovich Ridge | collected 2010
AGTAGAGGCCCTGGAGAGGCTGCTGAACGAGATTCCGTTGTGTACCTGCATCGACGCGTACAAGGATCGAAATCGTGACGACCCGTCGTGTTGCTATCACCAAGTGGGGGACGAAGTCATCCGACCCGCCACGGCCCTCCTGGATGAACTGAAGGGGGTGGGGTCGTGAGATTGAGGCGTGCGAAAGTGGAACCGAAACCCGTGGAGCGCTTGAAGCTGCCTCCGTGGCTGAGATCGGAAATGACGAGCTTGTCCAACTGGGGGGCCACGTATCGCCGCGTGTCGTCATTGACGGAGAAAATCTACAACCCAAACAGAATCGACGATATTGCATCGTCAAACATATCCATCAATTGTGTCTGGCGAGACGAGGCCACGGCGCTCGTCGAGCTCGTTCACGAACTCAAGCGCGAGCACGCCAGCACGGTAAAGGAATTGGAACGCGACCGCGACGCCCTCATCGCATCCCGGCGCTACTACGCCGACGGCGGGGCTTTCGTCTCAGAGACGGAGGTGACCGGTGGCTGACTTGTTCGACGGCGCCACCTACGATCCCGCCCTGGATGAGGTCCGGCTGACGGGGCAGATGCGGGATGTGTTTGAGTGTCTCAAGCATCGCGCGTGGGTGTCGGTGACTGAGATCGCGAAACGGACCGGCCATCCAGAGAACTCGGTCTCCGCGCAGATTCGCAACCTACGGAAGCGGCGCTTCGGGGCCTGGGAGATCCAACGATACCGGCACAAAAGCGGGTTGTTTCTCTATCTCCTCACGGGTAAACAAACCATCCCGGAAACCAAGGACGTTCTCGTCTCGCAGCTCCGTCAGGAGGTCGCTCGCCTCGAGCGCGAGTTGGCGAAGTGCCACGGGCAAGGAGATCTCCCACTGTGACCCTCACCCTCACCGATCCCCAACGGGCAGTCCTGGAGCTGCTGCTGGGTCTCCACACGCCGACCGAGGCCGCGGCCCTGCTCTCCAAGGACGCGGGGCGGCCGATTACCGTCGGGACCGTGGACCGGCGCCTCCAGCGCGCGCAGGAGGCCAATGGCGGGCTCTCACGGCGGGCCTTGAAGCGGCAGTTCTTGAAGGAACGGAGGCGGAAGCGATGAAGCTCGATCTTGATGCGATTCAGGTGCGGTTAGATGACGAATCCGAACGCATCCCGTGGGCGCAGGATGAGGAAGACACCCTCGCTCTGATTACCCGCGTGCGGGAGTTGGAGAAGGCTCTGGATCTGATTTGTTCGTCCGTGGAGATCCATACGATCGATAAGGAGCTGGACGTGTGCATCCCGTGCAAGAGGAACGCCGCGAGAGCCCGCGAGGAGACAAAGTGAAGACCGGCCCCCAGATCACATGCCGCTGTATCGAATGCGACCGCTTCCTCCGCTGGCCCATCCGTCCCAAGAATCTGCGCTTTGGGTTTCCAATTTGCTCAGTGTGCGCGTCGAAAATCCCAGTCGCCCCTAGTCGTCGTCGTGAAAGGGTTGGAAGCTCTGGTGGGTCGGAACCGCCCGGCCATCGGAGTTAGAAATAGTCTAGTTGGGGTCGTCAAGCGGTTTATGTGGAGGGGCTGTGGATATGGTGGATAAGTTTCGGTGTACTCGATAGGAGGGCGAATCATGAGTGGTGGAGAAAACGGTGGATATCCCACGGACGACCAGGTCACGACGGAGCTCCAAAGGCTCTCGGCTCCCTGTCCTTGTGACCATCCGCGATGCACTGGGCGAGCGTTCCATATGATCGTCGACGTGGAATCCTCACGTCCGAGCTGGGCGTCGGAATACCCCGCGCTCTTCTGGCGAGGGATCGACATCGCGGCACGGTTCGCGGATGTCGACCCTTGGCTGGTGGTGTTCGGACGCCGCAGTGCAAGCTCCGACGACGCACGCTTCATCTGTTGGTGGGCGCTGGATCACATGGGATTCAACCGAATCCAGATCGGGGAGCATTTTGGGAGGCACCGCCACACGATCGGCAAAGGCATTGGTAGAGGCGCCAACCTACTCGGGGCCGCGGACGCCGCCAAGCTCGCGACGCTGCTGCGATGAGGCACCGATCCCGCAAGCGCGCCCGACAGATGCCCAAGTGGCGCGCCTACATCGCCATGCGGATCGAAGCCCAGCCGCGATGCCAGATCAACTGGGGCGGGTGCTCCATGCGGGCGACGACGCTGCACCATCGCCTTAAGCGGTCGGCCATGCCCTCCGCCCGCCTCCCCATCGAAGATGAAGCCTGGAACGCCTGGCAATTCGTCGAGACCTGCAACACCTGCAACAGCCAGATCGAGGACTACCCAGAGAAAGCGAGGAACGAAGGATGGACAGTCAGGGCACACCAAGCGGCAGAGGAATTTCCGCACCTATTCGATCTAACGACCCTGATGTTTGTGGGTCAAAAGAATCGCTGATCGAGTGGGTCGAATATCTTCGCGAAACGATCTCCCATCCGCAGTGCGAGGACTGCCCGATCGGATTGGAGATCGAGCGTTTCCACGAACTGGTCGACTGGATGCGTGGAGCCGAAGGCCGATGAAGTCTAAGCACGTCCACCACTGGCTCTGCGGACAGCCGATCGAGGGCTTCATCGCTGCCCACTGCGCCTGCGGCAAGAGACGCCGGTTCCCCGCGCAGGGTTACGAGGGCCTGAATCCCCCGCGGCACAAGATCGGCAACGCGCTGTTCACGAAGCTCACCCCACCCTTAGGAGAGAAACATGCCTGAATCTGCAATCCAAACGTTCGACATGAAGTGGCGCGACATCGGTTGGAGAGCGAGGCCATGTTCCGACCCTGGAGCCTGCGTGGAGGATTACCACTACCAGGACGCAGGGGAACCCGGGCTCCACCCGATCGAACTCGATCGCTTCATCGAATGGAAAGAAGCCGGATGCCTCGCCTCCGCCATCCCTGACGATGTACTGGTAGGAGATCCCAATGCCCGAGGCTAGCCCCACCCCTGAGCCCACCCCCCTGGACCTCGATGCGCTGAGCGTCAAATATCGCCCTGGTTCCTATGAAGCGGCTTCTTATCCCACGCTCGCGACCAACGACATCCGTGCCCTGATCACCGAACTCCGCACCTCCCGTAAGGCTCGGACCTCATTGGCTGCAATCGCTGATGCACGTACCAAACAACTTCACCTGCACGAGTCCCACATCCAGGAGTTGGAATCGGCGTTGCGGTCCGCCAAATCATGGGCAACCGACCCTGGCAATTACACCCCCGAGGCACGACTGGAGCGGGTGATCGTCATCGCCGACGCCAATCTACCAACCCCAGAGGAGATCCCTAGTGAGTGACGAAGACCTTGAGGCAATGGCGTGGAAGGTGAGTCCCACGGTGCTCTCCGCATACCGTGCGTTCTACTCATTGGGCGAGACTTGGGAGCCCAACAGAACGTCAGAGGACCTCGCGCTCAATAAATTCCAGGATGGCTACACCGCCGCCCTCACCGCCGTCCCTCAAGGGGTGGGGCTGGAGGCAGCGTTGAAAAACGCCATCGACGCACAGGAAAGCGAGCACGATGGGATCACGACGCACTGTCGGGTGTGCGGGCATCTTTGGGAGAAGCGACCCCGAGAACATGGTGCGACGTGCTGGGTCGGCGTTGCTGAAATTGCTCTCCAATCTGCTCCACCCAGCCCCACCCCGGCCACCCCTGGGGATGGGCTGGGCTTGAGTGACCAAATGATCGCAGTGCTGTATCGCGAATGGAGTGAAAGCGCGTACGCGGCGAGCTGGCTGATGCTGGACGAGACGACGAATCAGAGTTTCGCTGAATGGGTTCGCGACGGCGGTGGGGCAATCGAAGACTACGAGCGGGAGGATCTGCCTAGACTGCGCGCTTCCCTCAACGCTGTAGGTCTCACCGCCAACCCAGCCCCGGACGTGGGGCTGCGCGAGGCGCTAGCAGAGGTTCGCGTGCGTGCTGATCGGTATTTCGAGAACTACACCCCGCTCGCGGCAGCCTCGGAGTATCACGCACGAGACACGCTCAGCTTCATACGCACCCTCGTGGCTGAACCAACGGGAGGCGCCCCACATGTGTGCTACGGGCGAGTGGACTCGACTCCCTGCGAGTGCAGCGTTGGCGAGAATCACGTAGGCGCCCGCGCCACCCTGGCCCCCATCGAAGGTGAGGAGACGGCTGATGCCGAGTAAGAAACCATGCCCGACCAATCCGACTGCGAGTGGGAAGCACGAATCCAACTACGTCGAGTCCAACCGGCATCACTGCTTTTGCGGTCATTCCTGGCCAGTCGCGGAAGCCGATCGCAAGCCAACCCCCACCCCGGAGAGCGAGGGGCGGCCTGATGCCTGACGTGGAACTCGTTGGCGGCCCGGATGACGGCAAAGAAATCGAGTTCAGTGACGCCGCACTGGACAACCTCCGGAGTCACCCCCAACCGCTCCAAGTCTCCGATCGTGCCACCTACGAACTCAGGGAGGACGGGCGGCTCTGGCACATTGAACAACCCCCGGCCCCCACCGATCGTAGCAAGGGGGCTCCTGATGGCTGACTCCACGTCTCAGAATCCTTGGATCACGCTCGCCCCGTTGTTGGGCTGGACGGTCCACAGTGGCGAGATTCTGACCGCTCACTTGGAGCGATTGCTTGATCCTGCCGACGAACGAACGTGGCCCATTCTTGCCGATCGTGCGCTTGATGTTCTCCGCGCCCGTGGTTGGAAGATCGTGCTCAAGAGCATCGACAGCCCCATCGGTCAGTGGCGCGTGAAACTCACCCTGCCGCCGTACCGCGGTGAACGGCCCAAGTCGCACTGGCGTTTCGGCGAAGGCACCAACCCGAACAAGCACCTAGCCGTATGCGCCGCCGCCCTCACGGCCCTCCAGTGGGAGACGGACGGCCCACTGACCGACGCCCGCGCCTCCACCGCCCTCGACGGCGACACCCAATATGTCGGCAAAGACTCTCCGGGAGACGAGAAATGACCACTGGAACTGACACCCGATCCTTGGATGCCCAACTGGCTGAGGCGTTGGGGTGGACATTCTACGAGCAGTCGATCTCGCACATGGGGAAGTGGGGTTGGCAAGATCCACGCATGCAGGACTATCACATAGCGCCTCCGTGCTACTCCACGAACGGGAGTGCGATGCTGGATCTGGTGAGCGAGATGAGAGAACTAGGGTGGGAGCTATCGCAGGCAGGTCACTTTTTCGGAACATCGTATCGGGCAGTGTTCAGGAATGAAAAATGGCCTCGCTACCCTGCAATCCGCCAAACCTTGCCAAAAGCTATCGCCACTGCCGCCCTAGCAGCCCTGACGGAGACGAAAACCTAGCTCGGGTACTTGGGTCCAGTGGTCACGAACGCGGGTGCAGCCTTGAGCTTGTGGAAGTGGTCGTCCACGGCGCCGATCGACTGGAGCTTCTCGGTCTCCAGATCGATGTCTTCGAGCAGGTTGTGCCACGTCTCCGCGGAGAAGTTCGGATCCCAATGGCTCTGGTTGGGGATCTCGTTGTGGCCGAAGTTCGTGTCGCGGCTGACCTCAAGGTCTTTCTCCAGCAGGAACCAGGCGGCGAAGCGGATGGCGCTGGCCCACTGTAAGCCGCCACGCTTGAACGTCTCGTTGATGGAGAGCGCCCGGCCCTCCACTTCGATGCTCATGAGCCCGTTGTTGAAGCTGGAGAGGTCTTGCAGCGCCGGCGGCGGCGGGTCAGAGACGGACAGCACCGCGCCTTGCGCGAAGGCGTAGTCGCTGAACCGGACACACTGGAAGAGATCCCCGTCTCCCTCGATCGCCATGTAGGTCGAGCCTTCACGGCCCGGGTGGACCTGCTGGAACCACCAGGGGGTCACGAAGATACCGTCTCCGGCCTCTTCCTCGGGGGTGTGCCACACGATGCCCACCCACGGGTGCGGGTTGCGCCGCGGCGATCGGTAGTTGGAGGGGTGCGCCGGGGTCCAGAATGTCCGGAGGTTCGGGTACGCCGAACGGAAGCTAGCCAGATCAGGGGCGCCGCCTGGGGTGATGACCGGGTTAGGCATCGGGGGCGTCGCTGTGCCCGTTGGCCTTGACGAACGAACGGCCGAGCGCCAACGCGACCACGACCGCACCACCTCCGATCGCGCCTTCGTCTTTCAGCTCTCCCAGCGTCGTGAGCACCACGAACACGATCGACATGATCGTCTCCGTCCGCAGGACACGACTCAGCAAGCTATCCAGAGCCTTGAGGGTTCGGGGCATGACGTTCTCCCAGTTCTTGCCGGACCGCATCGGTCACGAGTTTGCGTAGATCGTTGCGATCTTGGTTGCATTTGTCCAGCTTCCGCTCCAGGCGGATATTCTCTTTCTCAAGCGTCGTCACCCGAGTTTGGAGCGCGAGGTTCCCGTTGGTGACGGGCTTCCAGCGGAATCCGTAGGTCCGCCAGTGCGTGATGAAGGCGCCCAGCGCGACCACGGCAATCCCGATCGCGGTCCCGATCTCCTGCGCATCCATCTACCGGCCTCTCGGGATGAAGATCATGGGGATGAAGCCCCCGGGCGGTGCTGAACTATCCGCGAGGATTCCGGCGTAGGAGTAGGCGATCACCTGTCGGTCCGCCTGGTCGAACGATCCGCTCGGCGTCACCGTCGGGCCGATGCTCTGCAGATCGATGGCCGCGATGGAGCGGCGCTTGAGGGCGGAGTCGATCGCCATTACGGACCCGTCTCCCCTTCGGCCTCAGTGTAGTTGGAGCCGTCGTCGGCCAGGGCCTTCTTCCAAATCACCGTCCCGGCGTTGTTGGTGAACTCCTTGAATCCCGAGTCGACATCGAGCAGATGCGTCAAGGCCATGTAGAGCCGCATCAGGGCGGCCACCAGCGTCGGGTTCGTCTCTGGCGCCCCTTGGCTCAACTCTGCGATCGTGTCGACCGTGAGCGCGTCGGAGATTGACGAGTCCACATCCCCCACGGAAAGGTCATTGAGCGCCGCGGTCAGCGTGTCGATATCTGCAATGGCCTTCCCCAAAGACCCCGCCGTGGTGTGACCCGAGAGTGCCTCGTCCAGGACAAGGTCTGCAATTTCGTTTGCCGAGCCTATCGCCGTAATCCGGTACGACGTCCCAGCCGCCACGGCGGTGTCGAGTGCCGGGGACAGCGTCACCACGCGCCCCGCCGTGTAGGCGGACATCCGCCGGGCCTGGCCTGCGCCAGCCCCATCGGGGAAGATGATCATGCAATCCACGTAGAGATCCGCGTTGGCATCTGCCAAAGAGTCGAGGGTGATGGTGGTCAAGTTGGTGAACACCGCCACGTATCCAGACGCCAGATGCTCCACGGTGCGCGGGACATTCGCGTCCGCCGCCTCAATCTGGTACAGAGACATCGTGTCAGGATTCACTGCAAAGTTAGACTCCAAGGTGACGACCCGGCCCGCCGTGTAATTGATAATCAACCGCGACTGACCGGCCCCCGTGCCTTCCACAATGGTCAACCGGCTGTGCGGGTAGTAATCTGCCGTCGCCACTGCCCCCGCATCGAGGGTGACCGTGTGCCCATCCGTGACGACAGCGACCGTTCCTGATGCTTGGACAAACGCCTCCGCCAGCTCCCTGAGCCTCTTGCCTGCGCTGGTGGCGATATTGTGGCTGGTGCCGGTCAGGATCTCATCCCAGACGGCGTCCGCGGTGGTCCCGGCGGAGAGGATGACGAACGTGACGTCATCCGCCGGAGTGCCCGTCAAGGCGGCATTCCAGGAAACAATCCCAGTAGCCCCGACGTAGCTGGTGATCAACCGTGATTGTCCCGCCTCGGCCCCGGAGGTAAACAGGATGGTCATCACGTCGTAGTGGTCGTTGCTGGCCTCCGCGAGGTCGGTCTGGACTTGGAGCGCGCTGTTCGAGGCATCGGTCTCGACGACGCCGTTGGCGACGATCAACTCCCCAACCTGACCGAAGCTCCCAGCGGCCACATGGTCGCCCCGGGCCTCATCCCAAACGGCATCCGCATTGGCCGACGCGGCAGGAGCCTCAGCCACCATGTCGCTGTTCGTGGTCGTCGTGTCCACCAAAACAACCCCGTTGACCTTGTTCGATCCTGGGTCATAGCCCGCGTCCGCGAAGTCCTTGAGGTCAGTCGCTGACTGTGCATCCCCGCCGATGTGGGTGAGATCGACTTCTGGAACCCCCGCTATAGTCGGAGTCGCCGCCGCCGTGCCGAGCCAAGAGCCCACGTCAACGCGCCCACTCGCATCGAATCCTGCCGCCGACGCCGCGTAGAGCGCATCGTAGATCGCCTCCTCAAGGACGTACCAGCGCACCCACACGGGGAGTGCACCCGTCACTCCTGCGACTTGAAGGATCAACTCGCCCACCGTGGCGGTATCCGTCGCGTCGAGGGTGGTGGAGTACCAGCCGTCCGTGTCGTGTGTCGCGTTGCCCACCGCATTCTTCTGAGCGAACGCCGCACCATCTTTCGAGAGCTGCATGTCCGCCTGTGCGATCGTGAGGGAGATTTCTGAGGTCTTGAAATCGCCGTCGTCGACGAACGGACCGAACCGGACTGCCTGAGATGTCGCTTGCTTGAGAAAGCTCATGAGCCCACCCCGTGGAATCGGCGATAGTAGTGGATCGGCGTCCCGGTCACGACCGCAACCTCAACGAAGGTCGGCTTCATCATACCCTTGTATTGGATCTGTCGAACCAGTACCGCGCCGCCCGCCTCGACCATCTGGAAGGCCGCGACCGCCGGGCCCTGCCCTGCTGGCGGGGGCGGGATCGGTTCCATCAGGCTGGGATACTGGTACTGCCGGTGGCTCATATCGGCACGATCGCAATCGGCGGCAGGACCGGCATCTGGGTCGGCATCCCGCCACTCCCGGCCCATTCGACCGCGGACGTGTCGGCGGCGGCTTTGTCCACCGTCAAGGTCGGCACGTTGGTCGTCGTGTTGGGGGCACCGGCAGCGGTGAGGAAGCGGAACGTGATCACCTCCCCGTCCGCGACATCGTTGGCGATGACCTGGAAGGAGGATTCGGGCTCCCACTCCTCCCCGGCCCCAATGTCGAGCGTGGCCCCTCCAGCCAGCCCATCGGCATCATCCTGCAAGGCGTTGGGGGTGACGAACGTGCCCGCCCCCAGATCATGGGCGCCAGCGGTCGTGTCACTGCCATCTGCGAGCTCCGAGGCGATGGACTGCACGATCGAGGAAGAGGCATCGACGTTCACCCACGATTCCGCGCCATCGACATCGAACTGGAGCTGGGAGGCGGCGTTGTTCATCCCCATGTCGCCGCCGGTTTCCTGGAGCAGCGCGCGAAGGCGGAGGATCGCCCCGAATCCGAAGTCCGTCCCGCCTTCATCCCCGACGGTGATCCCGAGGTTGATGTCCTTGTTGTAGGTGGCGGTGACCTCAGTGCCGTCGTTATTTCGCCAGCGGTAGGAGTCAAGGTCGACCGTGAAGGCATTGGACATCAGCCTTCTCCGGTCTGTTCATCTTCCCGGTCGCGCGCCGAGCGGTGGGGAAAGTCGGGATCGTTCTGTGCGCGTTGGAGAACTTCGGAAAAGGTCTGCCGCGTGGCGTAGCGCCCGAACTTGACTGGCCCGGCAATCGCGTCCAAGTCCACGTCACGGAGCGGCTTGTGCGCCTCTGGATGATCCTGCTCGATCAACCAGTCCCAGAGTCCCGGCCAGTCCATCCCGTACGGTTCATCATTCAGACAGGCGTAGAAGTTCCGCCCGTGGGCTGTGCGCTGCCCCGTCTCCCCACTGGGAGAGGTGACGGCCAGGACGCCTCGACTCGGAGCCTCTTCCCAGGCGCAGTCCTCACTGCTCACGACCGTCTCGTCGGCGTAGTAGATCTTCCACCACATCAGTAGGCCACCGTCTGCCAGCGAATCCCGATCGGTTGGGAGCCGAGGTTCATCCCGACCGCCACGGCTTCCACGCCACCAGGAGCCGCGCCCGCTTCATCCAGCACCGGAGCGATCTCGCCGAGCTGCCCTTGCGCGTTGTTGATCGTGAACGTCACGACCGTCGCGGCATCCAAGTTGGGAACGAATTCCCCGAACCGCCCTTGCACCTGGTTGAACGTGAAGCTGTCGGCCATTAGGTGATCACCGGGACTGGGTCACAGAAGAACGTGTTAGCCTTCGCGGACTCCTTCGTCTTGGCGTAGTAGGCGCGCAGATAGAGCACTCCCGCCTGAGCAGGAGCCACCGTCACCGAGAGCGCGGTGAACGTCGTGGACCCGTTCATGTCGATCACCTCCGTCGACTTGACGATCTGGCGGAAGTTGTTAGACGCGTGGCCCCAGAACTCCACCTCGATCCAAAGTTCTCCTGCGGTGGGATCAGCGGTCCAGTCCGCCGTCGCGGTGGGCCGGAAGAAGATCTCGTACTTCTTCGACGAGGTCGTGGCAAAGATCCCGTACTCAAACAGCTTGACGCGGGAGTGCTCCCAGGCGGTCGAGAGATCCGTGGAGGGCGTAACCTTGATCGACGGCGTGCCTGTACGAATCGTCCC
>SDBT01020036.1_pt1 | contig 10469 bp, 6 predicted proteins | sample 2277101 | NCBI WGS metagenome assembly SDBT01 (sample SAMN10404973, study PRJNA504765) | marine sediment metagenome | isolation source: marine sediment core GS10_PC15, 103 cmbsf | place: Arctic Ocean: Southern Knipovich Ridge | collected 2010
AAAATGCTTAATAATTCCACTCGCAGAGCATTGATGAAAGTAGGCCAAACCTTAGCTTTTATTGATATTGATGTTGGAAAACTCCTTGCAAAAAATCCGAATTTAATTAAAAACCCATTACTGGCAGAGTATAAACACTATCTTGAAAGAATCTTAAAAAGAGTACCATACATGCTTTCAGAAACTGAAGAACAATTGATTATCATCAAAGATAAGAATGGTGTCAATTCGTGGCAGATGCTTCAAGGCGATTGGTTATCCACACGAACTTTCAACATTGAGATTGACGGTGAGATTAAAACTCTTTCCTATGGATATATATATGGTTTATATCAAAGTTCTAATCGTGATTTACGGAGACGTGCTAATCAAGTAGTTTATCAAACTCTCGGAAAAGATGAGATTCTCTGGGCAAGTGCTATACGTGCAATATGTGCTGATCATCTACAAATGTGTAAGATACGAGATTATCCCACTCCGATGACTCCGAGTTTAATTGCTAATGATGTTGACCAGAATACTATTAATAACCTTATGCAAACGATTGAACAAAACGTTGATCTCTATCAGCGCTATCTTGGATTAAAAGCTAAACTGATGGGTTTAACGAAATTAGCTAACTACGATATACTTGCTCCTCTTCCTAATACTCCAGAGAACGATTATACTTGGAGTGACTCTCGAAAGGAGGTTGTAGATGCCTATGCGGGCTTCGATCTGAAATTTGGAGACTGGGTTAATGAAATGTTCGAAAAGCGACATATAGATGGTGCCGTACGTAAAGGTAAAAGATCAGGAGCTTTCTGTTCTTCATGGTTGATTGGAAAGAGTGCTTATATCTTACAAAGTTTCAACGGTAAAATAGGTGATGTTTACACTCAAGCGCATGAGCTTGGACATGCTATTCATGATTATTTAGGTTCAAGAGCGCAAAAACCGAGTAATTTTGAAGTAGGTAGCTGCATTGCAGAATGCGGTAGCATCTTCGGTGAATTACTCTTAACTGAACAATTACTAAGTAAAGCTAAAACTGTAGAAGAGCAACAAGGAATACTTACTAATATCCTAGACGAATTTGGGATGGCAGCATTTCAAGTGTCGGCAAGAGTCTTCTTCGAAGAGAGCTTATATAACGCTATTGAGCAAGGAACCTTTTTAGACGGTGAGACAATTGCTAAGTTATGGCTTACTGCAAGAGATAAAATCTATGGAGATTCAGTTGACTGGCTAAAAATTATGAAGTGGGAATGGACGATGAAAGTTCACTATTATATGGCAAATTATCGTTTCTATAATTATCCCTATGTATTTGCACAATTATTTGTCTTTGCTCTATATCGACTTTATAAGGAACAGGGAAAAGCTTTCATTCCAAAACTGAAGAGTCTTTTAGCCGCAGGTTCAAGTAAATCTCCATGTGAACTTGGTGAAAATCTAGGTTTTGATATAACTTCTGAACTCTTTTGGAAAAAGGGAATGAAACAAGCTAGAGAATTTATCGAAATGCTTGAAAAAACACTCTAATCTATTTACTTGAAACCATAAAATGCGCCTATTTTGTTTTTTTGTAAACACCCTATTATCCATCTATATCTTAACAAAAAAACTGTTTAAAAAGACGATTCTATCTAAATGAAGATAAAAAATAATTTTTATAATGTGATATTTGATAACTTTTATTAAATACGTGAAAAAAACCATTTAAGCTTGTTTCGAAATAATTCAATTGAGGACATTTGAATGCAACTTCTTGTAGATCATAGGGAACGTAGTGTGTTGAAACTAGTCGAAGACATATGTGAAGACGTTGTGGTAACACAATTATCTGTGGGAGATTACTTGTTGATTTCAGGATCCGAAGGTATCATCGTAGAGCGAAAGACTATCAACGATTTAGTGTCTTCTATTAGATCTAATAGGTTATGGGATCAACTTCTCAGGATGATGAAGACTGAAAAAGTAGCTGGATATTCATTAAAACGAAGAATTCTTCTTATTCATGGTAATTATAAAAAATACTTTGAGAACCTTGATTATGAGACTGATGATCTTAAAACGTCTTGGTCTCAGCTTATGGGGGCTTATATGGAGATCTTATACGTCTATAATACGCCTATTATTCACGTTGAAAGCGATATTGCCTTTAAAGCCTTCATGAAAATACTCATTAAGAGAGAATCTGCAGGAAAGAATGATAAACTTCCCAGTGCAAAGTGGTATATGAAACCTGCAAAGGCAGATCTACCTCTAAAAAATCGAAAAAAATACATCCTCTCAGCGCTTCCATATATTGGTAACCAACTAGCATCTAATCTTTTAGAGCATTTTTCCACAATCTCTGATATAGCTTGTGCCCAAGTTGAAGATCTTAAAAAAGTTCCTAAGATAGGTAAAAAGAGAGCTGAATTAATTTACAAGATGTTTCATTAATCACATTTTATATAATTTTTACAAAAATAAATATTGTATTAACAATATAGACACTCTAGACATCTTCTTGGAGAAAGAATAAGAAATCTGGTTCAAAGAATGAGGAAAAGAACTTAGCAGAAATGTGTAATAAACCTGTTTTGGTTTCTCTCGAGTAGATTATAATAATTAGTTAATTCATATTTTTCAATTCTGATAGACACATCCCTACTCAGAAATGAAAGAATCTGAAAATATATCTGATCTTTATTCATACTATTGATTAATTTGTTTACACACATAGCTAACTTCACCAGAATATGGCAAAGATAAAAGACTTAATTATTTTATCCACAATAATCCTTGATACACTAAATAATTAGAAGAACTTCAATTAAGATGATTAAAAGATACTTCAGTGGATTAGTCCACAGTGTGTGGAAACCTTTAAGTTTGATTTTTCTAGATGCTCTAAACCATTACAGATTTTAGAATCTTCTCCCATTCAACATAAGTGTTCACGAGTTTCTTAGCTAACTGAATTTTTTTATTATCATTATGTCTAATCCTGCCCGTTAGAAATTCTATGTTTCTAACAGTAGTATAGGTGTCATAGGATACAAGAAGAATGGGTACTCCTATTTTTTCAGCCCTCGCAATTACTCTGATATCCGGGTAAATGTTACCTGTAAGAATTAAAACAGATGTATCTGTCTGAAGAGCTGCTAATTGTATGTCTGTTCTGTCACCTCCCGTAATGACCGCTTTTCTCAAAGTTCTTCTAAAATATGTTAAAGCACTTTCAGGCGTCATAGCTCCTACGAGGAAATTTTCAATTAAACTATCTAATTTATCTTTTCGTGTGAGAATTGTTGCGTTGGTTCTTTCGCAGACTTCTCTTACAGTCGGAGCTTTCAATTCAACATTTTCAGGTATTACACCTAGTACATCTATGTTATGTTTCTTAAGAGTTGGAATTGCAAAGCCTTTAATTCTTTCTATATCTGTCTTTGGTATTAAATTCAAGATTATACCTAAACATTGCTCATTTATAATATCCTGAGTCTTCTTTTCCCATATTATACGATCTATTGTGGTATCATTCTCAATACTTGCAATTTTTAAAACTTGAGCTTCAAACCTTTTTACAAGAGTTATAGCGTCCAAGCCGATTGAAGTTCCAATACCAATAGTGGATGGACCTTCGATGAGCATTAAATCCATATCTTTGGATGCTTTCTCATATGCTTGAAGAACATTTGTCATATACTCTTCTGAATCAATTCTTGAGCTTTCTTCAAGAAATCTTTCACTTAGTATCACCGGAGCAATCATATCCATTGATAGGTCTAAATCGAGAACTTTAATCATGAGTTGTGCATCTTCATCTATCTTTTCTCCTTTCACCCCTCTACTCATTTCCCAACCAATTGGCTTAAAATATCCTACTTTGTACCCTTTTTCCTTAAAATTCTGCGCAAGACCTAGACATATTGTGCTTTTTCCACAAAAACTAGTGGTTGAACAAACATATAGACTTGGTTTTTTACTCATTTTTTCATCATCTACTTTGTACTAATTGTAATCTTAACATCTAAACATAGACATCCCTTATTTTCTTCATAGACCGAAAGAGGATTTATGTCTATTTCATTTATTTCACTAAAATCTGTCACTAACTGTGAAAATCTTAACATCACATCAATAACGGAATCTATGTCTGACCTCGCATCTCCCCTAATCCCTCTCAGCAACGTAAACGCCTTTGTCTGTTCAATCATTTCAACAACTTCTCTCTCGCTTAAAGGTGCTAATCCAAAGGTAACATCTTTTAAGAAGTTGACATAAATCCCTCCCAAACCAAACATGATAAGCTGACCAAATGTTATATCACGAGTCATTCCAATGATAAGTTCTCTACCCAAGGGAACCATTTTTGAAACGTTGACCCCCAATATCGTTGCCTTTGGATAATATATGTGGGCTCTTCCAACTAATTCGAAAAATATTCTTCTAACCTCTTCAGCGGTATTCACATTAAGTCTAACTCCACCTATGTCTGTCTTATGAAGAATGTTGGGTGATTCAATCTTCAAGACAACAGGATAACCAATTCTATTTGCGCTTTGAACAGCTTCTTCAGCAATATTTGCTAACTGTGGAATGGTTGCTGGAATTCCATAGGCATTTACGACTTCTGTTGCTTCCACCCAAGTTAAAGTAACCCGTTTATCTTCTCTTACACGTTTAAACACTGAAGATACTTTTTTCTTATTTATCCGGAACCGCGGAATGGTTTCAATCTGAGAGCTCTTCAAATAGTCACCATACTTAACTAAAATTGATAGAGAACGGATAGCCCTCTCTGGAAATGAGAAGTTAGGTATTCCTGCTTCCTCAATATTTTCAATACCTTTAGCAACGGTTCTTCCACCCATAAATGCTGTCATAACGGGTTTATCTTTGAAGATATGTTTCGAGTCTACAATAGCCTTCGCTATCGATAATGGTTCAGTTATTGCTTGGGGAGCGAGAATTATTAAACCACTGTTTACATCCTCGCTTTTTAGAACGGTTTCTATAGCGAATTTGTATCTTTCTGCTGATGCATCTCCCAAAATATCGATTGGATTGAAAAACCCCGATGCAGGGGGCAGTTTTTCCCTCAACTTTTTGACGATATTTGAGGACATTGGAGCCATTTTAATGCCATATTTCTCACAAGAATCTGTAGCTAGGATTCCTGGACCTCCCGCATTAGTAATTATTGCAACATTGGGTCCTTCTGGAATCGGTTGTGTTGAAAAGACCTCAGCTAACTCAAAGAGCTCCTCAGCGGTTTCAACTCGAATAATACCGGCCTTTTTGAAAGCAATATTAAACGCTAAATCACTTCCAGCCATCGTACCTGTATGGGAAGAAACCGCTCTAGCACCAGCTTCTGTAACTCCCGCTTTAAGAATCACTATAGGTTTTTTACGGGTTACCTTTTTCGCCACCCTGATAAATTCACTTCCTCTCTTTACACCTTCAAGATAGAGAAGAATGATGCTGGTCTCTTCATCATCAGCTAACTCAGATATTAAATCAGTTTCATCCAAATCTGCCTTGTTTCCTAAGCTGATAAACTTCCCTAAGCCAATTCTTTGATCTTGAACCCAGTCGAGTATTGCAGTACCTAAAGCTCCACTTTGAGAGATAAAAGCTGCTTTTCCCTTCTTAGGCATTGTTGGAGCAAATGAAATATTTATGGGCGCAAAAGCGTTTAATATCCCAAGACAGTTAGGTCCAAGGACGCGAATGTTATATTTTTTACAAATGTTAATAATCTCATCCTCTAACTTAGTACCTTCACCGCCTACTTCTCGAAATCCAGCAGAAATTATTATTAATGCTTTTATTCCCTTCTTTCCAGCTTCTTCAACCACTTTAGGAACAAATCTCGCTGGAATGATTATAACTCCCAAGTCAACTTCATCTGGAATTTTCAACACACTAGAATAACATTTCTGTCCCAAAATCTCCTCCGCTTTAGGATTTACTGGAAAAATTTTACCTTTGAATCCACTCTCAAGTATGTTCTTTAAAACTTCATAACCAACTTTCCCTGTTTTTCTTGAAGCACCGATTATAGCTACAGATGTTGGCTCAAAGAATGCCTCTAGCATAAACCTACCTCAAGCATTATACATTGATAACTCTAATTATTAAACTATTTTTTGAGAATTCGGTCTCTTTCAATACTTTATACATTTCGATAAATGATGAAAAACTTCTATTTTCTTTAAAAAAAAAGGAATAGGTAGTTATATTCTGCCGTAGCTCAAGTTTTAGTTGGATTTCCATAATCCGTGGACTGTACAGTATTCTCTTGCTTCTATCTTCTCTGAAGTTACTTCAAACTCTGCTTCTGGATTATCTCCCGGATTTAACTGTTTGTTACAAGTTTTACCATCAACAATTATTTCTATAAACTCGATGTAATGATTTTGTTCCATGGGATGCGGTGTACTTCCAACTTTGACCTTTATTTTACCATCTATCTTCTCTATTACCGGAACATGTTTTTCCAAGCCGACATCAGAGTTTTGTTCTACAAGCAAATCCATAGGTTGACCACAGCAAACAAGTTGTCCTACACCTGTATGCAACACTTCAACAATGTTACCGCAGATAACACATTTGTAAATTTGTTTAAGCTCAGTCATTCATTTTTTCACATCAATTTCTTTTTTCTTATCTTCTTTTATATCTTTAATATTAGTTTGTGATTATTTATTGCTTTTGAATTTTGATAAAATTACTACTTTTCCCTTCCTACGATGAACTCTGGAAACTCCTTAAGTCTATTCACCATCACTCTCAACTGTTTATCAACCAGCTCATTTATGGTTCCCTTTTGGAACATTCCGTCTGTCTGTCTCGTACCTGCTTTTTCTCCAGTGAGAACCTCGATTCCTTGATCAATTGTTTTCACAGGATAAATATGGAATTTTCCCATTTTCACAGCTTCCACTACTTCTTCTTTAAGAATTAGGTTTTTTACATTGCTGAATGGAATTAAAACACCTTGTTTTTCTGTAAATCCTTTAATTTTACAAACCTCAAAAAACCCTTCTACTTTTTCGTTTACTCCCCCTATTGCTTGTACTTCTCCTTTCTGATTCACTGACCCCGTGACCGCTATATTTTGTTTAATTGGTATTCCTGAAAGAGCAGAAAGAATAGAATATATTTCTGTACTAGATGCGCTATCTCCATCTACCATTCCGTAACTCTGTTCAAAAACGAGGCGAGCTGAAATACTTAGAGGTTTATCCTTAGCATATTTTTCAGTCAAATAGCCTATCAGAATCATGACTCCCTTTGTATGGAGTGGTCCTCCTAGTTTTGCTTCTCGTTGGATATCGACAATTCCTTCTCGCCCGAGACCTATGCTAACTGTTACTCTGGAAGGTGAACCGAAGGAGAAGTCTCCTAGACTCATGACTGATAATCCATTTACCTGTCCTACGGCTTCTCCTTCTGTATTGATGAGAATGAATCCTCTTTGCATCATCTCTTGAATTTTTTCTTGGATTAGGTTGGATCGATATAATTTTTCTTCAATGGCTTTTTTCACATGACTTGCAGATATGTAGATCGCGTTTTCTTGGGTAGCATAAAAATTTGCTTCTCTAATAATATCTGCAATAACAGCAAATCTCGTCGTAAGCTTCTTTTGATCAGCTGCTAACCTGGAACCGTACTCCAACACTTTTCTCACTCCCGGGACATCTAAATGTTTTAGCTTCTCTTTTCTACAGAAGGTACAGACGAAAGCTGCATATTTTTGAATGTTCTTTTCAGTTCTTTTCATAGTTGTGTCAAAATCCGCCTTAACCTTGAAGAGCTCTTTGAAATCTCTATCTAATGCATAAAGCTGTTGATACATAGAGGGGGTTCCAATTAAGACCACTTTAACCTTTAAGGGAATGGGGCTTGGTCTTAATCCCTTTGTAGTGATTAAACCTAAGCGTCCCCCTGCTTCTTCTATGTCGATGCAGTTATTCATAAGAGCTCTTTTTAATGATTCATACGAGATAATATTACGCAGTAAATCCTCAACTGGAAGCACTAAATAACCACCATTAGCTTTATGTAAAGAACCTTCACGAATCATAGTAAAATCTGTAGTTAAGACTCCGAATTGAGCTTCTTTCTCTATTCTTCCAAAAAGATTGGGATATTTGGGGTTAAGTTCCATAATCACGGGGCTACCCTGGGTATTTGAATTATCAACAATCACGTTCACTTCATATTTCTTGAATGGTGCTTCCTTTAACCACGGTGCTGGAAATGGAAGCTGGGGAGAAGCCTTAGGTTCGCTTATGAATGCGATGAGATTACTCAGTATATCATCCTGTACTGCTTTAATGTAAGTTGTAACCTCAGGAAAATCATTATATTTCTCCATTTCATCCGATACTAAATATCCTATCGTGTAAAGAGCTATTTCTCGGTTCAATTTTTTAAGCTCATCATTAACCTTTTTGTCCAAGTTTCTAACTTGTATTGTAGCATTTCTCAGTTCTATTCTTAATTTATCCATTCTTTTTTGTATTTCCTCTCTTATTTTAGGGCTTAATGCCATTATCTCTTCTTTACTCATCGGTTTTCCTTTACTCATCGGGATGATAAGTAATCCGCTGGTTGTGTTTTGAAGAATAAAACCTTGTTCTTGCGATCTTTTGTTGAGTTCAGCAAAGATTTCCATTTTCTCTTTTTCAATGGTTTTTACAGTGTTCTCTCTTTTCATTGCATAATCTTCGCTCTCAAATGCTTTTGGAAGTGCTCTCCGTACTTCGGTGATGAACTCTTTCATATCTTTTTGAAATTCTTTTCCATTTCCTGGAGGGAACCGTATTGTTTTCGGTTCATAAGAGTTATGAAAGTTGTTTACATAACACCAGTCAGAGGGTACTTGTTCTGTTTTAGCTATCTCCTCCAAAAAATCTTTAACTGCCGATGTTCTGCCTGTTCCTGGTACTCCCGCTACGTATATGTTAAATCCTTTTTCCTTGATATCCAAACCAAACTTTAAGGCTCTCACAGCTCTCTCTTGACCTATGATTCCTTCAAGAGGTTTCAAATCAGCAGTTGTTTCACAATTCAGCATTGTTGGATCAAATTTTAAATTCAACTCTTTAAATGATAATTCATCTACCATTTCTGTTCACCCTATTAAAAACAAACAAATTTATGACAATTTAACTGTTTATACCCTTTATTTTTCAGTTATCACAGATGTTTGATTATTTACAGAAGTCAAATTTTTCAATCAAATCGAGAAATTATTTTAATAATTCAGAAGGATAAAAGAAAAAACCTTTTGTATTGTTTAATATTCTTAACTATCAAGATATTTCTCTGCGTCTAAAGCTGCTTTACAACCTGAACCTGCTGCAGTGATAGCTTGTCGATACCTGTCGTCTCCAACATCTCCGGCACTAAAGACTCCCTCAACACTGGTTTCTGTTTCATTAAATACTTTAATGTAGCCTTTCTCGTTCAATTCAATTTTTCCTTTGAAAATGTCTGTATTCGGTTTATGGCCAATGGCTATAAAAACGGCATCGGTTTTCAGCTCAGATTCTTCTTTTGTTTTCACGTTTTTAATGCGTACACCTTCCACTCTTTCTTTGCCCAAGATCTCCTGAATTACTGTGTTCCACAGAAAGCCGATCTTGTAATTTTCGAAAGCTCTTTCCTGAAGAATCTTTGTTGCTCTCAACATATCGCGTCTATGTATCACAATAACTTTTTGAGCAAACTTTGAAAGTGCTATTGCTTCTTCAATAGCTGCGTTTCCTCCACCGACAACTACCGTAGTCTTGTCTTTGAAAAGTGGCGCGTCACAAGTTGCGCAAATGGCGACTCCTCTCCCTCGAAGTCTTGCCTCTGACTTAAGACCTAACCACTTTTCTAAACCCCCCGTTGCAATTATTATCGATCGCCCTTCAAATGTTCTGTCTTTAACTTGAACTATGTAAGGTTTAGAGGAGAAATTCACTTCTGTCGCTTCTTCTAACAATATTTCGGTACCAAAACGTTCAGCTTGTTGTTTTAAATTAGTCATAAGGTCAGGTCCAAGTATACCATTTGGGAATCCGGGAAAATTCTCGACATCTGTTGTAAGCATGAGTTGTCCACCCCAAAGACTGCCCGCTATCATGAGTGTATTCAACTGGGCTCTGCTAACGTATATGGCTGCGGTAAATCCAGCAGGACCAGAACCAATTATGATTACATCATATTTTTTTCTATCACTCATTTTCTATCCCTTTTTTTATAGAAACTTTTCACTTCCAAGATAAATTTCGTAAGAAATTGATTACTTTTGTATATTTTAATATTTTTTTAATATATATCCTATTCATTAGAACTCCCTTAAACATGAATAGTTGTAAAAGAGAGCCTTTATCAAATTTTAAAATCTTTTTTTTATTCTCAGCTCGATCGATTATTTACTCAAAATTTTTAAAATTAAGACTATTCTAAATCTAATGTTTAATGCCTTA
>SDBT01020037.1_pt1 | contig 10469 bp, 14 predicted proteins | sample 2277101 | NCBI WGS metagenome assembly SDBT01 (sample SAMN10404973, study PRJNA504765) | marine sediment metagenome | isolation source: marine sediment core GS10_PC15, 103 cmbsf | place: Arctic Ocean: Southern Knipovich Ridge | collected 2010
ATAGTAAAGAATTCGCTCGGTCGTGGTGGTTTTGCCGGCGTCAATGTGGGCAATGATACCAATGTTCCGCACTTTTTCAATCGGAACTTTTCTTGTTTTTACAATATCGTTTTTTTCTGCCATCGTTCTGTATGTAATTCTACCAATTTTCAAGCAAATAAAAAACCGCTTCTGTCAAGAAGCAGGCTTGCTTCGAGGCTATTTTAACAAAATCTCGTTGATTATTCAAGCCGTCTCAGGCAAACAAAATTAGTGGCAAACCAAATGATAACTATTTATATCTGTGTAATGATACTATCACTATCTTTTTACCTACAGCTTTATCTCTGTAAATCCATTCAGCAGTTGTATTATCTAATTCATAAAAATCAATCTGAACAGTTCTTTTATTGTTATCCCGAAGAAGCCAACGTGTTCGGCTAGGAAAAATCTGACCTCCTGTTGAAGCACCCTTTATTGCTAATCCACTAGCTACACTGGTTGTATTTGGCGGGGGTGGGAAATTATGATCTGATAACGTTTTAAAAAAATTTAACTCTTCAAAATTAATATCATTAACTTTTTTAGTGAAAGAGTCAATTGTATCTTGTATTGTAAAAAGCACTTCAATATTATCATACATTGGAAAAGAAGCACTGCGCTTAACAGCAAGGCTATTTATTTTACTATATCCCAATTGAGATGCTATTTTCTCTGTCCGCAAGGTGTCATTGTGTAGACGATATTTGCTAAATCCTACAACACTAAGGAGAGAAACAATAATTAACGTTAATATTGAAAGCGCAATTGTTTTTTTTCTCTTCACAAATCTATAATATCAAATTCACCAATCCAGGTCATTATTCCAAAAGTAGAAAATTATTAAATTAAGAAGTGCCGCTTCACTCTTTCAAAAACTCCTAGAAGCTGAAAAAGTTAGTGTAACGCCTAACTGGCTCCCCCTAGTGGACGTATTCAGAACCCGTAAGGTTGAGTTTGATTATAGCCTGGATGAAGTCAAATTGTTCTACGCAAGCCTGAAACTTCAAGAGGAAAATAATTTCAATTTTACTGGCTCGCCGGATGCGTAGTCCTGAGCGAAGTCGAAAGGGGGACGATTTTCGAGCTTATCCAGCTTACTTTTTGGTATAATATCTGAATAGTGGAGCAAGAGCAAGAACAGGGAAAAAAGTTCGTAATTCAAATCGTTGGCAACGAAGAAGAATGGACTCGAATAGTTTTAAAACAAACCTTCTTAAAACCCGAAAGCGCCGGAAGGGTCCTAGCAATTTGGACTAATATTTTAGACAGGGATCGGGATAGTTTAATGGACAAGACCCACGTCTATATTAATAGAAAAAGGATGGAGGAATACGATTATCCTGAAGGAGGCGTTGATTGTAAAATAATTCATGAAACTACTGAGGCAGAGCTGGTTGATAAAGGATTATCTCTCCCAGAAGCCCATTGCCAAGCAAAAGAGGCCGAATATCGTAAAGCAAAAGATCTTGGTATTTTAGACCCCTACTCTAAAGCGGAAGATAGATTTGACTCAGACCATAGACTGCGCAAAGAAAAGGCTCTAAAAAGAAAAGTGCTTCGTCGCCTTAGAAAGATAACTACACAATTATAGGAAAGAGAAAGCGTGGCCTATTTGGCTCCGCGGGTAGGACTTCCTGCGTCACTTCGTTCCTCAGTGTGAACACTTCGTTCCTTAGGATAAACGAACCAGAGGTTCTCTTCATAACCCACCAGAGCAAAAGTTCTGGACCATTCAGGTCCAAATTTTTGCTCCCCCTACTGGACATGTTCCTCAACCGAGAAATAGAGTTTGAGTTTGATTTTTCTGAAGTTAAAACAAATTTCGGCTTACTGACATGATTATTGTGTGTGTTTGTTTTATTATCTAAATTAAATTAAAATACGAAGTAAACCTATGACAAAAAATAAAAATGTGCCAACATTAAGAGGAGAACAATTATACATCCCATTTGTAGGAGCCATAATTTATCAGGACTCCGAAAACGGAATGGAAATACTTGTTCAAATAAGAGAAAAAGGTTCTGATAAAGAATACAGCGGTAGTGTGGAAATCCCAGGAGGCAAGTTTAGAGCCTTTGAAGACGTATACGATACTGTTAGGCGTGAGGCTAAAGAAGAAAGCGGAATGGACATAACCATAATTGAAGGTGAAAACGATAGAGAAGATTTTGAAAACCGAGGACATCAATCATCTTTAATTAAACCCTACTGTGTTACACAGATGAAACAAGGGCCTTTCATTGGCTTAATCTTCTTATGTAAAGCAAAAGGTGAACCTGCTCAAAAAACAAATGAGACAAAAGAAGCAAAATGGATGTCTATCAGTGAAATAAAAGATATAGTAGAAAACCAACCAGAGAAAATTTACACAGCTTTTCTTGCTCCATTAAAAAAATTCATTAGCGAACACAGCTGAAGCTAAATATCTAAATTATAGGACACTTGCTCCCCAGTTCGCCATTTATACTGTATGAGATATTCACTGGAGAGTCTTTGGCAAAAGTAAAGAATCAGTTGGAGGTTCTCAATAGAGTCTTAGTGTCTAAACCGAAGTATGCCGTTGTAAGAGTTAGTAATGGAGAGTTTGTAAGGCTATAACGACTCAAAGAATATAGTTAACCTCCATTGAGCTTTTGTAATTACTTATTAACTCACCTTTCAAGTATAGTGTTAACAATTTTATGATTGCCTTTCTAACAATATCCTCCGTGTACGTTCTAGATTTTTCTATCTCTCTTCTTTTCCTTTCTGGATGAACATCACCATGAAACAAGCTCCCTCTTAACCTTAGTATTTTCTCTATCCCATTTCTTATGTCAATCCTCTTTGCTTTATCTTTTTCTAAAAAACAGGCAACTCTTAGTGGAACTCGATAAGTGGTTTCATACTTAACTCCAAAAAGAGCATCTAAAGCTATTATTAAATCAATAAATCTCTCATGTGGATAAACTTTTTGAAAAGAGGAGTTAAAATACTCTATGCCAATCTGTATAGAACTTGGTAGTTCACTTAACTTTTGTAGTGCAGGGATTAGTTTATTAAAAAAAGCTCTTAATCTTCTAATTTCTCTTTCATCCACCAGTGAACAATCTTTGCCAGCACGTTGGCTCAAGCTTCCAGAATAACTAACAAATGAAGGAACAAATAAGGAAGATAAAGATGAAAAATAATTTTCAACTCTTAAATCACTTCTTTTAAACAATCTCAATAATGTAATAAAGTTGTCTATCTTTTGTTTTGCTTTATCATGTCCTGGTGGAGGAAAGCTTGAATAATCAAAGAAAGTATCAGGCTTATTAAAGACATATCTAATTCTTAAAGCACTTGCGTGCATAAAAAAGGGGAAATAAGATTGGGAAAAGGCAGTAAAAGTAACAGATTTCCTCTTTTTTGGATATTCAAGAAGTTTGTAAATCTGAGCTTCAAGTTCAATAATTTTTCCAGACTTTGCAATTGGAAATAACTCAATTTCTCCAAATCTAATACTTCTACCAATATCGAGGCAAATAACTGGAGTTAATATTACTCCACTAGAACGAGATGAGTTAATTTCTTTTATCCAATCGTTAAATACTTTAGTAGCAAGACCTTGTTTATACCCTTCTTTTTTCCTTTCTGAAAGAACATTAATGTACACATTAAATGCCCGACTTATTATTTTACTAATCCTCTCTTTAGTTTTATAAAGACGCTTCAACTTTTCATCTTTATATAAGAGGTTTCGTAGCTTTTTTCCTTTCTGCCCTTCAACAAAATTCTCTGAAAGGTGCCACGCTGGAGTAGACAATGGCGGTTTTCTTGTGTTCCAAATCTCAATCTCTTCCTGGATATACTCACAAAATGCATTTTTCATTTTTAACATTTTTACTTCAAGTTATAGTGTCTTACAAAGCGAAAAGGCTTATTTTTCTTTTAGCGTAACCTTAAAGGAGCCCAATCTCTTTATCTCATTAACAACAATTCTAAATCGAATTTGTTCATCCTCTCCTTTTTCATAAGAGAATTTGCTTATTTTCCTGCCTTCATTAACTAGCGGACAGTCTATCAATATCTCCACCAATAATTTTTTGAATTTGAACCATCTACTGCCATTATTTAGAAGTGTTGTTGGCAAGCTATTTCTTTCAAAAAATGTTTGTAATTCCTTTTTAAGACTTATAAACGAATAAAAATCTTTTTCTTGCTCTATTATAATTCTTGATATTTCTTTTAAGTCTTTAGTGCCAGATATAACAGATTCAAACCTATTTAAGATTCTTTTTGCAGGTGTTCTATCCATTGTAATGTGCAATACCCAGTTGCAATAAAAATACAAGTTGGGATACCTTCTCTTTTCTCTTTCACTACACCTGTCAATATACTTTCTTATTTCAGCCAGCAAATATAAAACTTTAGGCTCAGTGTTAATGCCATTATCGAGCTCTTTAGCTATCTTTTCCAAAATTGCTGCTCTCATTTTTCCTCCTTTTCTGGATTTCTAAACATCTTTCCATGCCCAGGAATAATCCAATCTGCAACTTTCAACACTTTTTTACGAGCTTCCTCAAGTTTTTTCTGATTCCAAGCCATTTCATCCTTTACAGGTGTCATGTTAGAAAACCACCACACATCGCCCGCAACTACAACTAACCCCTTGTCTGTTTTTACAGCTAACGAAGCATGTTCAATTGAATGTCCTGGGGTATGCAAGATAGAAACGTTGGGAGAGGTTTTATAACCCTCACCCGCATGGTCTATCCACTGTTCACCATCATAGGAATACATATAATCTACAAGCTTAGCGTTGGGGAAAAGGCCAACGTACTGAGTATGGTCTAAGTGATAATGGGTAGCAAAAACAATACCAACGTCCTCAAAAGACAAACCCTCTGCTCCTAGTGCCTTTTTAAGGGCTTCTGGCTTGTTTTTACCCATCCCAGGGTCAACTAACTACGTTTGTATTCCCGTCTTGAATCAGAGTAGTTGTAGGAACTACAAGAGTGTCATTTTTAACATAGCCTTCGATTAATACTTTTATTTTAGTCATCTTCTATATTTTAACTCAAGTTGAATGTTTTTCGTTAATGCACTTAGTATCAGGGGTATCTGAAAAGTCATTCTTGCCACGTCGTTTCTGTTCAACTACAGCAATATTAAATAATCTTTCCAGCTCTTTTTTGGCATCAACTATTTTCATCTTTTTCCAGTAAGAAATTGTTGCTAGTCTTCCATCCTCATTCTGTTTTATATACTCTTCTAGACACTTTGCACCAATGCCTGTTCTCACTAAACCTCCTTTGTGTCTTTTTGGTTTACAATGTAGCTTCTTGTTGGAGTCAAGAGACCAATAAAATTCTTTAACCTTAAATTTACTATCACCAGAGCCTTTACCACATAAAACAAAGCCTACTGTATTATTAAAATCTGGAGAATCCATTAGTTGCTTATTCTTCTCATTACGCTTCAATTCCGCATATATATCACCTTCTGCAAAATCCTTAAAGTCATCTGCAATTTGTATCAAACCTTTACCTTTCCAACGGCCTGATTTTTTATATTCAGAACAAAGCTCGTTCCACGGTTTGCCACTGAACTTGTTAATACCGTGATTAAAAATAATCAAAGGAATATCTTTGAAATTGTATATTTTGTTCAGATTATCCTCATGTCTTTTTTGTCCACCATCCCAAGTCCTGTTTTTCTTGTCTGCGCATACACATATTCCTTTTTTACATAATGCCGTAAGGATTAAAGTCATTATTTATTTTTCCTTTTATTAACCTTTGCAAATTTTGCTTTTTCTTCTGGAGTTAATTCTAAAAACCTATCAATAATAATAATATTCGCTAAAGCTTCCATTCTATGTACCTCATCCATCAATTTCTCATCTGATAAACCTTTCCCTGCCTTACCTAGAAGTTTTCTAGCCTTTTTAATATCCATTATTTTTGTTTCAGGTCTTCTTCTAAATCCCAAATTTTCTTTAGAGAATCAATTGATGGTTTTGCCAGACAGTCTTGATAAATCTTTGTTAATTCTTTTGGATTTTTCTTAATTATTCTGCTATAAACCTGCTGGTTTCTTGCACCTATTAATAATTTCACATACATTTCTTTGGTGAATGGAGGTAGTAAGGAAAAATCCATAACCATCATTTGCGACCTTTGTTGATATCCAATCCTAAATTTTGGTTTTGACATAAAACTAAACTCAACACCATAGGCCTTATAGAAATCGTAATTGTGAGTATCCGTGAGCTCAACACCAATCTGACAGTTGTCCCCTGGCGACCAAGCTCTAGCAAAACCATAAATATCTTCTCCAATTCCAAGCCCTCCATTAACTGCCATTAAACCAATTTGCCATTTTATTTCTTTGCTTGCCCCAATGATGGGAGTTTTATTGACATTAAACATCCAAAAAACATTTGGTTGAGGTGTTTGTCCAAACATCCCTTGCAATACGCCATGAGGAACAGGAACAAAAGAATCACCACCTCGCATGTAATATTTATAGTCACCGATATTTTGATATGGACGGCCATTTCCTTTTGGAATTATTGTAACTGCAACACCACCCGTATCACCGCGCTTTTTCTTAATAACAAAGCTTTCGACAGTTTCATGAACAGGAAGAGTTAAAAGTGAAACAAAAGATTCAAGTAGGGACTTAAAATTATCAATTCCCTTAATTGGTTTTATTAATTTTGCATAGTCATCGGTTCTGCCAGACGCATCTATGCCCCATATAATAATGCCACCTTCTGAGTTTCCAAATCCTGATATTGCCCTTGCAAGATTCTTTTTATCAGATTCATACAAAGTGCGTTGTCCAGAATAGTCATCTTTTTGAGTTTGCTTAAAATCGATAAAAAACTTCTCGGCGTCTTTCCTGGCCACAATATCCGCCAGGGCCTTATGGCCTCGTTTTTTAATATCATCGATGAATGGTGTAATATTATCTGACATTTTCTGCACCTAATTTTGTTTTAGCTCTTTTGGGTACCTTCTTAAGTGCTTCTTTATAATTTTGATATGGTTTGGGAACCCACAAGGCTAAGCTTAAAAAAGAAGTTACTGCAGCTAATAGATAGTCGAACTGGTTAATTCTGGGTATCAGCCCAAAAATAAAGTATAAAACGGCAGTACAAACCAAGGTAGTAATAATTCTAAATATCAAACCCTTGGCCAATTTCCATTTCTCGTTTCTGATTAACTCCTTTTGGCTCATTTTAATAATTTGCTCTTCCCGTTCTTGTCTTAATACTTTTTCCTTATGAGCTTCTTCTTTTGCCTGCTCGACTCTAGTTCTGGCATCAGCCATTTTTTGGTTAAAATCTATCTTATCTCCTTGAAACATCCTATTTACTTTTAGCTCTAATTTACTATCGCCAATTTGTTTTCCTGCCATTCTAGCTTTAGTAATTTCTTTAACAATTTCTTTTATTTTCTCTGATGGTAAATCTGCTGCCCTTTCATTTATAGTTAATAACCAGTTTAAGTCCTCAGTTGTGTAAGTATTAGCTGGAGGAATGCAGTTATTTAGTATTATTTTTGCTAACAGCGGGGCAAAATCGCTGGAATCCAGTTCTGGGCCAGCACTATTAACTGCCATTATTTCTATAAGCGCATCGATTGATAATATAGACGGCATGCTGTGAGGACCTGTACGCTTCAAAACACACGCTTGCAATGTTCTGTCTAGGCTTAAAATCCAACACTTTTCATCTTGACCACGGATTAGCTCGCATACGTGTATTAGGGCCGCATCATGGTTTAATGCTAGTCTACTCTTCTCTTTTTTTCTCCATGGAGGCCTCAGTTTCAAATTGTAATTTTGAATTTCTTGTTTAAGCCTTATATCCTTTTCAGCTTTTTGGACTGTCTCTTCAATTTCTTTATAATCTTCAATCGATATATTTGGACCATCGGGTAATTGTGACGGCAACTCTCTAAGAGAGTCAAAAAATCTTATGTAGTCTTCCTTTTTGACACACCCTCTGCTTTTTGCAGTATGAATAAAGTCATCACGCACACCTTTAATTACTTCATCGGGATAATTATCAATCAAGTGTAAAATCTCCCCCCTTTTTCCTGTCAAAGCCCTGTCGTATTCCTCTTTTGTCGTATGTAAATACACCAGCTCTCCACCAATAGTCTTAAGAGCAGCTCCTAGTGCCTTAAAAGATTTTGAAGCTCTGTGGTTCTCTAGCGTCACTGCCATCAAAAGATTGGTATCCAAAATAAATTTAGAATCCTTTAGTTCTTCTAATGTTAACGGGTCAACTCCAACATCAGCCGCAACAAGATGGGCAGAAAACATTGCCTGACCCAGGCTCATCAAATACTGATGGTCAGCGATATCACTACTAGATAGAAAGCTTATAAAACCATCTACTAATTGTTGTTTGTGCTGGCTTAACTTGTTTTTTTCAATTGAAGTATTGAGTAGCTCGTCAGCACTTTTCGCCTTAAGAAGTTTTTTTGTTGTTTTTTTACAAACAGCAATTATCCACTCTTTGCTGTAATAACCAAAAAATTCAGCAGAAGCCTCATTAAACCAATTTTTAATCCTACTTTTTTTAATAGTCGTAGGGAAGTGTCTTTCTAAAACCCCATCTAAGTAGTGTTGAGAAGATTCTACGTCCTTTTTAATACCTTTTTTAGCCTTTTCCGTAAGAAACCACTTTTTTTCTTTTACATCGACTTTTTTAATATCTCTTAAATATTCCAACCCTTCTCCAATATATTTCTTTGATACCTTTTTGACTCCAATCAGGTCAGCAATTCTTTTAACTAAGCCGTCTATATCCGAAGCACCCCCGGATAAAAATAATGCTTTCGCTGATAATTGCGCGAAGGCCAAAACTTTCAAGGGTTTGGCACTACTGCCATACTTAAGATTTATTGTTACTAGGTGTTTTGTAGTAATTTTCTCCATATCATTTTTCACCACATGCTGGTTCTAATTTGTTTCTTAACTCAGATTCAATCTGTAGTCGTTTTTGAGAATCAGATACACCTAAAAAAGCAATGTTTATTTGATAACCACCTGCGTGATTCAACCATAAAGGTTTACGCTCATGGTTGTCACCGTTAATTCTTTGACCAAGTCTGTCCGTCTCACCAACATCCAGCCATTTCTGACTCGTATAAACGACATAAGCACCGGCCACATCCTTAAAATTCGTACCAAGTGGCCAAGGCCCTTCAAATGTATATCCTGAAATATTCGGCATATTAATCCCCCCTTTCCTTTTTAACCACATTAACCACAACTCCTTGTATTAATGGGTCTTCAAACAGGTAAATGGGTTTATTATCATTATTGGTAGATTCAGGTTCCAATTTAATAGCCTTAGGTTCCACTCTGTATCTTTTAATTGTGGCTTCATCACCAACCAACACAACCACCCTTTGACCATCTTCAGCTGCCGGATACTTTTTAATCAAAACAAAATCTCCATCGTCAATCGCAGGATTAGAAGCATTCATACTATCTCCAATAGCCTTAAGGAAAAAATAATCATCTGGGTTCCCCCCAAGTGATGCCTTGTCATAGGAAACGTAGGCTTCTATGTTTTCTTCGGCCAGTAAAGGTTTGCCACAAGCAACATTGCCCACCAGTGGAATGTTTACTGTCTCCTGACTAAGATTAATCTCAAGGCTTCTGGGTTGATGTTTTTCACTACTAAGCACACCCTTTTTCTTCAGTGCCTCCACATGTCTTTGGACAGAATAAATACTGGAGTAACCCATAGCCTCGCGAATCTCTTCTAGGGTAGGAGCTTTTCCACCTTTTTGGAATAAATCCCTGATTGTGGACACAACTTTCTTCTGAGCTACGGTTAAAATTTTGTTCATGGTGTAAATTATACCACATAGTGGTGTAACTATCCACCTTGATATTCTAAACAAAATTTATTATCATGAGCTTAGATTAAGTTTTAGTACCCCTAGTGGGAGCATTGAAGATAACCTCTTAGATAAAACCATTGACAAGGAATCCTTTAAGCGCAAGCACAATGAACTGAATATCCAAATTCAGAATCTTGAGAATGAAGTCGCTACTATCGATAATCAAAGAGGCTTTAACGTTGATGTGGTAACTGAAATCCTAAATCTAACCAACAATATCTACCAAACCTATTCAGACACTAAATTTGAAGCTAAAAGACATTATCTATCTATTTTCTTTGAAAGACTTGATATAAAAGACGGAAAAGTGGCTAAAGTGACGTATACACCCCTCTTTCATAAGCTTGTTACTGCTGAAAAAGTTAGTGTAACGCCTAACTGGCTCCCTGAACAGGACTCGAACCAAAAATTTACCATCTAAAATGAGCGAATGCCCGATTGGCTTCAGCCATTTTATGAATTTCTTCTTTTCTTCTCACTGCCCCGCCTTCTTTTTGGGCCGCTTCCATTAGTTCAGTGGCTAATTTTTCGTAGAAGTGATGATATTCTTTG
>SDBT01020038.1_pt1 | contig 10468 bp, 8 predicted proteins | sample 2277101 | NCBI WGS metagenome assembly SDBT01 (sample SAMN10404973, study PRJNA504765) | marine sediment metagenome | isolation source: marine sediment core GS10_PC15, 103 cmbsf | place: Arctic Ocean: Southern Knipovich Ridge | collected 2010
ATGAATCCAGCTATTATCTTGGAAGCCTTGACCTGTCTTCTCGAGGGTAAGCCTTTTGAGCTTCCTGAGAGAAGTGTCTGTGATGACTGTCCAACTATGCGGAAAGAGAAGAGTGATGTCGGTTTGAAAAGGCCCTTACAGGATGCAGAGTTCACACCTGGCGAGTATGACACGCTGAGATGCTTTAATGAACAGGGCATACTCTGTTTGGGACCGGTTACACGCTCAGGCTGTGGGAAACATTTCAACGGAGACGAACAAGTCGTTCCACGGTGCGTCAGGGGTTTCATGCCCTGTCGCGGTTGTTTCGGTCCTATCAGGGAAGGTGCCAGACCACTGGTTGACATGCTGACGGCACTTTCAAGCATAGGACTCGATGCAAAACTTATAGACGACAGACGGGCGTTATTAAACAGGTACATCGGTGCACAAAAGCGTCTAAGACCTTTACCAACTGCGAGAAGGAGTTAATAAAAATGGGTAAACGAATAGTTATTCAGCCGGTTACAAGGATAGAAGGTCATGCTAAAATTACGATTCAACTTGATGATACAGGTAATGTTGCTGATACAAAAGTCAATGTAGTTGAATTGAGAGGATTTGAGAGATTTTGTATCGGTAGGCCAGTAGAAGAACTCCCGAGAATCGTTACGAGTATCTGCGGGGTATGTCCTTGGTCACATCATCTAGCCTCTGCCAAGGCCAATGATGCGGTCTTCGGTGTGGAACCGCCCCCAGCAGGGAAGAAACTACGGGACCTCTGTAATAGCATAGCTTTTACTGAGGAACACATCCTGCACTTCTTCTTCTTATCTGGGCCCGATTTCGTCATGGGACCCGATTCAGATTATTCTGTGCGCAATGTGATGGGTATCGCACAAAGTAATCCCGAAATTGGGAAGGCGGTTGTGCGCAATCGTCACCTTGGGGCGCAGATGCTTGAGATCGTATCCGGAAAATCAATTCATCCTGTAACCGCTGTTCCAGGAGGATTCAGTAAGCCTTTAACCGCAGCCGAGAGGGATAAGGTCCTTCCAATGGCAGAAAAGGTGTTGGAGTTCGCCAAATTCTCTATCGCTTTTGCTAAGGAGAGTATCTTCCCGAAGTACCTGGATATGGTTAAGAGCTTAGGTGTAATCAATACTGGGTTTCTCGGTACAGTAACGGACGATGGAGCACTTAACGTCTACAATGGTAAGTTGAGACTCATGAAACCGGATGGATCCTATGAGGAGTTCGCATACGAACAGTACACCGATTTTATTTCGGAAAGAGTAGAAGAGTGGACGTATCTGAAGTTCCCGTACGCGAAGTCCTGGGGTGATGGTTTTTCAATGGATATTAACGATCCCAAAGGAATATACAGGACAAATGCACTAGCTAGGATCAACGTTGCGGATAAGATCTCAACACCGCTGGCGCAGAAGGAGTTTGAAGAGTTCAGGGCATCATTTGGACGCCCGGCCCAGTTGACCCTTCTGTATCATTGGGCAAGGCTCATCGAACTCCTATACAATGCCGAGCACGCGGTGGAGCTCTTGAATGACCCTGATATAATAAGCAGAGAAACCAGGGTTCCTGTGACTCCAAGGGCAGCAAGAGGTGTGGGATGTGTTGAAGCACCGAGAGGTACACTCATTCATGATTATGAAACTGACGAAAAGGGTATGGTTACCAACGTTAACCTGATTGTCGGCACAACTCATAACAACGCTCCAATCAATATGTCCGTTAACCAGGCAGCCAAAAGCCTGATCAAAGATGGCAATTACGACCAGGGCATTTTGAATATGGTTGAGATGGCGATTCGGGCGTACGATCCCTGCTTGTCCTGTGCCACGCATAACCTCGACGGTCGTATTGCAGTGCGTGTTGATATAGTGGATGCCGGAGGGAATTTGAAAGATTCCTTCAAAAACTGAGAACCGAGTCTCTAAAGGGGAACGCATAACGAGTGTGACGCTCAGTCAAATTCCCTTTATAAGGAGTAAAAAGGGGTAAGAGCCATAAAAAAGCTATACCCCTTTTTATTATTTCACCAGCATATGACGGACTACTGGAACAAAGAAATACTGGTTTTAGGATGCGGTAACGTTCTCTTTGGTGATGATGGTTTTGGCCCTGCGGTAGTAGAGCATTTAAATAAAAATTATGAGATTCCACAACGAGTTTACGTTATGAATGCCGGGTTGAGTGTAAGAGAAATACTTTTTAATATGGTTCTGAGTGATAAGCGCCCAAAGACTATTATCATAGTGGATGCAGTCGATGTGGGGAGAACCCCTGGCGAGATATTCGAACTTGATATAACTGATATCCCTGAAAAAAAGATTGACGACTTCTCCATGCACCAGCTACCCACTTCAAACCTTTTAAGAGAATTAGAAAGTATGTGTGGAGTTAATGTGAGGATTGTATCTGTGCAGATTCAGAATATTCCCGATGAGGTGTCCCCTGGCCTATCAAAAGTCATTAGAGATTCTATCCCAACCGCATGCGAGAAGATACTGAGCGCTATAAAATAATTAAGCGAACACGAGGCGGGAGCCTGCCAAGGGCTCAAGGACATCCCCGACAGCGTTGCCCAGGCGGGCGCAGCGGCGGCCGAAGCCCTGGCGCTGGCCGACCCCCTCACCTTCGGCAGGCCGATGACCCCGGCGGTGCGGCGTGCCCTGCCGGAGCTGGTAACACAAGTCCAGAGCCAGTTGGCCCGGTGGCTTAAAGAGCCGTCCTAGCGCGAGCCGCTCAGCCTGGCTGAAGTGTTATTATTACGCAAGGCGTCGCGTGCAATTGGTAGCCCCGCCTGCGGCGGGATTCAGCAGCGGACTCTTAAGACGCTGTGAAACGAGGAGAAAAATCCCCACCTGTGCAATAATTTGTAGCTGGCTTTGAAATGGCTTTGAATAAGGCCAAGTCCCTCTTAGTTTTTAGCACTAAGTGCCCAAAAAGGCTCTGACGACGTACAGTTCTCACATAATTTGAAGGAGGCCGCGGATGACGGCCAAACCAGGACAATGCCCACCACACCACAGCGTTCACCTTTTCCGCCGATTATCAGCGACCACCGCGGTCTTCCTGATTGTAAGTTATACAGGTTGTTCAACGGCCAGTACAGAGCCCGCTTGCCTTTGCGCTCTCAGGAAGGGCGGAATATTTACCACGAACGGGGTTCTGTGACCAACCTCTACAGCTTGGATGTGACCCATCCTGAAGCCCGCAGATGGCTGTATGACCTATTCAAGATGATGGCCGACGATTGGAACTATGATTTTTTCAAGATTGACTTCGCTTATAACTCTATTCTCAGGAGTCAGGGTTTCTATGACAGAAGTAAAAGCGAAGCCCAGGCCTATCGCCTTGGCCTGCAAACGATAAGGGACGCCATCGGCGAGGACCGATATATCCTCGATTGTGGTCCAAGGACGGGCGCGGGTATCACCGACGCCTCCCGGATCAACCTTGACAGCCAAGCTCTGTGGCCTTCTCTGACCTGGAGCAATGGTCAAGGGCGGGCCGTGAGCCGGTCATATTACCGGCACCGGCGGCTGTGGTACAATGACCCAGATATGTTAATGGTCAGGCCACCCCTCAGCCCGGAACAGGCGCGTGCCACCGACCACAGGCAGGAGGCCTTGAAAGAAAGGCTGGAAGGGGGCACCAGCAACTGGAACAAGTTTGCCGTGGGAGGTCTGACCCTGGATCAGGCCAGAGCCATTGCCTCCGTTGTTGCCCTCTCAGGGGGCCAGTTCATGAGTAGCGATAACCTGCCCGAACTACCGCCGGAACGCCTGAGTATCCTGCAGAGTATCCTCCCCGTTCTCGGTGAAGCCGCCCGCCCTCTCGACCTGTTCGAAAATGAATTCCCGGCCAGCTTTCATCTGAATGTGAAGAAAGATTTTGACTCTTGGGATGTCCTTGGCATGGTAAATTGGGACGAAAGCAATTCTGCTGACAAGATTGTTACATTCGCCCAGATGAACCTGGATACGACGAGGACATTCCTGGTATACGAATTCTGGAATCAAGAATTTCTGGGTGAGTTCAAGGAGAATCTGAACATCTCCCTGAAGCCAAGTTCAGCCATGGTTATGGCCATTCATGAAAAACAGGCAGTGCCCCAAGTCATCTCCACCTCCCGACATATTACACAGGGGGGCGTCGAACTTGTAGATGCCTTTTGGGACCTTCAAACCCGTACTTTGAGAGGCCGGGCCAAGGGGATAAAGGGGACTGAGTATGCCATAGTTATCTACGTACCGGATGGATATATCTCCAAAGAAGCGCTGGTAAGTGGATTGCCGTCGCATGTCGACATGGACGCTTCTCACATCCTTCGGTTGTCGCTCAGTTTCGACGAGACTTCAACTTTGGCTTGGTCAATAATATTTTAGCGCCCGGCGGCGTCGAGGCGCAAACCATGTATGAGCATTGGAGCAGATTCATCGAGATGCTTGAGCAGCATGGCTATTCTAGTGAACAAACTGCCTTGATTCTTGGCGGTAATTATTTTAAAATTTGGAAGGAAATATTGCCTGATTGAGAAAAAGTCAAACGATGTTGTTTTTCGTGAACCTAAAACCTCCGGAAGGGAAGGAACAGATATGCGACATAAATTCATATCGAAGCATTTTTTATGGTTAGTCATTGTGCTGTTATTCGCCTGTCATAAGGGACAGAAATACTATCAATGTATCACGGATAAAAATGCAACGGATGCCGGTAGCACTTATACTGTCGAGATTGATGATGTCAAGAGTATCAGAAATCCGGGAATCATATTTCTTGCCAGGGGGGTGGACAAAAATGAAGCCTGCGTTCTGGTCAATGGAAACCGGTATGATATTCCTTCGCTGCCTGGGGGTGCTTCTGAGCAAACCACAGATGAAAATCAGCAAGCCGGAAAAGCAGGCTGGTATACATCCAGCGGCAGCGATGAACTTCTTGGCAAGATTGTCATCCCACTGTCATCTGCACATCTCCAAAACGGCTTGAACCGAATCATATTCGAAAAGAATCAAAACAGAGACGGCTATAAGGTCACAGACGCCCTGATCGCGTCCGTCAGTGAAAAAGAGGCCAAAGTCGCTCAATTGACCTATCGCGCGGTCACCAGAGGCGAGCTGCCACATATCGAGGATTTTGATTTTGTCGTGAACTACAAGGGTGAGGGCAAAAGAAAGGAGTCCGATTTGCCCGAATGGGCTCAAAGAGGCAAGGTGAGATACTACCGAGCGGGCATCGATTTTGATCATCTCGACCGATTGTTTGAGATGTTTAAAGAAGGGCACTTTAACCTGGTGCTGTTGCAAGTGTCCACACCCCACGACAAAGCGAGCGAAGAGTACAAGCGGTATAAAGCCTTCATAGACCGATGCCATGCTAACGGGATCAAGGTCACGTTTGACGGTGGTGCCAGTGGGCAGTCTATCCGACTGAATTCGATAAGCGCAAAAAGCGTCGAAGATAACCCTAGAATGAAAGAATGGATTAGCAAGGATGATTATGGCAATTTACGCCAGCGTAGTAGAGGGCGTAGCTATTGGCCGGATCTGAAGAATCAGGATTATAAAAATGAAGTTTTAAAAACAGCGGAGATTGGTATTGATGCCGGTGTGGATGAACTCTACTATGATTGGGCAATAGGCGGGACGAACGGCATTATGGGATTTTTCATGGACGTCCAAAACCTAATCGCGCGGAAAGGAAAGAACCTTACTGTTTTCGGTAATTGTAAGGGGAACATCCTGGCTGATGGGGTATGTGATATTGGCAAATCGGAAGGAACCGAAGAAGCCGGTATCTGGGACGGCAGATGGGTGCATAATGTGGTGCAGGCAAGGTTTTATTACGCTGCTGGCGATGGCTGGAAGCCGTATCGAAGCAAGTATGAAGGCGCTGATCCTGGTGTTCCGAATCCCGGAGCGCATAGTGTTGTAGATGACATGAAAATTGGCTGGAAAAGGCCTATGGCCGAGGCCAAGGCTTTCCAGTCCGAGTTTGTCATCGCGGAAGCGGGAAGGAATCTCCGGAACGGATGGATCCTGATGAACAATCCCGTTGCCATGAAGGCGTGGAGCGACATCTGTCAGTACAACGGATTTTTTGCGGAGCATGAGGATCTCTTTACGGATGTCCGTACCGTGAGCAGAATCGGTTTGCTTGCCCCTCCGGTGATTCCGAGTTTTGAAGCGTCTGTGAAAAGAGTGCCTTTGTACAGTGCGCTGGCCGAGCTGAATCTGATGTATGATGTATTGTTACTCCCGAGAGTCGACGAAAAAGTACTTTCTCGATATGCCATGATAATAATACCTGATATCCCCTGGGTAGAAGAAGACCAGATCGAGGCACTCAGGGCTTATAAAAAATCGGGAGGAAAGATTTATACTTTAGGAAGTTGCCAGGAGTTGCGCGAGGTGGCGAAAATCACATCACCTGCGTCTTTCTGTTACCAGACCCACGAGAAGGCAGTAAGACTGGAGTTCCTCAATAATCTGCGAAAGCTTTATCCGGAACCTTTGATTACCCTTGAGAACTCTGAGTACGTTATCACCAATCTCGTTAAAAAAGCAGAGTCTGAGCGCGTTATTCTGCATCTGGTAAACTATGCCGCACCAATTGAAGATCTAAAGGTAATAGTCAATCTCGATGGCGTCGTTAATAAAATAAAGGGCGAGGATATATACATATTAACCCCGGATTCCGTCCTAAAAAAATTGCACGCAATATCAGTAAAAGGCAAAAGCGTGCAATTCACCATCCCCAGGTTGGATATATATGATATCATCACGATGAATTAAAACGAATTCAATTGATATTCGGGCTGATCATGATGGCGGCGGGATTTACTGCTGTTATGATTCCAGCCCGGTCTTGGTGAACACCATTCTCTGGAACGATTTGCCCCAAGAGATTTACTTCAGGCAGTATGGTGATCCTGGTTCCATCACTGTCGCCTACTGTGATGTGCACGGTGGGGAAGCCGCTATTGTCACCAATAACAATAGTGCCGTGAACCGGCTGGAGGGAAATATTGATGCGGACCCGCTGTTTATGGATTTTGCGAACGGTGGCTTCCGTCTACAAGAAGTCTCTCCCTGCATCGATGTGGGCACGGCCTTCATTTTCTGGGATGGCGATACGCTGGTGAACCTGCCGGACACGTTCTACTTTGGCAATGCCCCGGATATGAGTGCATTCGAGTCACCCTATACAGTAGGGATTGCAGAAACCCAGGCTCTTCCCGACCAATTTACTCTGTGCCAAAACTATCCGAACCAGTTTAATCCCAACACTACCGTGAAATTTTACCTGCCCAAAGCCGTAGATGTCCAAATCATCGTCTATGACATTTTAGGGCGCGAGGTAGTGCAGCTAGTAGACTGCAATATGGAGCCGGGATTCTATCGGTTAAGTTGGAATGGGAGAACCACGTCAGGCATTGAGGTCCCCAACGGGATTTATATTGCCCGCTTGGCCACGCCGGAATACACCCACCCCATCAAGATGGTGCTGCTGAAGTAGGGGAGTGCTGCTCGTCACCATTCGATAGAGCTCAGGGTGACACCAACAACAAGGTAATGCTGAGCTCGTCGAAGCATGGACCTGTAAAAGCATGAAAAAAGGCTCCTTAATCGTTGTGGCCTTTTGATTTCCCGCGCTGGTATTGGTAACTTTGCCCGCCGCGCCACTAGCTCAAATTGGTAGAGCAGCGGACTCTTAATCCGTTGGTTGTAGGTTCGAGTCCTACGTGGCGCACGACGGAGGGGGTGCAACTGCAAATCACTCCCACCGCTACCAGACTCGGTAGCTCAGTCGGTAGAGCAGCGGACTTTTAATCCGTTGGTCGGGGGTTCGATTCCCCCCCGGGTCACTGGCTCACTTCCTGGAGATACATCCACACCCTCACAAAAACACCAACCGTTGGTCGGGGGAAGTTTATCCCGCCCAAAGGCGGGAATTCCGTCCCGAACCACGATACAAAAGGCCCCGGCTTATTCCGGGGCTTTCATCTTCATCCAGCATCGAGGGTCAAGTATCCAGTATCCAGCTCACGGCAGCAGCACCCGCCAGTTTTTATCCTGCCGGAAAATAGTCCTGAAAAGGGGATAAGATTCCTCCAGGCGACCCATATTGACCAGGGCCACGGGCTATTTTAAACTTGTGGTGCTGTGCAGTTCAACCAGAGTAGGTATAGATTAGACCGCGAAAGTTTGGAATGGGCTGTAAATCCAGCGTTATGAGCCCTCACTCTCTGCTTGATCCTTGGCGAGGAGTTCCCGGATGATAGGAACCAGCTCGTTGGGAACCTCAATGTTGGTTTGACTCTGATCCTCGAGGGCAGCCTCATCTTCTGCTACTGCTTCCTCTTCGCTCTGCGCTTCGTAGTGTTGAAGAACCCTCCGGACTCTCTTCTCATCCCACCCTGGTGGAAACTTATTGTGCTTCATTGTCCTCTTCTGCGCTTGCGGTGCCGATAAGCGATTAGAGGTTTGCCTGTTAGCTCATGCTGTGATGACAAAAACGCTATTGGGTTCCGGATCAGGCACGTAAATGACTCGCACATATCGCCTGGCCCTTGTCAAGCCAATGGCGACTCGAGAACCTTCACGCCCCGGTCGATCTTCCTCCGGTCTGTTCAGAGCATCCTCAATCTCAGTCTCATCTACATTATGTTTGTAGATATGAGGCAAGCCTGTATCCCGGTTGATATAGTAGCGAATTTTCATCCTGTGTCTTCAAAGATTTTGTTGAGGTGGCGGAGTGGGTGAAATGGGCATCCCCTTCGCTCTCTCACCTCATGAGTTGCACCTATTTCACTTTCTTGAGAACCTTGTCCACGGCCACCTGCTCGATAAGTCCGCTGGGTACCAATCGGGGCAGCAGTATCCGCCAGTTTTTGTCTTGCCGGAAAATAGTCCTGAAAAGGGGATAGGATTCCTCCAGGCGGTCCATATTGACCAGGGCCACGGCGTGCCAGAATTTCATTTCCAGGTTGTCAGGGAACAACTCCTCCGCGGCGCCGTACTCCTTTAGAGCGCCTTCATTATTACCCCGCTCCACGGCTAGGTCGCCCGCATTCATGTGTTCGTAGGCCCGGTGAACTTTGATCAGGCGCCGCAGCTCGCCAAGGGGGTCGGGGTGATCCTCTACTCGCAGCTCCATAATTATCCCCTGCCAGGGTTGCTCCTGTCTTTCGCCGGAGACAATGAGGATGGCCGCCGACTGCCGCCCCCGGATGTCACCGCCTACCGACTCGGCGGCCTCCAGGGCGGCGAGCATTCGTTGCGCCAGACCCGTCTGGCCCCGACGCTTAGTCGGGGACAGGTTCCCCCTGGCGTCTTCGAAGGCGGCGGCCATACAGGGCCAGACCTCTTCGCTGAGCATGAGGTTGGCCTGGACGGAAAAATTATCGCCGGTGTAGTGGCCGGCCGCCTTGATGCACCGCTCTCCGGTGTAAGCCGCCACGCTGCCGGCGGCGTCAATCATGGCCACCTGCCGCACGGCCCGGCCTTCATCCTCGGTCACGAGCCGGGCCAGGGCTTCTGGGGCCGCTATACCTTCTTCCATAAGCGCCAGCCCGTTCGGACCGTAGTCCACCAGCACAAACGACTGGGTAGCTACAGCACCCACCCCGGCCCGCGCCCAGGTCACCAGCGAACCCACCGAGAACCAGTGGGACTGCACGGCCACACCCAGCTGTCCGGTGGCGGGATCACGGGCCACGATGGAATAGGTGGCCACGGGTCGCAATTTGGATGGTTCGTTCCCGGCAGCGAAGACAACTATACCTGAAAACAGCGTGGCTAATATGCCCGTGATATATCGACGGTCCTGCATGGCGTCTCCTCCCAGTGAAATTAGGATTGGGTTGCGGGCATAAGTTAGTGGGCTGGCAAGGGTTGTGCCTGCTTTTTTGGCATCATGCCTGCCGGAGTTAACAGGGGTGGCATGTCTTCCGTGCACAGGTAAATCAGTGGTAACGAAGTGGTACCGAACGGGCATGGACCCTAAGGGACTGTATTCTAATGGCCAGGTTTCTGAGACTTACGGCTGCTGGCAGTCCCGGCCTATCAAAAAAGGCTGTAGTGGGAGCAGTTCCTTGCTTTCGTTTTGCCCCTTCTCCACCCAGTGTCTAAATTCCCGCGCTATGAACCGGGGCAACAGACACGCGGGAGAGCACAATGGACGGCGGCAGGTACGGTTTGCCTTCCTGGCCACCATTGGCTCCATGTTCTTCGGCGGCTTTATAGGGGCCATCATCGTGTTAGGCTTCGTAGACCCCACCAGCCCCGACCTCGACCTGCCCCGCTGGACCATTGTCCTCAGCGAATTCCTCATCCTCCTGCCCCTGGCGTTCATCATCCAGCGGCGCCGACTGCCACTGGCGGCCGCCTTCCGCCTGCAGGGTGTCTCACCCGGCACCCTGCGGGACACCGTGTTGATCGGCCTGGGTGTCTCCGTTCTGATT
>SDBT01020039.1_pt1 | contig 10468 bp, 7 predicted proteins | sample 2277101 | NCBI WGS metagenome assembly SDBT01 (sample SAMN10404973, study PRJNA504765) | marine sediment metagenome | isolation source: marine sediment core GS10_PC15, 103 cmbsf | place: Arctic Ocean: Southern Knipovich Ridge | collected 2010
AAGCGGCAGGCTCTTAGAGGAGAAACAGAGTTCGGACTAGCGGGGAAGATACTCCCCCGGTTTAGCGTAGTATCTTGTTACACAGAAAAGGAATAGACTATGGAAGATATGGGTTGGGTTGAGATTCTAGTCGGCCTCATGGCAGTGGTCCTACCGATTGGGTTCATCTACCTCCGCAAGTTCGTACTGGCCACCGAGACTAAGGTGGACGACAAGATCCTGGCGGCGGTTACGAAGGCCTTCAACGAGTCCGGTAAGGACAGCGAGGCCAAGTAATGTGGATGGGCGTGATGAGATTCCTGGGAAGCATACTCAGCTTCCTGGGAGACGCCTTCCGATACGTAGGTGTGTTCATCGCGTACCGGCTAGGCATCCGTAAGGAACGTCAACAGCAAGTGGAGAAACGACTTGAACAGGACAATGCGGCGGCTAGGCTTAAGCGGGATGCTGTTATTGATGATAATTTCCGTAAGCGCCTGCACGACAAGTACGTTAAGCGATGACGCCTGAACAGATAGCTTGGCTAGCTGGTATAATTGAGGGCGAGGGTTGAAGTGTATGCGCTTTGTGAGCTGTGGGATATTAAGAAAGGAGAAGTTCATGCGCCTTATGTTAATAGCGATAACCGGTTTACTACTGGTGGGATGTTCATCTAATACCCTTTCGGGCAACTACTGCACTGTCGCCCCGCCGCTCACCCCTAAGCTGGTGACGATGGCAACCATCGAGCAGACTGACCCTATCTTTTCGGGGCAGATTTATCAACACTGGGCACTCATTAACGAGTGTTGATTAAAAGCCCAGCGCGAAGGCTGGGAGCCAGGTGAGGTACTCGCCCTCTCTAAAATAGGTGCCCGTTGTGGACGGCACACCTGGCTAAAGAAGTCCAGAGGCCCTACCCGGGTTGATCACCGGTGTATCCTCAAAAAAGCCTAGGGAGCATGGACTACAGCTAAACTCCTGACGGCAAAAAGAAAGGCAGGCCCTTAATTGGGTCTGCCTTTTTTAGTTTACCCGGAGGAGTTGGTCCCCCTCTACTATCGGTCTCTCGTTACCGGGGCCTTCAATCCCCGGGGCTTCTGCACCGCACCCCCGCCAGTTTTTCTGTGGATTTAGTACGGCTCACCAAAATCTCTCTAGCTCTAGCCCGGCAATGGCTATGACCACCGCGGACCCCACCCCCTTGGCCCAGGCCCGGGAGGTCTTGAGGCTGCTGATGTCCTTCTGCTGCCGCTCGTGTATGCTCAGGCTAACCTCGTGGTGGTCATCCACCTTGTCGCCCAGGGCTATCAATCGTTCCTCGATACGGGCTAGCACCACATCATATGCCTCTATCATTCTTACCTCCTCTATCCCAGATGCCCCACTTGCGTAGCAGCTCCACCGGGACGTTCTTGAGGGAGTGGCCTAGCTCTCCCCAGTATCCGGCGTACCCGCTCTTTCGGGAACTGTGCATCCCGGACCACTTGGTCACGGGATCAGGTTTCCACTGGCCCAATATGGCTTTCCACAGCCGTCTCCAATGTCTGATCATGTCTTGTACCACAGGTCCCACGTGCCGGCGTCCATTACGTCGGCGCCATTGGCCACAAGCTTAAAGTTGAATGCTGTGGTGTCAGCATCATCCATTCCTGAGACAGAAAAGAAGGTATCAGCGGCGCCCTGTTCGAGAAAGCTCGTGATCTTCCACATGGATCCCGTTCCGACCCGCTCAGCGTGAAGCCAGCCTTGATACGCGCTGGCAGCAACTGCGACGTTGATAATCTGGTGACCGGTTTCTCCATAAGCATCTACCCCGGTGCCACCATCTCTTAATATCATCATGCCACCAACGATGATATCACCACTAGAGTTGGTGAAGACCCCGCGTATTACGTCTGTCCCATTCGAGGAGATCCCGTGGAACTCAATGAAGATTTCAATTGGGTTTGTGATGTCTGCGGACATCTCCGTACCATCTGAGGTCGATGCCACACCCAGTTCACCTACAGTCCATCCCTGGTCCTTGACAGCGGACATCGCCGGCTGAGCCCCGGCCCCAGCACTTGTCAGGACTTGTCCCGATGACCCCGTGGCTATAGCGACAGGGTCGCCGGAGGAGTCAAACGAAATGATGTTACCATCGGTCCCACCGGCCATCTTGGCCAGGGTCACAGCGTCATCATTAATCTTGGCTGTGGTTACGGCGCTGCCTGCGATCTGCGCGGTGCCCGCCCCTGCTGCCGGGAAAGGGATGAACTGAAAAGTGGAAGTGGTTAGGGCGATCACCAAAGCTAAATCGTTGGCTGCCGCAGTATAGTTGGTGTTGCCTTGGATAGTGATGGTGGCGCTGTCCGTGACCGAAGCAGCGGCATCGAAGATGAGCCACATCATCTGTCCAGCCTGAGTTGGCGTGCCAAAGTCCGTGATGGTGTTCGTGCCGGTGATGTGGACTACGTTGCCATCCGCATTGGCCCAGATGTTTGTGTCTCCGGCCACTGAGGCAATGGCTGCCCCGAGCTCGAAGCCAGTCCATAGGTGTCGGTGGTCCTCACGAGCAAAGTCCGCGGCGCTGCCAGCTGCTGAGGCCGTAGCGCCGGTGGCCAAAGGGACCACGCTACTGGCTGAAGCGGCAGCCGTGGCAATAGCTACGGCCTCAATGGCCGTGGCGGCCGTGTCCCATCGCAGGAAGCGCAATGCCACCGGTGCCGGGAGATCCACCGAGACACCAGTGGTGACGCTGGGGATCTTGATTGAGCGGTCATTATCCTCCTGCTGCTGCAGGTCGATCATGGTTAGCCGGTCAATAGAAAGCTCTTGTGTGTCAGCATGGTAGCCGCCCTGGTTCTCCAGGTCTGTCTGGTTCTCTAGGACTAGCACCCGCTTCATCACCAGGCTAACCCCCGTAGCAATCGGAGACCCTCCCGAGGCAGGAAAGGTGACACTGCCCGTGCCCGGGAAGACAGTGGTATCGACAGAGTAGGTGGTAGAGGTGGTGCCCTGCGCGAGCACGTCCTCGGTGCCGTCCGCATTCACGCGGGTCACGGTGAGGTCCGTCACCGCCACCGGTAGCTCCATAGGACTGAAGGGGAACACGGTAGCGCTGTCGTTCCCGAGCCCGATCACCTTGTTAGTTTGGTTTTTTACGGTCATGTCTTAGTCTTTCCAATCTAGTCCCATGAAGTATTCGCGGACAGACACGTCCTCTCCCCGCCTAGCGGCCAGGACGGCGCCGGCGGTCTTATTGATCTGACGGGAGGGGTACTTGAGGCCGACACCCCCGACGTTGTTGAGCGACTTGAGGAAGGCTTCGTCTATCTCACCTTGCGCCCCCTGCTTGGCCACCCTGGCCAGAGCATCCGCCATGCCGCCCACCGGGCCACCGGTGGCGAAGCCTTGGTAGGCTGAGCCGACTTCCCTAACCACCGGGAACATATTCAGGACGTTGCTCCCCGTCTCCTGCGCTGCCCAGGCGAAGACGCTCTCGTCCTCGTCCTCGTCAGGCCCCCGACCTCTAATCATCTCGGCAATCATCTGCTCAAGGGTGAACAGGATGAAGACGTTGGTGGCCAGGCCCATGACCTTCATGAGTGTTTTGCGGCCTCCTATAAACCGCCCACCCAACTCATAGAAGACATTCCACTTGGCGATGAAGTAGGACTGGAGGAGGGTGAAGCCCCGGAGCACTTCTTGTTGCTCGCCCCGGGCCGTCAACCTGCCGCGCTCAAACGAACTTCGGTCAGAAAATATGCCCGAGCCCTGCGTGGTTCGCACCGCGCTGTCACCCGCAGCTATAGCCTTGTCTAGGTCACCCGGCCTGTCGATCTCACCCGGCCGCTTTTCTGCAGCCCTCTTGAAACCGGCGTGCCAGGTGGCTAGATCCACATAGCCCTGTAGCGTCTTCATGGCCCAGAAGAACCACTCTGTGGTCATCTTCTGCCATATCCGGCCCACCGGTCCTTTCGGGCGAGACGCCTTGGCTGCGTCCAGCCGGTCCTTGTTCCAGGTCTGGTCTCTGGTGGCCATGAACCCGGAGAGTTCTATCGCTTCCTTGCGGGCCTGCTTAAAGTTGGTCAGCACATGGGCTATGGACCGTGCCATGTTACGGTGGCCCAGATGCACTCCACTCTGCAGCACACCGAGGGGCTGCAGCAGCGCAATGGCCGGGCTGAGTGAGATGGCCGCCACGGTGGTACCGGTACGGATGTGCTTGAGAGCCCTGTCTACGACGTGCCGCGGCCCCATCTCCTGGGTGATGGCATCCCGCAGCCAGGCATCCAAGGTGTCCCACATGGCCTTCTTGCCATGCTGGACGAAGGCCAGCTTGACCTCCGGGTTGTATAGGATCTTGCGTATGTCTCGGACAGCATCCCCCATCTCCAGGTCGTAAATGACCTGGTCTAGGTGGGTGTTGATGGTGAAGGTGTCCAACCGAACTGTCCGCCCCTGTCCTGCCCCGTCGGTACGGGCTTGCTTGTGCCCCTCTGCCGTGTGGCCGTAGGTGGCGTTACCGAAGATGACATCGTTCTCAAGCTGCTCAATGCTCTCCGCCGTGACCTGGATGCTCTCGCTCTTGTCGTAGGAGATGGGGTAGTAGCCCCCGGCCCGTGTGCCGAACTTGGTCTTGATGGGTACGGCCTGCACCTGCTTCGGGGTGTCCTTGCGGCGGCGGTTCTCGCTCTCCGCGATCTCTCCCCAGTAGGTCTGGAGATAGTCCCAGACGCTCTGGACAAACTCCCAGTCCGCCTCTGAGGCGTGGTCCTGGATGGCCTGGATCTCCTCAGCCGTGAAGGTTCCGCTGTCCTTCAGCGCCTCTATGTTGCCCTCGTTGCCCATGTTGAGCATGGCCGCGATGCGCTGGTGGTGGGTTAGCGCTATCTCGGTGCCGGGCACCTTCACCTCCTTGGTGTTGAACCTTCTCTTCTTACTCTCCGGCAATTTCTCCCACAGCTTCACTATGTCCTCGCCCACCTGCTTGTGGCGACGAAGGTAGCCCCGCTGTTCCTCCCGGTAGCCTACGGACAGCGCCCTGTCCACCCGGCCCTTGATGTTGGTTAGCCAGACGCCGCCCTCCTTGAACCCGTCCAGCTCCCGGAGGAGGCTGTCAACATGGGTGATGGTCATGCGTAGCTCAAGGGAGTGGTTCTTGACCCGGTCCCAGGTGTTCTGGTCCCAGCCCCGCTTGCGCTTCGGATTGCCCAGAGTGGTGTCCAGGCGGGTGTTAAGCTCCTCAACTAGCTCGTCCAGCTCCGCTTTCTGCTGCTCGTCTAGCAGCTTGTTCTCGGTCACGCCCTGGTGGTGCAGCTCTCGCACAGTGGCGATGACGCTGTTGAACTCCTCTAGGGTGAGGTTGCGCCAGGGGGTGAGGGTTTTTTCGTTGAACAACACCTTGGCCGCAGCCGCCCGCTTCCGCACGTTGGAGCGGGGGTCCGTAACCTTGGCCTGCAGCCGGGTCATCTGCTTGGGGCCTAGGGGCAGGGCACGCAGGTTGATCTTCCCCAGCACATCGTTGATGGCTAGCTGGAAGGAGTTGCCGCTGGCCAGGCTGTTCCGGCCGCGGCTCTGTTGGTTGGCGAACTTCCGCCCAGCCTCCACCTGCCGCTGGACCTTGTAGGCCTCCTTGGTCATGTGGTGGGCCAGCACCTGCTGGTACTTAGCCTCCGCGGCAGCCGTCAGGTCTCCGTTACGGAGGGCCTTGGCCGCAGCCCGGGCAGCCTGTCCGGCCGCCAACTCGAACTTGTGCGGCGTGATGTCCTTAATCTGCTTCTTCTCGATCAGGGCCTTGGCGGCCTGCCTCACCAGCTTCACCGCGGTGCGCTTCTGGCCCGCCGCCTCCTGTATGAGCAGGAGCTCGAACTCAATCATCTCAGCAACGTCGTCCTTGGCCAGCTCCTCCCGGGCTAGCTGGATGCGCTGCCCCTCCTCAAGGAGATTACCATGTCGTTGGTTCATAATATCGCGGGTTGCGGCGTCCAGAGCCCGCTCGAACTTTGGAGCAGTTATAAAGTCAAGCACCATTTCCTGGGGATTGGCGTAACCATGCACCTCAGCGTGGAGCTGCGGGTCGATCCCTTTTGTACCCTTGGGGGTGACTATAGCACGCCCTTCCGACTTAGGGAGGCCTACCATCAGCTCTTTGGTGACCGCCCTAACGCCCTCTCTTGCACGGCCCGCTATAGGCCAGATGACAAGCCCCGCCTCATTAGTGAAGACTGCTTCTTCGTCAATAGCAATGTCCTGAACAAGCTGCTCCATAGCGGCGCGGTCAAGCCGGTCCGCACCGAGGCTGTTGAGGGCCGCATATGGCGGGCTATTGGCGAGGGTCTCACGGATCTGTTCCTTAACAGCCTGCTCCTCCCGCTTCCATTCGGCCCGGTTCTCCCGCTGCTGCTGTTTGAGGACCTTATCCTGCACCCGCTTCCGAGGCCTCTCAGCGGCTCTCACCTGCTTGGCAAGGTAAGTTTCTTTCTGTTTAGGCGTCATCCCGACATCACCCAGATCACTGATGACGGCCCGCAGGCCCACCTCGTTCTCGGCTACAGTAACTGCCGTATTCTCTGGATCGACGACTTGCTCCCGTATAGCACGTTTGAGGGCCGCGGTCGTATCCCCCGTTGCAATATCGAGCTCCTCCTGAAGGAGGTTCATCCCTAGCTCAACCACCCCCTGGATCTCGGCAGCAGCCTGGCTGTCGGCAGGGACTGGGAGCTCTATCTCTACGACGGGCTCGACCTGGAGGTCCCCCTCTTCCTGCACCCGGTCGCCCGCGTCAGTGATTTCGACAATCACCTCGTCAGTGGCCAGCATCTCCTCCACCTGCTGGGCGTAGTCAATCTCGTCCTGTAGGCCGTCCTCGTCCCACTGCTCCTGCTCGGCCAGGGACATGCCTTCCTCACGCTCCTTGGCGTGGTCCTTCAGGGTCTCGTAGCGCTGCCCCTCCTCGGGGATCAGGATGTGCGCCACCCAGGTCTCGATGGGAATCTCCACCGCGGTCCCGGTTACTCGGGCCTCGTTGATGGCCTCCGCCAGGTTCATCTCCTCAAGCACCTGGGCCGGCATCAGCTCGTTCAGCACCACGGGGTCCACGTACATATTGGGGACACCGGCCTCCAGGGCCATCGCCGTCACCTGCTCGGTCACGACAGCCGGGGGCAGCTCACTTAGTTCCTGCACCTGCTGGGCAATCTTGTCACGTTCCTTAGCGTCCCGCTTGGCGCGCTTCGCCTCCGCGGTCTTGGTGACCACGTTGACGCTAGAGCCTAGGGGACCCAGTAAGACCATCGCCTGGGCAGTCTTGATCATCACTCCGAGGACGCGCTCCTCCATCTCCTCGGCTGTGGAGCCCTCGATGTCCTCCACCTCCTTGGCCCACTCTTCTGCAGCGATGTTCACCACCTCCTGCATACCCTCCGTGAGGGTCTCGCCAGTGATGGCCAGGCCGGTGTCCTTGACGAACCCGCCTAGGATGCTCAAAACCTGGGGGTCCTGGGCCGCCTTCTGGATGGCCTTCTTGAGAAGGCGCTTGCCGGCCTCTGACACTGGCTTCATGACGGCTGCGGCACCGACGATCTCTAGGCCAGCGTTCACCACACCCACCACGTTAGACGCCAGGGCCGATGTGTCGTGAGTTATGCCCGCGTCTCGCATGTCCACGTAGGCGTTGCCGCCCTCGGTCTGGTACGCGTGAGTGATTAGGTGGGATATGAAGCCTGCGCCTGCACCTACGGCAGCGCCCACTCCAGACGTGATGGGGGCCAGTGGGCCACCTAGGGTGCCGGCTAGGGCACCCACTACAGCGCCAGCGGCAACAGCCTCAGCCGCCTCCTTGGAAACGATGGAGGAATACATCTGACCCACCACCTCGGACGCACTGACCAGCACCTGGCCATACCCAGCCCCATCAGGCAGGGCCGCTAGCCGGGCCTGGACCGAGTCCACCTCCAGCTGCTGCTCGGGGGTGGGGTCCCGGCGCAAGGCCGTACCGGCCGCGCCCAGCTCATCAATGAGCGTGCCCCTTGTGAAGGAGGCGATAGTGCGCTCCAGTATCCCTAGGGCTTCTGCATGGGTCTCCAGGTCGGGCCTGGTGGCCAGGGAGGCGCGAGTACGTGGCGCCCCTACCGTGGAGGCCTCGATCTCCTCAACCCTCTCAGTGGCCTCCTGTGGGTCAGGAAGACGCTGTTTAACTATGGGGGTTAGATCGTTCTTAGGCATTCCGCCCGTGAGGGGGAGCAGGGAAGGGGTACGACTGGGTACTTGGGGCGTCACGGGTTGGTCCGGCACTGCCTCTAGGGCAGGGGCCTGACGGGTCGTGAGCGGTAGCAGTTCAACCATTACTCACCTCTGAGCATTTTAAGGATGGGGACCGAGCGCCGGGGTCCGACGTCTCTGGTCCACTGTGACTTGTCTGTCTTCGTGAGGCCGTTTACAAACTCCAGCTCGTCAGCCACACGGGCGATGTCACCTATCTTCAGGGCCGCCCAGAGCTGTTTAAAGTCATTCTTCAGCTTGGTCCGCCCGAGGTTGTAGAAGATATCCGTGAGGGCCAGTTGCTGGTCCTGGGGCAGGTCCGAGAAGTCCTTGGTGGCGGTCTCGGCCTCCTCTCGAGCGTTGGTGATGTCAGCCTCGAACAGCACGAAGGCGTCTTCTCGGGTGATGTCCTCGGTCCCGGCCTTCACAGCGTCGTAATCATAGCCGAGAGCCTTGATGGTCTTACGGGCTCCAGCCTTCTCTAGGTTGAACCCGATCCCCGTGGTACGGAAACCTTTGCTATCGGTGTAGGTGACAGTCTCTATGCTCTCAAAGTTGGCAGTCATCAAGCGCTGGCCCAGCCAGAAGTCCTTGACCGCTGCCGGCGGGGCAGTCCCCGGGGTAGTAGGCTTAGATGTAGGCACCGGTGGGATCTCAATAAACTCCTCGGCCGTGGCCGGGGGCTCTACTAGCGGGAGCAGGGGAGGGAAGGGGCTTGGTTCGCTAGGGGCTGTCGGTGGCTGCTGAATCCTGTTTCGGAGGAACTCAATCACCTTAACCACGTCGTATGCCCCGATCAGCCCGCCCACGTCAACGACCCCGGGGCGGGCCTCCTTAGGGTTTCCTATGGCGAGCGCCCGCTCCCTATCTTTGGTAGCTGTGGCGGAGAAGAGCTCCACCACGTTAGCGTCAGTCACCGGGATGTCGGCAGCTCGGAGCGCGGTTTCAATATCATTCACTATGGGCGTCGGGATGTCATCGAAGTCCACCGAAAAGTTCCGTCGCTCTTCGGCTGACATCTCATCGATCTCGGCGACTATCGCTTCCGCGTCTAGGTCGAATATGAAGTCCTTGTCCGCGCTGATAATGGACTCCCAGAAGCCCACGCTCTGCATACGGGTCAGCAGGCGCTCGGCCTCAGCCTCAACACCGACTGGCTCCACGGTGCGCTCAGCATCAATCTCTCCTTGGATGTAGCGCCGCATACCCTTAGCAAGGGCCTGCTGCTCCTCAAGGGCACCTGAGCTGCCGGAGCCCCAGGTAGTGCCCGTATCCAGCCTCCAGGCGTCCGCTATAGCGTCCTCGCCCTGGGCGTAGGTGGCGAAGTGGGCCGACTGGCGGTTGGCCGCGTCCACTGCGCCCTTAATCATCTTGACCAGGTTGTTGTGGTCCTTCTTGTTCAGCACGCCGCGGGCCGACTCCGTGTTGACGGTGAGGAGCTCGGTGTCGGTCATCTTGTTGAAGGCCTCCCAGGCGTCTGGGTTGGTGACCGTCGAGAAGGTGTCACCCTCGGCCACTAGGCGCTGCAAGTTGGTGATGGCCAGCAGGTCTGTACCGACCAGGGCCGCTTCGGCCGGGAACTCCGCCCTAAACTCCTGGACGGTCCCGCCCTCCGACACAAACTGAGCCATAGCGTCAGACGCGTCCTTCTCTCGCTGCGTCGCGTCCAGCCGGCTACGACGGATGTGATTATCTATCATCTGCGAGGCCTCTTTACGGACCTCGTCGTCCTTGATCTCTGCTACCGCCGCCCGCATCTCCTCAGGCGATCCGCCCTCAGCGATGATGGCGTCCCGGTGATCGAAGGCCTCACCTAGGTCCGACCGCTTATCCAGGGCCGAGGCCAGGCTAGCGTGCTGCTCGGGGTCCATAACGCTCTTCTGCTTGTCCAGGATCTCCCGGGCACGCAATAGCTCACCGTGGCTTCCCCGCTTGATCAGGGTGTCCACAGTGAGGACATACATATTGCCCAGCTTCTCGTCTATGGCATGCTGGCGGACATCCTCTTCCTTAATGCCGTTGCGATCCAGCAGCTCGTTGGTGGTGTTGATGATGATGTCACGGCTCTCTTTCTCTAGGTCCTCACGGCCCCCGGAGATGGCGAAGTCGTCCCTAGCCTCCACGCCCCGGGTCTCCAGGGTGGCGGCGAATACATCATCTCTAATCTTCACGCCATCCCGCAGGATGACAGTGCCTTCGGCGATGTTCTTGCTCTCGGCCCACTCATTGAATATCTTAGCGG
>SDBT01020040.1_pt1 | contig 10468 bp, 7 predicted proteins | sample 2277101 | NCBI WGS metagenome assembly SDBT01 (sample SAMN10404973, study PRJNA504765) | marine sediment metagenome | isolation source: marine sediment core GS10_PC15, 103 cmbsf | place: Arctic Ocean: Southern Knipovich Ridge | collected 2010
GACCACTGATGTTACAGGTACGGTTAAATTACCTAAAGATGTAGAAATGATTATGCCCGGGGATAACGTGACAGTAGAGATAGAGCTCCTCACCCCCATAGCCATGGAAAAAGAACTGAGATTTGCTATTCGTGAAGGCGGTCATACTGTCGGAGCAGGCGTACTAAGCGAGGTCATTGAATAAGATGCAAGATATTATTACATTTCAGTGTGTAGGGTGTAAAAACAGAAACTATACCAGCACTAAGAACAAGAAGCAAAATCCTGGTAAGCTTGAATTATCTAAATTTTGTAAATTTTGCAAAAAACATACGGTACATAAGGAGATAAAATAAATCTAGGTCTTTATTGAAGGAGCGTCGGTTAACTGGCAAACCAACGGTCTCCAAAGCCGTGACTGCAGGTTCGACTCCTGCCGCTCCTGCCATTCTGCTTCGCCCCTACACAGCGTAAGCGATGGTGGATGAGCTTCGCAGGAATTAGTACGGAGCAAAACAGAATAACGCAATGCCGAATATAAAAAAGTTTGTTAGTGAGGTAAAAACCGAGTTAAGTAAAGTATCCTGGTCAACAAGGGAAGATTTAATAACTTCTACGATAGTTGTATTAACCTCGGTTGCGTTTTTAGCTATTTTTATCGGCATTTGCGATTTCATATTATCGAGGCTAATAAACCTGATAATGCGGTAGGGAATATACAAATGGCGAAAAAATGGTATGTTATTCATACGCAGACCGGTTACGAAGAAAAAGTTAGGATGAATCTGCAAAAACGCTTGAATGAACATCCCAAACAAAAAGACTTTATAGCGCAGATTCTCATTCCGACAGAGCAAATTGCCGAGATAAAAGGTGGAAAAAAAAAGATTAGCCAGAGAAAATTTTTCCCCGGATATGTTCTCGTTGAAATGGAGCTCAATGATAAAACCTGGTATCTTATTAAGGACACGATGGGCGTAACTGGATTCGTCGGCTCAAAGTCGCGGCCCATAGCGCTGAAACAGGGCGAAATCGAAACTATTCTGAAGCAGTCCGAGTTAACTAAAGAAAAGCCCGTGCCAAAGGTTCTGTTTGAAAAGGGCGAGGCCGTAAGGGTAAAAGACGGTCCTTTTACGAATTTCAACGGAACTGTAGAGGACGAAAATCTCGCAAAAGGAAAAGTAAAAGTAAGTATTTCTATATTTGGACGCGCAACACCTGTAGAATTGGAAGCATGGCAGGTAGAGAAGGTATAACAGAATGGCAAAAAAGGTTAAAGTAGTTATTAAGCTATATTGTACGGCCGGTTCGGCAAATCCCGCTCCGCCTGTCGGACCCGCTTTAGGACAACACGGACTCAACATTATGCAGTTCTGCAAGGCCTTTAACGATAAGACAAAGGGGCAGGAGGGCTTGATATTGCCGGTGGTAATAACTGCTTATGAAGACAGGTCTTTTACATTTATAATAAAAAGTCCCCCTTCTAGCGTGCTTTTGAAAAGGGCTTGCGGCATAGCAAAGGCAAGCGGTTCACCCAACAAGGAAAAGGTGGGGCAGGTAACGCGAAAACAAGTTGAAGAGATTGCAAAGACAAAAATGAAGGATTTAAACGCTAACGCCCTCGAGTCAGCCATGAAGATAATTGAAGGTACGGCAAGAAGCATGGGAATAGAGGTTGTTGAGAAACTCGATCCCTCCTTTAAGCCCGCCACCGGTGGTGAGCAAGGCCCTGAGGCCGAAAGCGATGAAGGGAAAAGTCAAGCTACCAAAAAGACCGGAGCATCTAAGGAAGAAAAATCCAATGGGTAAGATTTCAAAAAGAAAAAAGGCAAACGATTCACTCATCGAGAAAGATAAAAAGTATTCATTGAAAGACGCTATTTCTATAATGAAGAAGGCGCCAAAGACGAAATTTGACGAAAGCATTGATGTATCGATGAAACTTAACGTAAAGCCCAAAGAACTTGCGCAACCCATAAGGGGTTCGGTAACGCTCCCCCATGGAAGCGGGAAGAAAATAACGGTTTGCTGCATATGTAAAGGTGATGATGAAAGGAAGGCCAAAGAGGCAGGCGCCGATATTGTCGGTTCGGATGAATTGGTAGCTAAAATTGCCGGCGGGTGGTGCGACTTTGATGTGGCAGTTGCCACCCCTGAGATGATGAAGGGCATGGCAAGGCTCGGTAAAATCCTCGGGCCAAGGGGCCTTATGCCCAATCCGAAATCAGGCACAGTTACCCCTGATATAGATCGGGCTATAAAAGAAATAAAAGCGGGCAAAATAGAATATAAGATGGACAAGCAGGCAGGGATCCACACTTCAATCGGCAAATTATCTTTTGATGAAAATAAGATATGCGATAATGCCAAAGAATTTATACAAACAGTTATATCGTCGAATGCGCACCTAGCCAAGCCCCAAACAATCGGTTCTATAGCGATATCAAAAACAATGGGTCCCGGCGTAAAGCTTGATATACGCGCATTCAGGAAATAGGGTATTACGAATGGAAACGCAAACGAAATTTTCAAGCATATGTAAAGAATTGATGGAGAAGGAATTATCCCAGCAATTCAAGGCTTTTCCCAATTTTATCGTTACAAATTATTTTGGTCTTCCGGCAAATGATTTGAACAACTTGCGAACCCAAATGCGTAAAGCCTCTTCAAGGTATTCCGTAATAAAAAACAGGGCGGGAAGAAGAGTCCTGGACAGTTTAGCATTAAAAGACGTAAAGGCCATTATAGATGGAGGAATTGGTATAGGTTTTATCGGTGGAGATGTTGTTAAAACCTCGAAGCTAATAGCAGATTTTTCAAAAAAGCACGCGCCCTTTAAAATTAGAGGTGCTTATATTGACGGTCAGGCGTTGGATGCAAATAAGTTTAATGAGTTGGCGTCTCTGCCATCGCGAGAAGTCCTTTTAGCTATGGTAGCAAATACGATGCAGGCTCCTATATCCGGATTTGTAAATGTGCTAAGCGGCCTTATAAGAAAATTTGTCTATGCGATAAACGCAATAAAGGAGAAAAAAGAGAAGAAAGAGTAAACTCGAAACCCCGCACGTAAGTGTGGGGAGGACATCTGAAAAGGGAGGAAAGCGAAATGGTAGAAGAGCAGAAACCAAAATCTGAAGAGAAGAAACCCGAGGAAAAGAAAGCAGCAGAGCAAAAACCGGTTGAAACAAAACAAAAGACGGAAAAAAAGATAGATCTGTCGAAAGGTTCGCAAACCGTTGTGAATACACTCGAGAAAATGACAGTGATGGAGCTTTCAGGCCTTGTCAAAGCGCTTGAGGAAAAATTCGGTGTAAGCGCGCAAGCCCCCGTAGTTGTCGCAGGAGGCGCAGCCTCTGGTGGAGGAGCTGCAGGTGGAGCTGAAGAGGAAAAGACTACTTTCACGGTTGTCCTTTCCGCATTTGGCTCAAACAAAATAGCGGTAATCAAAGAAATTCGCACAATTACAACATTGGGTTTAAAAGAGGCGAAAGACCTTGTTGAAGCAGCGCCGAAGCCCGTTAAAGAGGGTGCCACAAAGGAAGAGGCAGAAAAGATCAAGACACAACTTGAGAAAGCAGGAGCAAAGGTCGAGCTGAAATAATGCGTCAATGACGGTTCAAAAAGAGGAGCCTAACGTATGATAAAGCGTCGGGATTACGCCAAGATTAAAGAATGTTACAATCTGCCGAACCTGGTAGAGATACAATTGTCTTCGTATGAACATTTTCTACAGCTCGACACCCCAAAAAACAAAAGGGAAGACCAGGGGTTGGAGTCTCTTTTTAGAGAGGTGTTTCCAATTGAGAGTAGTGACGGCAAATACAAGCTGGAGTATGTAAGTTATGCGGTTGGAAAACCAAAATATGATATATTCGAATGTCAAAAGAGGGATCTAAGCTACGCAGGATCATTGCGTGTAAAAATGCGTTTGCGCACGCCAAAAGACACCAAAGAGCAGGAAGTCTATATGGGGGATATACCTCTAATGACACAGACGGGGACGTTTATAATAAATGGCGATGAACGCGTCGTTGTAAGTCAATTGCACAGATCGCCCGGCATATCTTTTGAAGAAAGCACGCATCCAAGCGGGAAGAAGCTTTATTCAGCAAGAATAATTCCGTATAGGGGTGCATGGATAGAGTTTACCTATGATGTCAATGATATCATCCATGTGTTGATTGACAGAAAAAGGAAATTTATCGCAACATCGTTTTTACGAATATTCGGCTATTCAAAAGACGAAGATATTATAAAAACCTTCAGCGGTATTGAGTCAATAGAAATTCCATCTTCTGCCAAGATTGAAGGATATATAGGTAGCGTTCTCGCTGGGGACCTCTTGGATGAAAAGACAAACTCTATTCTTGCCCAGGTAAACGACGAAATAACGAAAGAACTCGCTAAAAGGATTTGGTCAAGCGGAATAAGGGAAATAAAAATATTAAAAAAGCTTGTGCCTGAAATTACAAATACACTGGAGAAAGACCACACCAAGTCAAAAGAAGAATCTATGCTCGATATATATAGGAAATTGCGGCCGAGCGACCCGCCCACTATTGAGAGCGCAACATCGCTTTTAAATCGCATGTTCTTCGACCCCAGGAGATACGATCTTGGTAAGGTCGGCCGGTATATGTTAAATAGAAAATTAGGTATGAATGTTCCGCTAGAAGGGCGCACGCTACAAAAAGAAACCTTGGTTGAGGTGATAAAAGCGCTTATCGATCTCAAAAACGGTATAAGGCCTATTGACGACATAGACCACCTTGGTAACAGGCGAGTAAGGTCGGTCGGAGAACTGTTGTTAAATCAAATGAGAATAGGCTTGGTCCGGATTGAGAGGACTATCAGGGAGAGGATGAATATTTATGACCTTGATAATGTAATGCCGCATAATCTCATTAATGCAAAACTCATTTCCAGCATTATAAAAGATTTTTTCGGGAGGGGTCAATTATCTCAATTTATGGACCAAACAAACCCCCTCTCAGAACTTACGCACAAAAGACGCTTGAGCGCGTTAGGCCCAGGCGGACTAAACAGAGAGCGTGCCGGATTTGAAGTAAGAGATGTTCATTATTCTCACTACGGCCGTATGTGCCCTATTGAAACGCCGGAAGGCCCAAATATAGGGCTTATTGCGTCTTTGAGTACATATGCCAGGGTGAATGAATTTGGGTTTCTTGAAACACCTTATAGAAAAGTAGAAAAGGGTAAGGTTACCAGCTTAATAGAATATCTCTCTGCGGATGTAGAGGATAAATATGTAATAGCTCAGGCAAATACAAAACTCGACGGAATGGGTCATTTTGTAGACGAGAAGATATTCTGCAGGTATAAAAATGATTTTGTAAATGTTGGTACAAAAGATGTTCAATATATGGATGTTTCCCCCAAACAGCTTGTAAGCATTGCGGCCAGCCTAATCCCATTTCTTGAACACGATGACGCAAATAGAGCTCTTATGGGGTCAAACATGCAAAGGCAAGCTGTCCCGCTTTTAGAAACTGAATCGCCGCTGGTAGGGACGGGTATTGAAGATAGGGCAGCAAAAGACTCAGGCATTCTATGTGTGTCCAAGGCAGACGGTAAGGTTACGTATGTAGACGCAAAGGAAATCGTTATCGGACCCACCAGATATAACTTACGAAAATTCGAGAAATCAAACGCCAATACCTGCATAAATCAAAGACCAATAGTTAAAGTCGGCCAGCGCGTAAAAAAAGGCGATGCTATAGCAGACGGCTCAGCGACTAAAGACGGCGAACTTGCTTTAGGAAGAAATGTTTTGGTCGCATTTATGCCGTGGCGGGGATATAATTTTGAAGATGCTATTTTGATAAGCGAAAAATTGCTTAAAGAGGATAAATATACATCGGTTCATATCGAAGAATTTGAAATAGAGGCAAGGGATACACGATTGGGTAATGAAGAAATAACCAAGGACATACCAAACGTGGGAGAAGATGCCTTGAATAACCTTGATACAGAAGGTGTTGTGCGGATTGGTGCAGAGGTCAGGCCGTCAGATGTATTGGTCGGAAAAGTTACGCCAAAATCTGAAACGGAGCTTTCTCCGGAAGAGAAATTATTGCGGGCTATATTCGGTGAAAAAGCCGGCGATGTAAGAGACGCCTCCTTAACTGTCCCGCCGGGCATAGAAGGCATCGTCGTAGACATAAGGGTTTTTTCGAAAAAAGATCCACGTTCAAAAAGCAAAGAAGAACGCGCAAAAGAACTGAAGGAAATACAGCGCTTAGAGGAGCTTTATGAAGCACAAATAAAAAAAGTTTCGCAGGAAAAAGCGAAAAGGCTTCACAGGGTATTGGTGGGACAGAAGCTGCAGGCAAGTTTACTGGATAACGAAACAGGCAAGGTTCTTATTAGACATGGTAAAATCATTAAAAAAAGCGACCTTAAAAAAATTGAAAGCGCTGACCTGGAAAACTTAAAGGTTGTCGATAATCCATCGATCGAAAGCGAAGTAAGGCGCGTTACAAGACTTCTGGACAGCCAGATTGAAGAATCAACTTATGAAAAGGAAAGAGAAATTGATAAGGTAAAGAGAGGCGATGAGCTTCCTCCGGGGGTATTAAAAAAGGTAAAGGTCTATGTAGCCAGCAAAAAAAGATTTTCTGTCGGCGATAAAGTGGCGGGGCGCCACGGCAATAAAGGCGTAATAGCCAAAATTGTGCCTGAAGAGGATATGCCGTTTCTTGCCGATGGTACGCCTGTTGAAATTGTACTAAATCCCTTAGGTGTCCCAAGCCGTATGAACGTCGGACAGATCCTTGAGACCCATCTGGGATGGGCGGCTAAAATCTGCGGATTTAAGGTAGCCAGCCATGTCTTTGATGGCGCAACCGAACTCGAAATCAAGAAGGAAATGGAAAAAGCAAAGTTACCCGCTGATGGGAAAGTCACTGTTTATGACGGCTATACAGGAAAACCTTTTGATCAAAAGGTGACGGTCGGTTATATTTATATGATGAAACTGGCGCATTTAGTAGATGACAAAATCCATGCAAGGGCAATCGGCCCTTATTCACTTGTTACCCAGCAGCCGCTTGGCGGGAAGGCGCAATTCGGCGGTCAACGTTTTGGCGAAATGGAAGTTTGGGCCCTTGAAGCATATGGGGCAGCTTATACGCTTCAAGAGCTCTTAACCGTTAAAAGCGACGACATTGTAGGAAGAACAAAAATTTATGAGTCTATTGTAAAGGGTGAGGCAGCATTTCAACCAGGTACGCCTGAGTCATTCAATGTGTTAGTAAAGGAGCTGCAGAGTCTTGGCCTGAATGTAAGAATGGAGAAAAAAGAAAAAGGTACCCAAATATGATAGACGAGACTACAAAGTTTGATCGTATATCAATTAAGATTGCCTCCGGCGAAGTTATAAAATCGTGGTCACGGGGAGAGGTCAAAAAACCAGAGACTATTAACTATAGAACTCTTAAACCCGAGAAAGACGGTCTTTTCTGCGAAAGGATATTTGGGCCGACCAAGGACTACGAATGCAACTGTGGAAAATATAAGAGGATTAAGCACAAGGGCATAATATGCGACAGGTGCGGGGTCGAAATAACGCGCTCAAGCGTCAGAAGAGAAAGAATGGGCCATATTGAACTTGCCGTTCCGGTATCGCATGTATGGTTCTTTAAGACCCTCCCATCAAGGATAGGAAATCTGTTGCAAATAAATGCCAGGGACCTGGAGAGGGTTTTATATTACGAGGAATACATAGTTATAGATCCCTGCAAAACACCGATTAAGAAAAAAGAATTATTGAACGAAGACAGATATAACGAATATAGAAAGAAATTCGGGGCCAATTCATTCGTCGCAAAAATGGGCGCCGAAGCCCTAAAAGAGCTATTGAAAGAATTAGATCTGGGTAAATTGGCCGCAAAACTAAAAAGGACAATAAAAGAATCCAAAAGCGAACACTCCCAGAAGCGAAACATCAAAGTGCTCGGAATTGTCGAAAGCTTTAAGAAATCAGGTAATTTACCCGAATGGATGATAATGAGCATAATACCTGTTATTCCGCCGGACTTAAGACCGCTTGTCCCATTGGACGGAGGGAGATTTGCGACAAGCGATCTAAACGACTTATATAGACGCGTTATAAATAGAAATAACAGACTCAAGAAACTGCTTGAACTGAATGCCCCCGATGTCATTATAAGAAATGAAAAAAGAATGCTTCAGGAGGCTGTCGACGCCCTGTTTGATAACGGAAGACACGGTAGACCCGTCTTGGGCCCCGGCAACAGACCTCTAAAATCATTAAGTGACATGTTAAAGGGTAAGCAGGGAAGGTTTAGACAGAATCTTTTGGGCAAAAGAGTGGATTACTCCGGTAGAAGCGTTATTGTCATAGGTCCGGAGCTTAAGCTTAACGAGTGCGGCCTCCCTAAAAAAATGGCGCTGGAACTTTTCGAACCGTTTATTATTAGAAAACTAAAAGACAAAGGGTTTGTCCATACCATAAAAAGCGCAAAAAAAATGGTTGAAAAAACAAACCTGGAGGTCTGGGATATTTTAGACGAAGTAATAAATGACCATCCCGTGTTCTTGAACAGGGCTCCTACATTGCATAGGCTGGGTGTCCAGGCATTCCAGCCGCGCCTGGTAGAAGGAAATGCCATAAAAATACATCCGCTTGTATGCGCAGCATTCAATGCGGATTTTGATGGCGATCAAATGGCAGTGCATGTGCCTCTATCTTTAGAAGCACAGTTAGAATGCAGGATTCTCATGCTCGCCACTAATAACATATTTTCTCCCTCTAACGGCAGCCCAATTGCCGTACCGTCTCAGGATATAGTCTTGGGATGTTATTATTTAACTCTAAGCAAACCGGGAAGTCGCGGTGAAGGTAAAACATTTTCGAATAAAGATGAGGTAGAAATTGCCTACCTGGATGAAGAAGTAGATGTGCACGCAAAAATAAAATTAAGATTGGGAAAGAAAATCATAGAAACAACCGTCGGAAGGGTGAGATTCAACGACTTACTCCCCGAAGGAGTCCCTTATGTGAACGAGGTACTGGATAAATCCGCAATAAGCAAGATAATCCAGGACGTTTATAAGTTAAAAGGCCTTGAAACAACGGTGCATCTACTCGATAAGTTAAAAAAAATGGGCTTTGAAGAGGCCACGTTAGCCGGAATCTCAATTTCTATAGATGATCTTCAGATACCGAAACAAAAAAAGGAATATCTGAAAAAAGCCACGCAGGAAGTAGCGCGCGTTGAAGATCAGTATAAAAAAGGCTTGATAACGGATGGTGAGCGCTACAATAAAATCATAGATTTGTGGACACATACTACTGATAAAATCTCTGAGTTGATTTTCGAAGAATTGGACCAGTTTAATCCGATTTTTATGATGGCGAACTCTGGAGCCAGAGGGTCAAGACAACAAATTAGACAGCTTGCCGGTATGCGAGGACTTATGGCCAAGCCTTCCGGAGAGATTATCGAAACGCCGATTACGGCCAATTTTAGAGAAGGCCTTAAGGTGCTCGAATATTTTATTTCAACACACGGCGCCAGAAAAGGTCTTGCAGATACTGCCCTAAAGACAGCCGACTCCGGCTATCTTACAAGACGACTCGTAGATGTAGCCCAAGATGTTATTATTGCAGAAATTGATTGCGGAACGCTAAATGGTGTATTTGCAAGCGCGATTATAGAGAGTGATGAGGTGGTTATTCCGTTGTCAGAGAGAATAATAGGCAGGATAGCGCAGGACAATATCACCGATGTAATTACTGATACCGTAATAGTTAAAACCGGAGAAGAGATTACAGAAGAGAAAGCCGCTCGCATAGAAGAGTTGGGCTTAGAAACGATAAGAATAAGAAGCGTTTTAACCTGCGAGGCAAAAAGAGGGGTTTGCGCCAAGTGTTACGGTAGGAATCTTGCGACCGGCAAACTGGCGGAAAACGGAGAGGCAGTCGGTGTAATAGCGGCCCAATCTATAGGGGAACCAGGCACCCAGCTGACGATGAGAACATTCCACATAGGAGGCACTGCAAGCCGTATAGTCGAGCAGTCATTTATAGAGTCGAAAAATAAAGGTCTGATGAAATACCATAACATCAAAGCGGTCCATACAAAAAAAGAAGGCGAACTCACAGTCTTAACTAGAAACGGACAGATCAGCATTAATGACAAGGACGGCAAGGAGCTCGAACGTTATCCGGTTCCGCAGGGTTCTCTTCTTTATTTTGAGGAAGGCAAAAAAGTTCCAAAGGGCAGCATTTTTGTAAAATGGGATCCTTACACGTCACCTATACTTACAGAGGTGGGCGGAAAAGTAAAATATGAAGACATAGTAGAAGGTAAGACGGTGCATGAGGAACTGGACATGGTTACAAAGCTAAAGACTCGTGTAATCGTAGAATATAAAGGAGATTATCATCCGCAGCTATTAGTATTGGACAAAAATGATGACGTAGCGGCGATTTATTCTATTC
>SDBT01020041.1_pt1 | contig 10468 bp, 8 predicted proteins | sample 2277101 | NCBI WGS metagenome assembly SDBT01 (sample SAMN10404973, study PRJNA504765) | marine sediment metagenome | isolation source: marine sediment core GS10_PC15, 103 cmbsf | place: Arctic Ocean: Southern Knipovich Ridge | collected 2010
TGTATATGATACAGCAGAAGCATATCAAATTCGCTCATAGCTATTTTATATTCCATTTCATTTGGTGGTACTCCATGAAAATCAACATTGTTTTCCATGAATGAGACACCTTTTCCTTTCACTGTATTAAGTATAATCATTGTTGGCTGGTTTTTATGCTTGTCAGCCTTCTGAAGTGCATGGAGAATTTGGTTTATATCATGTCCATCAATTTCAATGACATGCCACCCAAAGGAACTCCATCTTTTCCATACCGATTCCAGTCGTAACACATCTTCAGTATTTCCATCAATTTGTAAAAAATTTCTATCAAGAAGAGCAGTGAGATTATCAAGTCTATAATGAGATGCAACAGCCGCGGCCTCCCAGATCTGACCTTCACCAGTTTCGCCATCCCCAAGCATGGCATAGACATTATATTTTTTCCCATCAACTTTTCCGGCAAGAGCAACGCCGTTTGCAAATGAGAGGCCATGGCCGAGTGAGCCAGTGGATGCTTCAACTCCTGGAACATGAAAGCAAACAGGATGCCCTTGCAGCATTGAGTTTATCTCTCTTAACTTTTTTAATTCTTTCACATCAAAATATCCACATTCAGCAAGAACTGCATACAGTGTTGGAGCAGCATGGCCCTTACTGAGAATGAACCGATCTCTGTTTGGGTCTTCAGGTGTTTTAGGGTTATAGTTCATATGATGAAAATACAGTGCGACAATTGCATCAACTGCAGAAAGTGAGCCGCCAGGATGTCCAGATTTTGCTCTATACAGCATCTCAATGACATGCTTTCTGATTTTCACTGCTGTTATGTTTAACTTTTTGATAACTTCTTCATCATATGTTTTCAAAGTTTTGCCCCACACCCATTAATACGTAAATGGAAACAGAGCCCCGAATGCTTTTTTATGTAAAAATAGTTTGTGTAAAAATTCAAATATAAAATACTACTCATTGTAAACGATATGGATCAATTTTCCTTTTGTTATTTCCAAATTATATAAATTTTTTATAGAAGAGAGAAAATGAGAAAGAGTAGAGAATAGGTATTCTCAAGAAAAACAACTATAGCAAAGCTGTGGATTTACTCAATCTCACAATATCTCCCTCGTAAACATAATATAATTATGTCTTATTAATATTATGAAATTAAAAAAAAATCGTTGATAATAGGGTAATAAAAGAATTTTACTTATTAAATTATTATTTTTTTCTTATGAAATCGAGATATATTGTAGAGATCTTGATATATTTCAGGTCTAATATCTCTTAGTACGGGTCTATTTGCCCGAGCGTTTTTAATTTCTTTTAGATCTATATCATATGTTATGATACTTTCTCTGAAGTACGGGGCTTTTATAAGTAAATTACCTAAAGGACCGTATATTTGAGATCCACCCCATAGAATAAGATCTTCTTGGGTTCCAACAATATTTGCGTATACTAAAAAAGTGGTATTCTCTATTGCTCTTGCAGGAAGTAATGCTTCAAAATATTTTCTTGTAGTTGAAGGTGATGCCGATATACATATCAACATATCTGCTCCTTGGAGAGAAAGTGCTTTTGTTATCTCTGGAAAGAAGATGTCATAGCAAATAAACATACCAATTTTTCCAAATTTTGTTTGAAAAACATTTGATTCTTCCCCCTCATCAAAGAAGATTTTTTCTTCAAAAGGCCCAAATGTGATGAGAAATCGCTTGTTGTAATTATTGACTTCTCCATTTGGATGAATTAAAATCGCAGAGTTATATATGAGGCCTTCGACTTTTTCGTCTTTTAATGGCATCCCAAATATTATGTAGCATTTTTTTTCTTCTGCAATTTTTTTCATCTGTTTTATAGAATGACCATTTCTTGTTTCTGCAAGGTTTTTAAATTCATCTTTACATGGGTACCCTGTGAGAAACATTTCTCCAAAGACATAGAAATCTGCTTTTGTTTTTTTGATGTAGTTTTCCATCGTTTTTAGGTTAGATTTTTTATCTGCAATTTTTGGTCTTGCTGATATGAGTGCGATTTTCATTTAAACAACCAAATCACCGGTATACAAAATAAATGATATAATAGTTGTTAATGTGGCAGCTATCATTTTTTTTGAAATTTGCAAAAAAATCATCAAAAATGGAGTAAAATATATATACTATGAAAGATAAAACTAGTATTGTATAGAATCCTAGGGGGGATCTCTTGAATATTGTGACAATAAATGATTTATCAATAGCAATAGAAGAAAAGCTAGGCATAGATGCATATGAAGCAAAGAAATATGCAAGCATCGTTATGGATTTTTTTGGGTTTGAAGATCGTATTATTGATAATGCATTAGAGCAAAAAGATAGAAAACTGTTTTATAAGCTTCAATCACAGGGTATACTTCATACACAACGAGAAAGAATCACGCTTCCTAATGGGCGGCAATGGCGGATTCATTATTGGCTTCTCACAAAAAATAGAATTCTTCAAAAATCCAACAATCAATGGATTGGTGTTAAACAGAAAATCAGGCAATCACCTCAAAACGATGATATTTATTCTTGTCTTCCAAAAGAGATGTGGACGACACGAAAAAACACTGCGATATAGAAAGCATTTTTTGAAGAAATACCTATTACATCTTTTTTGTATTACGGAAAAGGTGAGTTTAGTGCAAATTTTTAAGTAAGATGTCTCTATCATACTTGTCTTTGTATGAAGTCAGATATTGAAATAGCTCGATCTATTAAACCTAAACCTATCGAAGAAATTGCGATAAAAGCAGGTATCAATGAAGATGAGTTTATCAGCTGGGGCAGTTATAAGGCAAAGGTTTCTTTAGATGTTTTAAAGAGAACTCAACAGAATAAGAATGGGAAATTAATCCTTGTAACAACAATCAATCCTACTCCTAGTGGAGAGGGAAAAACAACTGTTACTATTGGTCTTGCTCAAGCATTATCTCTCTTGGGGAAAAAAACAATGCTTGGGGTGCGAGAACCTTCGCTTGGACCGATGATGGGGCTGAAAGGCGGTGCAACTGGAGGCGGATATTCACAGGTGCTTCCTATGGAGGATATTAACCTGCATTTCACTGGAGATATGCATGCAATAACAAGTGCGCACAATCTTTTGGCAAGTCTACTTGATAACCATATTCATCACGGAGATCTCTTCCATATTGACCCTCGTTATATTGTCTGGCCCAGAGTGCTTGACATCAGCGATAGAGCACTACGAAATACTGTTATTGGACTTGGAGGACCTTTTGACGGTGTTCCTCATGAGGTTGAATTTGCCATAACTCCTGCTTCTGAAGTAATGGCGATTCTATGTCTTTCAAAAGATTTAACTGATTTAAAAGAAAGACTCGGAAGAATCATTGTTGCATATACTTATGATATGAAACCCATTACTGCAGGAGATTTAAAATCAGTCGGTGCAATGACTGTTCTTTTAAAAGATGCAATTATGCCAAATCTTGTACAAACAATTGAGGGAGTCCCCGCGTTTGTTCATGGCGGACCTTTTGCAAATATTGCTCATGGGACAAATAGCTTAATAGCAACTATAATGGGACTTCGACTTGCTGATTATTTTGTAACCGAAGCTGGTTTTGGTTCAGATCTTGGAATGGAGAAATTCTTTGATATCGTCTGTCGAACAGGGGATTTAAAGCCAGATGCTGTCGTGCTTATTGCAAGTGTACGTGCATTGAAAAGAAACGGTGAGGGAGAAGATGTCAACGCATTAAAAAAAGGGCTATGTAATCTTGAAAAACATCTTGAAAATGTCTCTTTTTATGGAGTTCCAGTTATTGTTGCAATTAATCGTTTTATTGATGATACTGATGAAGAACTTGACATTATTGAAAACTTTTGCGACACAAAAAATGTATCTGTTGCAGTAACAGATGTATGGGAGAGAGGAGGAGACGGTGGCATTGAGCTTGCCGGAAAACTTGTTGATTTAATACACAACAATCCATCTGACTTTCATTATCTTTATAATCTAGACCTTTCTGTTAAAGAAAAGATTGAAACAATTGCAAAAAAAATCTATGGTGCAGAAAGAGTGGTATATACTGTTGCTGCGGAAAAGGATATCAAACTCTGTGAGGAACTTGGGCTTGATAAACTTCCGATATGTATTGCCAAGACTCCTTATTCTCTTTCTGATGATCCATTGCTTCTTGGACGGCCTTCTGGATTTAAAATTACCGTACGTCAGATAAAATTTTCTGTAGGGGCTGGATTTTTAGTACCAATGACTGGTAAAATTACAACAATGCCTGGGCTACCAGCAAAACCAACATCCGAAACAATGGATATCAATGATAACGGTGAGGTCACTGGTCTTTATTAGAAAATTGTGGCATGCTTATCCGAATAAACAACCAGTTTTATATATCAAATTATCATATCATTGTTAGTTATTGGGAGGAATTGTTATGAATGATGATCTTTCACCGTATATAGATGATATTCTCAACGCACTTAGCGATAGTTCAGAAAAAGAAGTCAGCAGGGAAGAACTAGAAAAAGAGCTTAAAAAATTTATAGAATATGGCGTACCACTTGATCATGCGAAACAAACCCTTATTAAAAAATTTGGAGGAAGCTATGTACCACCCTCTTCAGAACGTGTGCTAGTTACTGATCTTGAATCTGGTCAATATGGCGTTCATATTCTCTGTCGAGTTCTTCATATCAGTCCAAAAGATATAACCGTGAAAGGAGAAAATAAAAAGATTTTTTATGGAATATTTGGAGATGAAAGCGGGAGTATTTCATTTACTGCTTGGAGTGATTTTGAACTGGAAAAAGGAGATGTCGTTGAGATATCAAATGCATATACAAAGGAGTGGCAGGGTGAGACAAAGATCAATCTTGGAGATCGTACCAAAATTGAAAAAACAGATGCATCAAAAATCCCTGAAAGTGTCTCTGTGCCAAAGGAACTTAAAGTAAAAGATTTACGCTCGGGTCTTGGTTCAGTGGAAATCACTGCAAGAATTCTTGAACTCAACAAAAGAGAGGTTGAAGTAAAGGGGCAAAAGAAGAATGTTTTTTCTGGAACACTTGGCGATGAGACGGGAAAAGCACAATATACGTCATGGCATGATTTTAAATTCAAAGAAGGCGATGTTATTAAAATCACTGGTGGATATGTAAAGTCTTGGAAAGGTATCCCTCAGCTCACCTTTGATGAAAAAGCAACTGTTGAAAAGGTCGCATCAAGTGCTATTTCAAAAAAAGATATTGCACCGCAAAAACTACTCCTGTATGAATTAACAGAAAAACGCGGCGGAATGGATGTTGAAATACAAGGAACGGTTCTTGAGATACGAAGCGGATCTGGTTTTGTGCTGCGATGCCCTGAATGTAAACGTACGTTGCGAGGAGATGAGTGTAGTATTCATGGCAGTGTAAAAGGTGTTGAGGATCTGAGAATCAAGCTTGTCGTTGATGATGGAACAGGTGTGGTTAGTGGTATTCTTGATAAGGTACCATCCGAAAAACTATTGGGGAAAACATTTAATGAACTTAAAAAAATAAGTGAAAAAGAAGGAAATGAAAGCCTTGTTGAAGATATGAATACTCTTCTTTTTGCACATAGAGTTAGCCTGAGAGGAAATGCACTTAGTGATGAATTTGGTATTACAATTATTACAAAAGATGCAAAACTAGCTGATATTGATGTTGAAGCTGAATCTGAAAAAATATCAAAAGAACTGGAGGAGTTATCATGAAACGAGAACTAGCATGGAGAGTGTTTGCAGGTGAATACAACGATTCAACACTTGAGATAAAAGGAGATGGTGAAAAAACCCCCTCACATATTATCACGCCTCTTGGAGGTAAGGTAAACAGATTGTTTATCGTTGGTGTTTTAACAGACGTAGAAAACGTCTCAGAAGGAGGAGAGTTTGTACGGGCGCATATCTCTGATCCCACGGGTGTTTTCACTTTGTATTCTGGTCAATTTCAACAAGATGTTACCGATCAACTTTTAAATATTGATGTTCCCACATTTGTTGCGGTTGTTGGAAAAATACGGACATATACTCCTGATGATGAAGAGCTGTATGTTTCTATTCGCCCTGAAACAATTCGTGAAGTAAATGCAGATATGCGGGCTAGATGGATATTAGAGACTAGTTTACATACTAAACAAAGAATTGGCGCGGTTGCTGAGGCGATGAGGATGAATGAACCAAGTGCAGGTGAACTGAGAAAACTTGGTTATAGCCGAGAATTATCTGAAGGAGTCGTTGCCGCATTAAAAGAATACCAAATGGCAGATGTCGAAAAATATACTGCTCTTGTTCGTGAATCACTTCAATATATCGCTCCATCAAAAGAAACACTTCCTGAGATACATGAAGAAGAACAAGTTGATGTAGAAAAACCAAAAAAGGAATCTGCGAAAACAAAAAAAGAAGAAAAAAAAGAAAAAACAGATGATGATTCTGAAGAGACAGAAAACACTGTTCTTGATGCGATAAAAAAACTAGAAGGTGAGGAAGGAGCAGCATGGGATTTAATTATGGAAAGCTGTAAAAAAACAGGTCTTGATGAAGACTCCATTGAAGAAGCACTCACATCTCTTATGGATAAAGGATTTATTTTTGAGCCAGTACTTGGAACAATTAAAACGACCTAATCTGTTAAAGAACGTATGGTCTTATTGTAGTATAATTAATGGTCCAATTATCATAGCAGTTGCTGTTTTCTCTACTGTATTTACGTCATGTGCACTAACAGTTATCGTTATTATAGGCATATCAGTTAGTTTATCTAACCCAATACCGACAACCCTCATTTTAATTTTTGATGACTCATCAGCAGTAAGTGTCCCTATAGTATCTGATTTTTCCCTTGGACGTATTATAAGACCGCCGTCAATTGTGATAGCATACTTGACATTTGAAATTTCTTTTTTGCCAACGTTTCTTATATCAACTGTTATACCGATTCCGCCAGTGATAGACTCGATTACAAGTTCAGGCGACTCAATGATTTCAATAATCAAAGATTCTGACCAATCGCTTTCTGCACCGGAAGTGTCAGTTGCTTTCACTTTGATTTCATAGGTGCCTTCACTTGTGAAACTATGAGTTGTTTCAACTGTAGTTCCTGAATTGTGATACTCTGTCCATTCATCAACAACAAAGTCTCCATCCCAATCCCAACCATAACTTATTTGATCATTGTCAGGATCCGTAGACATTGTTGAAAAGGTATATTCCACATCTACTTCTCCTTCAGTTGGCCCATCTGGCTGATTAGGTGTATCTGGAGAGATTCGTTTAAGCAGGAAGCCATGTTGCTCTCCTTCAGGACTAATACCAACGCCTACAATATCTCCTCTATCATTAATACTATATGCTATCTCGAGCACCCAATCAGGATGTGCCAATTCAGTAAGATTAATCATTTGACCATTTTTACATAGAAAGGCATAGCTCGGATCATTAGGAAAACCATTTGTTGACCACCCTACAACATCATCAGCATTGTTTATTGCACTTGGCCAAGAGCAGATATAACCTGGTAATGTACCTAGGTCAGTGAACTCACCAGTCTCAGCGTCCATACGGAAGACATGGACCTCCAAATGATCGTCTACCCAGACACCATGTTCGAAAATCACCTGATTATTATCATTTATTGCAGCAAAAACTCGTTCCATTGAGTGCCCTGGAAAGTGACCAAGATCCTCCATCTCACCGTAGCTGATATTGTAAAAGAAGATATTTAATCCTTCTTCTATTGTCTCTGATTCGCCAACTATCTGACCAATATTATTAATACTGGTAGCAAAGCTTTCCCAGCCCCCAAGTGTACCTAGGTCCTGCATTTCTTGATTAACCGTTGATTGTGTATCATAAAGAAATGCATGAACAGGACCAAAATCTTCTTCAGCTGTATTTGCAAATCCAACTATCTGACCATAATTATTGATGTCGTGAGCGGAACTCCAAAAGAAGTCACCTCCTAACGTTCCAAGATCGGTTATTGTTCCATTTTCCCACAGTATAGCATGAAAACCATAATCGGTAGTGTTAAATGCGTTACCGACAACTTGTCCAATGTCGTTGATGGCAAGTGCTGTACTTCTTTTTGCTTCAGACGGTGTTCCAAGATCAATCATTGTTCCGTTTTCCCAAAGAAATGCTCGACCTATTCCATTATTTGGATAATCATAAGACTGTGACATGCCGACTATTTGACCAATGTTATTTATGTCATATGCGCAACTATATTCGTCTTCAGGGAGAACACCAAGGTCGATAAAAGTGTAGCTATTACTTGGCTTTATATGAAGATTTGTAGAATGACCAATAGTGAAACCAACTGATAGAAATACTGTTGCTATTACCGTTATAGTTACAAGCGAATATGGCCTTTTATTTTGTGTTTTCGGTATGTTATTTCTTTTCATCATCGGATCTCTTAATCCTTGCCATTTCTTTTTGTTTGGATATTGGCAAAACAAATTATATATAAATACTAAATTATTAATATAAATAGTTTATGTGAAAAGTTTCGAAAAGAAATGACTATTCTCTATTTTTAGATGATTATTTCAGGTTCAATCCTTCATCAAATCTTCTCCACCTTCAAACAGAAGTTGGATGTTTGTATAGATATCTTCTATCCCAGATAACTCGTTTTTTGATGTGGGGATGAGCTGTGTATGTCCACCAAACTCTTGAATAAGACGTGTAATTGCCTCGCTCATCTCCCTATAGATTGACGCTTCCTCAATAAGTATTGCACCATATATATCATCAGGATTATCAGACCATCTTTTTATGATTTCTAAATCTTTATCTGATAACAAATCTGTCTTACTAAGAATGTTAATCTGTGGTTGATTCATCCTAAAATTAGTTGTGATGGAGAGGAGAAGCTGCGAGACAAAGCCTGAAGCTGTTCTTGCAAGAATTGGGTCAAGCAGATAACAAATGACCGACCGTTCAGGGTTTAGAAACTCTACCGTATATTTTCCAGATTCTCTAAACACAAACAATTCAAGCTGTCCTGGAGTATCAATGAGGATATAATCTGATTTAAAAGAATCAATACTTTTCTTAACGTCATCGGTGTTAAGCGCGATCATATCAGCACAGGCGATCTGTGCGCCATTGGGCCCAAGCTCGTTTGTCTCCATAACTTCCCGTAAGGATATCCAATCACGAATATCAACATCTGGCTCATAAGGAAGATTTTCAGCCCCTGGATCAAGATTAACAATTGTGGCATTAAGCCCTCGGAGTTGAAACCATTTCTGAAAATTTGCAGTAAGTGTAGATTTACCTGATCCTGCAGTACCAATGAAATAGACAAATATTTCTTCTTTCATTTTATTTTCCACGAAGTTCGTTCATATGATCAATTCTTTTTTCAATGAGATCTTTTGTACCAATGTCATGTCGAATAAAGATGTGATCACCTTTCACATAGGTCAATGCTTTCTCACAGATTTTCTCAGCGTTTTCCAGGTCATCTGCGATACCAACAATTGCAAGAGAGCGAGATGAAGAAGTAAAAATATCGCTATTTTTCTTATCAACTGAAGCATAAAAGAGTTTCGCACCAGAGTCAATGATTGGATTTTCATTAACTGTTATTTTTTCTCCAACCATACTTTTAACACCATATCCTTCAGGAACAACATATTTGCAGACCGTTGATTTTTTTTCTAAATCTAATTTTTTCTCACGCAATTCTCCTTTTAACATTGCGTTACAGATTTCAATAAAATCAGTTTTTAACAAGGGTAGTACATTCATGTTTTCAGGATCACCAAATCGTGCATTTATTTCTATAATTTTAGCTCCATCTGCCGTGAGCATGAATTGACCATATATCGGTCCAATATAGGTACAACTCTCTTTGTCTAACGCATCTATAATTTGTCGAAGAATTCGTACTCCTTGATCGTAATCTTTTCTGCAGAGAAATGGTAATAATCCATTGGAACATGAATATGAGCCCATACCACCTGTATTTACTCCTTTATCTCCAGGAAGTAGTCTTTTATGGTCCTGTACAGCAGGTAATGTTAAAATATGTGCCCCGTCAGAAAAAGCTTGTACTGTAAACTCTTCACCTATTGCTTTTTCTTCAATTAAAACTTTTGCAGATCCTCCAATTTTATTATCGATTACCTCATTGACATAGTTCATTGCTTCAGCAGTTCCATTAAAATGATCACCTGAAACTTGAACTCCTTTCCCTCCAGTTAGACCAATTGGTTTTATAGCAACTTCAGCATTTAATGCTTCAATAAATTCCTTTGCTTTCTTAGCATCAGTGAATGTTTCATATTTAAGTTGACCTGAAATGTTATATTTTTTGAGAAGATTTCTCATCCATTCTTTATCGGTTTCAATTCGTGCTGCCTCTTTTGTTGGAGCACAAGTCTTAATATCCTGTTTTTGGAGTGCATTTACGAGTCATAATTCAAGAGGTGCTTCAGGTCC